>Ga0134099_1001027_pt1 | contig 28311 bp, 28 predicted proteins | sample 10_taG_2_FD_105482 | JGI IMG/M metagenome (GOLD analysis project Ga0134099, IMG submission 105482) | Switchgrass degrading microbial communities from high solid loading bioreactors in New Hampshire, USA - 10_41_5_180_A2 metaG | ecosystem: Engineered > Bioreactor > Semi-continuous > Anaerobic >...
CTAAAGCTATAGAGGTAAACCCTTTAAACTCCCAAAACAGGATAAATGCAAATAAATATAGTGAGGACGACACGAGAGGAAAGCCTCTCTGCGCCATCATTTCTCGATGGCTCTATCTCCTTACTGCTCGAGAGATTACATTTAAACCTGCTTGATGATATAATAACTGAAAATTAGCCAAGCGAGGGAATAAAATTGAGAAAAATAATAATATGGGAAGTGCTACTTTTGGCCTCTTTTCTTCTTTTTCTTCCCTGTTCTTTTGCCCAGGAAGTTCAAACTAATGAGGCAGCTCAAGGTGCTCAGGAAGCCCAAGACAACAAAGAAGTCATTTTAGAAAAAGCGGAAAAAATCAGGTATGACTCTGCGGGAGAAATTTTTGTGGCTTCTGGAAGGGTGATAGCTATTCAGGGGGAAAATCGTATCCAATGTCAGGAACTTACTTTTAATCTTAAAGATAATCAAGGTATCTTTAAGGGAGAAGTGGTAGTTGCCAGAGGTAAAACCGAGATTCGTTCTTCTCTTATGGAGGGAGATTTTGATGCCGAGATTTACCTCTTTAAAGAAGGAGTGGAACTAAAAAAGGAAAGGGAAGAAGAAGAAGGAGAAACCTCCTTTATATTTTGGAAAGCTCCTCTGCTTTACTATAATGGAAACACCGAGGAAGCGTGGAGCGAAGAGGGAGCAGAAATTGAATGGAAAGAGACCAAAATAAAAGCTGACCAGGCTCACTACTATCCAGAAAACGGAGAAGGTGGGGAAAAAGAAAGGATAGTTTTAGAGGGCAAAGTATTTATTACAGAAAAAGACCGGGAAATGGAAGTAACCAAAGCGGTTTATTATCTAGATACCGAGGTTTTGGAAGCTGAAGGAATTACCCGTGCTCGATTTTTAATCGAAGAAAAAAGCGAGGAATGATATGCTTCGCCAGGGGATATTCCTCTTCTTCTTTATCTTTTTGTTTGCCTTCTCGGTGGGGGCACAAGAAGCTATAGAGCTGACCGGAGAACGCCTCCGGTATTTCCTGGTAGAAGAAGAGGTAGTGGTCTATGAGGGGAAGGTAACTTATAAAGATGTCTCTCTTTCTGCTGACTATATCCATATCTTTTTAGATAAAAAACAGTTAGAAGCAGAAGGGAAAGTGGTAGTAGAAAGAGGGAAAGAAGGAGCTCAAGCAGAAAAGGCCTATTATAATTGGGAAACCGATTGGCTAAGTTTAGAGAAAGTACGTTCCGACATTACCGGCAAATCTATCGAGGGGAAGTTTTATTTCCAAGGAGAGGAAGTAAAAGAGGAAGAGGTGGAGGGGGAAAGAAAAATGGAAGTGGAGGGGGCTCACCTAACCAGCTGTGATTTAGAAGAACCCCATTACTATATAGAAGCTAAAAGGTTGGTTATTTATCCCGATGAAAAAGTAGAAATCTATGACCTTTCTTATTGGGATTTTGGTCGTCGCCTCTTTTCTTTGCCCTTTTACGTTTTTTTCTTAAATCGCACCCAACAGTTGCCTTTCTTGCCGGTGGTGGGACATTCAGCAGAGCTGGGATTTTATTTTAGCTATTATTACAATTATTTTGTAAATGACTATTCTTTTGGCACCATCACTCTGGATTGGTGGCAACATGGAGGGTGGGGTCTGGGGGTCACCCACTATTTAGAGCGAAAAGGAGAGGAAGGTAAATTCACTATCTATTATCGAGATCCAGCCTCTTCTTCCTCTACTTTGCGGGGAAGTGTAAATTACAGTAAAGAAATTGACGAATTTACTGATTTGAACCTGAATTTGAATTATTCTGGCACCGTGGGAGAAACCGATGATAGCTACTCTGGTTTTCTTTCTGTTTTGCGAGAGAAAGGCAAAAGTACCAATAAACTTAATTTAAGTTACAGCGCTAATGAGAGCAGTGATACTGAAAATCTTTACGCTACCTGGAATTATCAATATAAGTTGAGAGATGACCTAACTGGAGAGTTGAACCTCAACTACAAAAATTATGAACAAAGAGGCGAGTTTACCGATTTAGACCTGGCCTACGGAGTTACTTTTAAAAAAACATCTGCCCCTTATACTTATTACTTACGGTATAGTGGGCATACCGATTTAGAAGGGGATAGCTATACTGGTGACTCTAATAAAGTGGTGTTCAAAATTCCTGAACTCGAGGTTGCTCGGAGTAGAGAAAAGATAGGAAACTCAGATTTTACCTATAAACCTGGATTGCTACTCGGTCATTATTTTGAAGAAGAAACGGGGGTAATAGATGAACGTCTGCGCCTTACCCTTAACTTGGAAGGCCAAAGTGAAGTAGGGGGAGGCAATCTCACGTCTTCGGTTAATTTTCAGCAAGACTTTTATGGTAATGGTTTCGCTCGCTATATTTGGCAGGGAAGCATAAAGTGGGCGGATGAAATTTCATCAGATTTGTTTTTAACTCTTTCTTATCAGAGAAGTGCTTATGACGGAGCTACTCCTTTTAAATTTGACTATGTCCGGCCTCGAACCAATTATTTAAGCCTGGGTCTAGATTACGATCAGAGTCCTTGGGAAATAAGTCTGGATACTGGATATGATTTTCGGGAGGAAGAATTTGTGGATGCTTTATTTAGCATAGAGTATAAATTAAATGATAATAAAAAAGTGGAGTTGAGTGGGAGCTATGATATAGACAATGAAGAATGGGGGAGCATGCTTTTTGGCATTTCCTGGCCTATGAATAAAGAATGGGGTATTGACTTTTCAGGAAGGTGGGATCCTCAAAATGGAGAGATAGATGGAATACGGGTGGGGTTAACTGATGACCTCCACTGCCGGGAAATAAGCCTTTTTTATGATCAGTCTCGAGATACCTTCTGGTTAGAATATGGAATAAAAGCTCTCCCTGGAGAAAAAATAAAATTAGGAGGATAAATAAACCGATGAAAAGAAAATTTTTTCTTCTTGTCGTGGTGGCGATTCTTGCAGTAGGGTGTGCTCGAGGAGAACAGATTCCTTGGGAAGAGGAAAACAGCCTTCGTATCACCACCACCTGGCGGGAAGTTAACTCTTCTTATATCTACTATATAGCTATAAGCACTGATCCGATAGACGCTCCTTCTACCAAGCCTGATGATTGGAATAGATTTTATGTGGTGAAGTGGGAAAATAATAATTTCTTCTTTAAAGAGCCGAACAGTATTTTCAAGCCTTTCTCTTCTTCCTCCATCTCGGGAGGAGAGATGGTGATTACTTTGTCTTTGATCAATGATTTAGATTATCCCGATACTATAAAGGTGATGGTGGTATCGACAGATAAAGGAGGAAACGTAGAAGATTCTCTGGATGTTGGTGCGGTGACATTTAGACCTAAGCAAGAAAGCAGCGATTCCTGGAATGATGGCTCGGGAGACACAGACACAGTAGCCGACCTTCTCTCCTTGAAGATAGAGGTAAGATAAATGAAAACGAAGAAGCTGTGGATGATAATTTTCCTTCCTTTTTTGTTGACCGGTTGTTTTAACAGTGGGACTGTTCCTACCCCTCCGGGGGGACAATATAATGACTGGACAGTAATGGTTTTTTTAAACGGTGATAACGACCTCTACAAAGATGCCTGGCAAGATTTTGACTCTTTAGAGATGGTGGGTTCTACCGACCGGGTAAAAGTGATAGTGCAATTTGACCCTTTCTGGGGAGATGCTGCCCGCTATATTGTGGAGAAAGATACCCTGCCTAACCATATCAGCTCTCCGGTTTTAGAATCTTTAGGAGAAGTGAATATGGGAGATGGAATGGTGCTTGCTGATTTTGTTCGTTTTTGTGCGGAAAATTATCCGGCACGTAGATATGCTCTCATCATCTGGGATCATGGTACGGGATTCAAAAGCAAAGATATTTCTTTTGATGAATTCCCTGAAGATTCTATTACCATACCGGAACTGGAGAGAGCCCTATCTCTATCCACTACTTATTTAGGAGGCAAAATCGACTTTCTGGGTATGGATGCCTGTCTTATGGCGATGGTAGAAGTTGCTTACCAGGTTAGAAATTATGCTCGAGTGTTGGTCACCTCTCAAGAGCTCGAACCGGGCGAAGGTTGGGATTACGAAACTATTTTAGGTAATTTGGTTACTCACCCCACAATGGACGAGAGAGGTTTAGCCCGGCTTGTTGTGGATAGCTATATAGACTATTATCCCCGGGGGAGTTTTACTCAATCGGCAATAGACTTAGGAGAGGTTTCTTCTCTCTCGGGGGCTCTAGATGCGTTAGCCCAAGATATATTGAACGACTCCCTTACTTCCCCTCAAGTTTATCTCTCTTTGGGAGATTCAGCAGTCTATTTTGGAGATGCAGACTACGTGGATTTGGGTAGTTTACTTAATTTGTTTTCTCAAGATTCTAGAATTGCCTCTCCAGAGGTAAAAGAAAGCACTTCTATAGCGCAAGAAGCACTTGGAAAATGCGTTATTTATGAGCGAGCTTCGGGATATATGGCGGGAAACACTTATGGTTTAAGTGTTTATTTTTCTTACTTCCCTTATAATTACAAATATGATGATTTAGCATTTGCTCGTGACACCCACTGGGATGAGATGCTAAAATACTTATTACAATGGCGGAGGTGAGGGGAAAAGTAGAAAGGAGTAAATTTATGGATCGTTATGAGGTGCAGATATGGCGAACTCTTAAACGGGGACCTTGTAGTTTTTGGAAACTGTTGGATGGACAAGATGAGCACATAAAAGGTTTTGTGGAGCGACTCAAAACTATGATGGAACAAGGCTGGGTAGTGTACCAGGAGGGGAAATTCTTTTTATCCTCATCAGGAGAGAAAATAGCTGCTTCCTTTTCTCCGGCACAAGAAGTACGGTGTCCTTACTGTCGGGGAGGCTATAATTTAAATGTTTTTCCCAAAGCTCGAGAATTTTATTCTCGACTGATAGAGGGGAGACCTCTTCCTGACCCTCGTTTTGACCAGGGGTTTATGACTCCAGATGATATTTTCGCTCGAGTGGCTTTTATGTATGAGCGAGGTGATATAGAAGGGCAGAGGATTCTCCTTTTAGGAGATGACGACCTTTTGAGTTTGGCTTTGTCGGCTACTGGGCTTCCCAAGTCAGTGACTGTTTTAGAAGTGGATAATCGTCTGGTGGATTTTATCGAGAAAAGAAGAGGAGAAAACAATTTTGACTTGGAAGTTTATCGCTACAACGCTACTGACCCTTATCCTTTGGAAGACCATACTTTTTCTGTTTTTGTTACCGACCCGGTAGAAAGTGAAAAAGGCTTAAAAGTTACTCTTTCTCGGGGGGCTCAAGCTCTGCACACGAGAGGGGCTTTATATTTTGGTTTAACCACTATTGAATCTTCCTGGCAGAAGTGGTATAAGATAGAAAAAGCGCTTTTGGATATGAATTTTGTGGTAACTGATGTTTTGCGCCGTTTTAGTTCTTATCCTGATGCCGATAATCAATTTGATGAGAACTATTATGACCAGACTAAAATGAGGAAACTTTTAGATGTAGAGGTGCCATTGCCTGCTGATGTGGATTGGTTTCGTTCTCATTTTTTGCGGTGCGAAGCAGTGGAGGAGCCTCGTCCTTTAGTTCGGGGGAAAGTAGATTTTGATGCCAGCTTTTATTTAGATGATGAGACTTTGGCCACCCCGGGTTGGGAAAGTTAAAAAATTTTTTAAAAATTTCTTTTTTTTCTGTAGCCAAAAGTTGTAATTTGTCGTATAGTATATATAAGGATAAAAAGGCTATCCTGTCTCTTACTCCTGGGTAAGAAGAAAGGAGGTGACAAGAGTTCTTGGTGACCTAAAGGAGAAGAGATATAAGGTGGCAGCTGGAAGTCCGAAAAAGGGAGAAAAAAGAGAGGAAACAGGGATACTCTCGGTGATTCTCCTTGGAAGGACAGAAGGCTGAATAAAAAACAAACGACCAAGGAGGTTCCAAACCATGAAGAAGATCGTATTAGCGTTAGTTTTAGTGTTGGCTTTTGCTCTTCCTGCTTTAGCCAATCCTTTTGTGGATGTACCATTGAATCACTGGGCTTATGATGCAGTGCAGAGTTTAGCTGCTAAAGGGATTGTCATTGGTTATCCTGATGGCACTTTTGGTGGTAACCGAGCTCTGACTCGTTATGAGTTTGCTATGGCTACTGCTCGAGCAGTAGGATACCTGGAGCAGAAAATAGACGAAGCTGGTTTTGCCAGCCAAGAAGACATAGCCATGTTGGAAAAGCTGGTGCAAGAGTTCGCCGATGAATTGCGAGCACTGGGAGTAACCGTGGATGATTTAAAGAGAGCTTTGGGTGAGCAGAGCCAGGCTATTCGAGCTCTGGAAGCTCGAGTTAGCGATTTGGAAAAATACGCTGAACCAGTTAAAGTCACTGGAGAATTTGATGTAACTTACACTGCTTATTCTCCTACTGTTGCTGGCAAACTTATTCCTACTTTCAACGATGAGACTACTCTCCATATCGCCGCTGACATTAATGAAAATACCATTGCTGGAGTAGATTTGATTATTAATAACACTTTGACTGGGGCAGAAACTGCTCCTGATGTTACAGCAGATAATTTCTACATTGAGTACAAAGATGAAGAGTGGTTCGTAAGAGCAGGAGATATAAACCTTTACAAGGCTGACTTGCCTGCAAACTTAGGTTTAGTGCTGGGTGATTATCAGCCTGATGACCCCGATGATGATGACGACTATGATTTAGATTTCGAAGGTGTGTATGCGACTTATGCTGAATTAGATAGTGACAATATGTTTAGATTGTTGGCTGCACCTAATGATTTCTATTCAGTACGCGCAGAGTGGGAAGAAGTAAGTGTTGCTGCTACTTGGTTCCCAGCAGGTGACGCTCTTTATAACGCGGATGCTGCAGGGAATATACTTTCTGACTTAGTTATCAGCGCTGGAGTGCAGACCGATTTTGATGAGTCCGATGTCCTTCTCACCGTAGAAGGTGGATATGGTGTGTTTAGTGGTGGTTACGGAGTAGCAGGAGAGTTAGCTTTTGATGCTTCTGATGATGTAACTATTACTTTAGACGGGCACTATATTACTAGCAATTTCACTCCTGCCGGCATTACTAGCTCTTTTGATGCTGATGAAATGGGCGGTGGAGTGACTGCTGCTTTTGATCTTAGCAACGGAGAAGATGAAGAAACTGAAGAAGCTGAAGATAAGTGGACTTTAGAAGTGGGTTATGACTATGCTCTGAGCGTTAGTTCTCCTACTACTATAGTAACCAACGAAGTAGATGGTACATTAACTTATGTTCCAGCTGATGCAGTGGCAGGTGAGCAAGCGCTTATCGACTTAGCTTACTACTTAGGAGAAGATGACCATGCTGCCGGCACTTTCGCCGTTTTCGCTGGATATGATAATTATCCACTGGATATCGACGACGAAGAAGACAATGAATCTTACCTCACTGCCAACGTTCAGTATGTGAGCGATACTGCTCAAATCACTGGTGTGGGAATATTGAGCTACAAGTGGGTAGAGGATGATGTCACTGCTACTCTTAAGGGTCGCTATGACAGCACAGGTGCTGCAGTGTGGAGTGCTTTAGCTGAAGTAGAGTGGGCTATGGCTGAGAATACCGCTCTTACTTTAAGCTATGAGTACAACACCTGGGATGGAGACGAAACTATCGCAGATGGTGGTCTGGATGACACAAGAGGTATCATTGATACTGCTGGAACCATCACTGCTGAGCTTAACGTAACTTTCTAGTTGTTTAAGTCTTAAAGCCGGGGAGAGTTCTCCCCGGCTTTTTTATTTTATGGCAGACTAAAAAACCTAAAAACCTAAAAACCAAAAATTACTGGTGGGAAATACGCCACTAGTATAGGGGGAAACCCCCTATCACCCCCAGAAAGACAGCAGCCTACGGCGCTAAGAACGAAAGCAAACTAGATGAAAAAACTAAAACCGATTACGCTGGGAAAGACAGTCTACGACGTAGGCGAAAAACATAAGAGACAAAAAGTTAAAGAGTAAATACCACGGAGGATGGAAAGCATCCTCCGCGCCTACGGCGTAAGATTAAAGGCAAATTAGATAAAAAACTACAAACTATAACGCTAGGGAAATACACCCCAGCGTGCCTACGGCGTTAAAATTTTAAAGCATCTCCGTGCCGTCACCCCTGAATGGTTTTATCACCCTCATTCGTCACCCCGGCAATCTTTAAGCCGGGGTCCACAGTATTTAAAAACATGGATTCCCGAGCCTCGAGGGATTCTTCTTTCCTCAGTAGTCTTTGTCTTTTTGGGGGTAATAGGGGGGAGTTTTTCTCTCCCTATAGTTCGGATTCCTGATAGATACATTCAGGAATGACGGACACGGTTAACCGTCATCGCGAGCCCAGACAGCCTGCGGCGCAAGATTAAAGGCAAACTAGATAAAACTATGAGGGGGCGGAGCCCCCTCATAACCCCCCAAAGACAAATACTTAAAAAGTAAATAAACAAAAACTACTGGTGGGAAAAGCTCCCACCAGTACGCTGAAGAACAACACTCTAGCGTTGAGGAAGAAAAAGCCTTCCTCTGGGCGTGGCGATCCCGAGTTTTTGGCGAACCTCAACAAACTCTAAAAAGGCAAGAGTTTTTAGCTGAAGCCATAATCCTAAAGCCAAAAATATGCTACAATAAAAAGAGGGAAAATATGGAAAGAAAAATTTTTGTTATTCAGGAGCATTGGGCTTCACATCATCATTTTGATTTTCGTTTAGAAAAAGATGGGGTATTAAAGAGTTGGGCTATCCCTCGAGCTATTCCTCAAAAGATGGGGGAGAAGAGATTAGCTATAGAAGTGGAAGACCATAGTTTAGATTATGCTGATTTTGAAGGAGAAATTACTGAAGGCTATGGGAAGGGAAAAGTTAAAATATGGGATAAGGGGTATTACCTTGCTTATAAATGGGAAGAGGACGAGATTTTATTTGAGTTGATGGGGAATAAAGTTAAGGGAAAATATGCTTTAATTCGAACCAAAAGTAGTAAATCAAATGATAATCAACAATGGTTATTAATTAAAAGAAAGGAGGATGCCACTTGACCATTCAGGAAGTCTTAGAACAAGCTCTTAAAATGGAAGAAGATGGTCGTCAGTTTTACTTAGAGGGGTATGATAGAGTCACGAGCCCTTTAAGTAAAGAAGTTCTGAAGAGGTTGGCTGACGAGGAATTGGTTCATATTGAACGTATTAAAGAAGGATATGATAAGGTAACCAAGGGAGAGGCATTTGCCGTGGAGAATTGGGGAGGCATTAGAAAGCCTGCTCGAGAATACTTTGATAATGTTTTTACCGAAGCTCGGAAAAATATGAATGAGCTTATAACTCCTGGTGCTCAGGAACTGGATGTGATTCAAGCCTCTATGGATTTGGAATCCAAATCTCATCAATTCTATGTGGAAAAAAGCAAAGAAGTGGAAGATGAAAAAGTGCGGGAGTTTTTGGATTTTTTAGCCTCTGAGGAATATCGCCACTATAATCTCCTTTTTAATACTTATGAATACTTGAGTAATCCTACTTCCTGGTATTACCGGGAAGAAAAACCAATTTTTGAGGGAGGTTGAAAATTATAGTATCCCGAAAATTTACTAGGCTACTTAAATTTTGAACGGCAAATTATATCAGAAATTAAAAAATGAGAAGTTGCCATGCAACAAGGGATAATATAATTCTCGGTTGTTTTTTATCTTTTTGGGGTTATGAGGGGGTATTTCCCCACTGAGGGATGCTTTTTCCCTCAGTAGTTTTTGCTATTTTTTTATGTTTTTGTCTTTTCGGGGGTTATGAGGGGGTTTACCCCCTCATTGTCTGTTCTGTCGTTCCCGAGCGCTTTTATCGGGAATCCACCCCTCTGTCATTCCCGAGCGCTTTTATTGGGAATCCACTGGTGGAGCTTTTTCCACCAGTAATTTTTGGTTTTACTTTTTGTGTGTTTTCTTTGTATTTATTTTGGTTCTTTTGCTTTTCGGGGGATTATAAAGGGGCTCTCCCCCTGAGGAAGGTTCTTTCTTCCTCAGGTAGTCTTTTATATTTTTCAGTTTTTAAGTTTTTGTCTTTTTCCTTTGCTTTTCGGGGGATTATAAAGGGGTCTCCCCTTTATTGTTCGGTTATAAGGGGGTTTACCCCCTCATTGTTCTTTTTAATCTTACGCCGTAAGCACGCTGGGGTGTATTTCCCCAGCGTGATTATCAAGATTTTTTCTTATCTAAGTTGCTTTTAATCTTACGTCGTAGACACTGAGGGATTCTTTTCCCCTCAGTGGTTTTTAATCTTTGGCTTTTTGTCTTTCATGTTTTTGTCTCTGCGCCGTAGACACGCTGGGACGATTTTTCCCAGCGTGATTATCAAGATTTTTTCTTATCTAAGTTGCTTTTAATCTTACGTCGTAGACTGTTTCTTTTTTTCTTTTCTGGGGGTTATAGGGGGTTTTTCCCCCCTATAGTCGGTGACGAATAAGGAGGGTCGTTGCAATAACAAAAAAGAAAGAGGTTCATAAGGGGGTAAAACCCCTTATGGTCTGAAGAGGTAATGACTAAAGGCTATGAAAATTGTGGCTATTCTGGGGAGTCCTCGACGAGGAGGAAATAGTGATCTGATGTTAGACGCTTTTCTCTCTTTGAGAGATCCCCTTCACTCCTTAGAATGGATAGTTCCCTCCCAGCTTCATCTGGGGTTTTGCCAAGGTTGCCGGTTTTGTGAGGCTATGGGAAGATGTATTTTAAGAGATGATATGGATGAGGTAGGAGAAAAGCTGCTTGAAGCTGATAAAGTAGTAGTGAGTTCTCCGGTTTTCTTTTATGGATTCCCGGCCTCGCTAAAGGCCTTGGTGGACAGAACCCAGGTTTTTTGGTCTCGAAAATACAAAAAAGGGGAAAAATTTAAGTTCAAGGAAGGTTTCTTGCTTGCCGTGGGAGCTACCAAAGGAGAAAAACTTTTTGAGGGTGTAGTTTTAACGACCAAGTATTTTTTTGATGCCTGGGGATGCGAATACAAGGGAGGCCTCTTCTTCCGGGGTTTCGACCAGAAGGGAGCTATTGGGAAGTGCTCAGAGTGTTTAGAGGAAATTAAAGAGGCAGGAAAAAACTTTTTGTGCTCTCAAGATGGTTGACTGTAAAAAATCCTTTGTAGGATTTTTCTTTTAAACCTCCTTATCTTATAAAATCTTTTTCCTTAAAGTAGTTTATAGGTTGTAATGTCCATTGCTACTGCAAATTTTGGGTAAATATGCTAAGCTTGGGGGGCAGGTTTTATCTTTTTGCCACTAAAGGTGGTGGTATGAAGTGGATGCTGGACCTGGTAGTCATAGGTGCCAGGAACAACTAAATACTGAAAATTCTGTTATGGGTTGTGTTTTTCTTTGTATGCCGGCTTCTTTAGAGGTTTTGCGCTAGGACTACCACCTTTCTGGTGTGTTTTGAATTATATTAGGTGCATCCTGAAAACCCAATTCACTTTGCTAACCAGCCATTGATGCCCTTTCTTCTATTTTCTTTTTGTTAGCCTCGCAAATAACCTTAAAGAGCCTCAAGTGTTATTAAGGTAAGAGTTAAATACCATAGTTTACAGTAAGGTTATTTTTGAACCTTTAAAAATTTTTGGTATTGGAGGTGATGCTCATGGAAGAACGGGATATGATATCTTTCAAAGAGTCTACTGAACAAATGCTTACTTCTCAAGACTATGAAGCTTTGCGAGGATTGTTAGAGGAACTGCATCCCTATGAGATAGCAACACTGTTAAAAGAACTGGAAGAATCAGAACAGCTGAAGATTCTGGAACTTGTGCCTGTAGATATGGCAGCGGAGGTCTTAGAACATCTGGAATACGAAGACCAATATCGTCTTCTTGATCATTTAGAAGACGCTGTGGCCAGAAAAATCATCGCCGCAATGCCCAGTGATGTTATAGCAGACCTAGTTATGGCTATTCATCCCCACCAGGCCCAAAAAATTATGGGGATGGTTCCTGAAGAATACCTGCAAAAGATTGAATATCTTATGACCTACCCCGAAGATTCTGCAGGAGGCATAATGTCTCTGGAATACATTGCGGCGAGACAATACTGGACTGTTGAGCGAGTGATGGAGCATTTTCGTAAAGTAGGCCGTAGAGGAAGTACCGTTAATTATGTTTATGTAGTTGACAACGTTGGACGATTGGTGGGAGTTGTCTCCCTCAAGGAATTGTTGTTGAGCCATCCCAAGACACCCATTTCGGAAATAATGCACACCAATGTAGTAGCCATACCGGTTGATGCTGATCAAGAAGAAGCAGCAAAAATGATGAGCCAATATGATTTAATGATTCTTCCAGTTGTAAACGGCAAAGGGCGCTTGGTAGGAGTCATAACTGCAGATGATATAATAGACGTTATTGAAGAAGAAAATACTGAGGATATCCACAAGTTAGGAGGAAGTAATCCTCTGGACTTGCCCTATATGCACTCTAATTTAATTACCCTTTTTAGTAAACGAATTAACTGGTTGATTTTTCTCTTTGTGGTTCAGGCAGTAACCAGCAACATTCTAAAACATTTTCAAGGTGTTTTAAGTAGCGTTGTAGCCCTTTCTTTTTTCATTCCTTTGTTCACCGATACAGGTGGTAACTCAGGGACTCAGGCTTCTTCTTTGATTATCAGGTCGCTGGCTCTGGGTGAAGTCACAACCAAGGACGCAGCGAGAATTTTGCTTAAAGAATTTCAGGTAAGTGCTATGTTGGGTGTTACGATGGGTGTAGTAGGATGTTTTTTTGCCTGGGCTATCGCTGGCTCAATAGAGATTGCTGTTGCGGTGGGCCTTACTCTTTTTGTAGTTTTAATTGTAAGTTCAACTATAGGGGCGATATTACCAATAATAGGCAGCAAAGTAGGTGTGGATCCAGCGGTATTCTCTGCTCCACTCATCACTACGGTAGTGGATATTGTAGCATTAATGCTTTACTTTAACATTGCTACTGTGATTTTAAAATTAAGATAGGTTGATTGTCGTCGCGTGATATGCTGATTTCTAAATATCTGGACTTCTGACTATAAGTTATTTATATGTTGTACAATGGTGTTTACTTAGGTTATACCGAAAACGGCACTCCCATTGATATTTATTGCCGAGTTTTAGAAGATAACTTGAGCTCTGGAGGTGAAAGGAAGAGGTGCCAGCATAGTAGTTATGCCCTATGGGGGTTCGACTTTGCCTGTTTTAAAATAAAACAGCTAATTTTATTGAAAAAGAGAGGGAAAGTTATATGGATACTTTTTCCCCCGAAAATGGGAGTAAATTTGCTAAGAAGTTTGAAGAATTTCATCGGGAAAAAGAAGGAGTGGATGTGAGTATCTCTCGTGCCAAACACTTTAGCTCTTTGTTTTTAATTGTCGCTTTGGTGGTTTTAGAGGTTATGAATTTGGTTAGTTAGATAATAAAATTAGGAGGAAGTGGTATGCCTAAAGTAAACTGGACTTTAGATAATTTAGATGAAATTCTTTCTTCTCTTGCTCCTGAGCAATCTGCTCGGGCTAAAACTCTCTTTTTTATGAAATTGGCTGAGCGAGCCCATCGATTTTATGGTGGTAAGATGCAAACTGTGCCTAAAGCAGGAGTTTTTGGTTTTAACTGGTTTAATGTCTGGTATACTCCAGGGGTTTCTAAAATTTCTACTACCATCAGAGATGATAATGATGAATCTTTTGAGCTTTCTAATCGGGGAAATCTGGTAGCAGTAGTGAGCGATTCTTCCCGGGTTCTAGGAGACGGAGATTGTACCCCTCCCGGAGGGCTGGGAGTTATGGAAGGGAAAGCTTTCCTGATGAAATATCTGGGAGGAATTGATGCTACTGCTTTATGTATTGATAGTAGAGATGAAAAAGGAAACCATAGAGCAGAGAAAATCATTGATTTTGTGAAAATGGCAGAACCCAGTTTTGGAGCGGTTAATTTGGAAGACATATCTCAACCCAATTGCTACGAGGTGCTGGACGCTTTGCGAGAAGATTGCAACATCCCAGTCTGGCACGATGACGCTCAAGGCACCGCTTGTGTTACTCTAGCTGGCTTAATCAATGCCTTGAAGTTAGCAGATAAAAAAATAGGAGAAGTAAAAATAGTGCTTTTAGGAGCTGGAGCTTCCAATACCACTATTGCCCGATTTATTGAGCTAGCAGGAGGCAACTTAGAGAATATGATTATTTTTGATTCTCGAGGCGCTTTACATCGGGATAGAAAAGACATAGAGTCTGACCCTCGCCACTATAAAAAATGGGAATTGTGTCTTAAGACTAACCCGAAAAAAATCACCGATATAGAAGAGGCCATGAGAGAAGCTGACGTTCTGGTAGCGTTATCTACTCCTGGCCCAGATACAGTAAAGCCTGATTGGGTCAGGCTGATGGCAGATAAATCTATCGTTTTTGCCTGTGCTAATCCGGTTCCCGAGATTTATCCTTATGCGGCTCGGGAAGCTGGAGCTTTCATTGTGGCTACCGGTCGAGGTGATTTTCCTAATCAGGTGAATAATTCAGTGGGTTTCCCGGGAATTTTAAAAGGAGCCTTGATGGTCAGAGCTAGAAAAATATCTGACGGAATGGCTATTGCCGCTGCTTATTCTTTGGCTAACTATGCTGAAAAAAGAGGCCTACATCCGGATAATATCATTCCCAATATGGATGAAGTGGGGGTTTTCCCCCATGAGGCAGCGGACGTGGCCCAGCAAGCTATCAAGGAGGGTTTGGCCCGCAGAATAATTTCTCAAGAAGAAGCTTTTTCCCAAGCAGATAAAGATATAAAATATGCTCGAGAACTGGTGCAAATGATGATGAAAGAGGGATTTATTCCCCCACCTCCCGAAGATTTACTTCAGGAAGCCCTGGATTGGGCAATGCAACACACCCGCTCCTAAATAGAACAGGGGAGAGGAAAAACTTATATCTAAGCTCGCTCTCCCCTGTTTGGAGAAATATTGTATAAACTGAAGTTACCCTCTGTAGTATGAAACCCAGTATCGATGAGGGTTTAGAGGTTATTGTGGTTAGTAAGATATTAAAATTACCTCGGCTCTATAATAAAGTGTGTGGAAAAAATATCTAAAAAGAAGGATAGTCGCAAAGACCAGGAGAAAGGTTAGAAAAGAAAGGAGGCTTTACCACCATAGGAAGAGGGAAAAATGGTATCCTAATTCTACTAGGAGTTAAAGATTTAAAGATAAAGTAAAAGAAGTAGGTATAGACTTAAAAGAGAAAATGGAAAGAGCCTATTTTAAATTATTTCCATAATGGAACTACCAATGGCTATACTAAAATGTTGTAATACTAAGATTAAGATGCTGCTTTCTTTATCCAAGCGATGTGGGGGTTCATTGTTATTACTGTCATCGCCTTTAATTACCTAAGCGGGAAGAGAAAGACTCAGACTAAAACAATAGAAAGCCAGTAAGGTTTTTGAATAAAGAAGTAATTCCTTTGCTTGTTTAGCTTATTATATTCTATAAAAAGTAGGAGGTAGAAACCATGAAAGACGGCGATGTTATTCAGGTTGCGCATGTGGTGAGAGACCTTGACGCCACTATGAAGTATTTTTGGGAAGTTTTTCACCTTGGTCCTTGGGATGTTTATACTTTTGGTCCTCCAGCTCTTCGAGATTCAATGGTTCGTGGGAAACCTTCTGACCACACATATTTATTAGCTGTTGCCTGGACTGGAGATATTCAGGTCGAGCTCATGCAACCGCTGAGCGGTAGAAGCGTTTACGATGAATTCTTAGAAAAGAAAGGCGAAGGATTGCATCACGTTAAGCTATATTATAAGGATTGTCAAAAAGCTTTGGAGGAATTTAGGAAAAAGGGAATCGAAGTTATTCAAAGTGGAAAATTTGATGAGGATGAATTTTATTATCTGGATACCGAAGCTGCTTTGGGAACAATATACGAAATTGGAAACAATGGGAAAATTCGCGAACCAGAGAGAAGGTATCCTGCTTATTAACTGATATTCCTCAAGACATTAAGAGGTAAGTTATATTGGAGGTTAGGAGCCTAGATCACTACTACTGAGGGGGAAACCCCTCAGTAGTTTTTGTTTTCTTTGATCTTATATGGTAGTAGCAAAGGATGCTTTTCCCTTGGCGCTAAATTTGTTCTCCAGCGTTATTGGTTTTTTACCTTTTCTCTCACACTATTAAGCTACAGATGATGGCCATCAAAGTCGAGAGAAGCCGAAAACTCTGTCCCTGGTAGATTCCCATATTTCTCAGTGATGTGGTAAGATATAGGGAACATGATAGCCATATTCAAAAGTAGTTTAAATGAAGCGCATAGTAGGTAAGATAAAAGGGAAAGCTACTTATATATCCGAGGAGGAAAAACTATGGAGGTAAAATCTAAAGAGGCTATTGCTGCGGTTAGCGAAGACGGTCGTTTAGTAGATATAAGAGAAGAGGAGAAAATAAAAAAATACCTCTCCTTTGAAGATGAAAAAGGTAGAGAGATATACTGGCACAGCACTTCTCATATTATGGCTCAGGCAGTTAAAAGATTATTTCCCGAGGCTAAGTTAGCCATTGGGCCGGCTATTGAAGAAGGTTTTTACTATGATTTTGACCTTCCTCGTCCCTTGACTGATGAAGATTTAGAAAAGATAGAAGAAGAAATGAGAAAAATCATCCAAGCCGATCTTCCTTTTCGGAGGAGAGAAATTTCTCGAGAAGAAGCACAAAAAATATTCGCTGCAAGAGGAGAGACTTACAAGCTGGAAATTTTAAAAGATATAGAAGAAGATACGGTGAGTATTTATGAGCAGGGAGAGTTCTTAGACCTCTGTCGAGGCCCTCATGTTCCTTCTACCGGCTATATAAAAGCTTTTAAACTTTTGAGTGTTTCGGGAGCATACTGGCGAGGAAAAGAAGACAATCCTATGCTGCAGCGGATATATGGAATTTCTTTTGATTCGGAAGAGAAATTGCAGGAATTTTTAGAGCGAAGAGAGGAAGCCAGAAAGAGAGACCATCGTCGTTTAGGTAAAGAGCTGGATTTGTTTAGTTTACACGAAGAGGGACCGGGTTTTCCCTTCTTTCATCCCAAAGGGATGGTGGTTATTAATACTCTTTTAGACTTATGGCGCAAGGAGCATTTGAAGAGGGGGTATCAAGAAGTGAAAACCCCTATGATTTTAGATCGAGCCCTCTGGGAACAATCTGGGCATTGGGACCATTATCGAGATAATATGTATTTTACTAAAATTGATGACCGGGATTTTGCCATAAAACCTATGAATTGCCCGGGCGGGATTTTGATTTTTAAGAGCCAGCTTCATAGTTATCGAGAACTACCTCTCCGGTGGGCAGAATTGGGGTTAGTTCATCGCCATGAGCTTTCCGGGGTTTTGCATGGGTTAATGAGAGTCCGTTGTTTTACTCAAGATGATGCTCATATCTTTATGGAGCCTCACCAGATAAAACAGGAAATTATGGGGGTCATCGACCTTGAAGATTATTTTTACCGTTTGTTTGGCTTTAGCTACGAAATAGAGTTAAGCACTCGTCCCGAAAATTCTATGGGCTCTGATGAAATGTGGGAGCTGGCCACGAAGTCGCTAGAAGAAGCTTTGAAGGAGCTGAAAATCGACTATCGAATTAACCCGGGAGAGGGAGCTTTTTACGGACCAAAAATTGATTTTCACCTTCGGGATTGTTTAGGTAGAAGATGGCAGTGTGGAACTATTCAATTAGACTTTGCTATGCCTGAAAAATTTGACCTTTATTACATCGGAGAAGACGGAGACCGCCATCGGCCAGTGATGCTTCATCGAACGGTTTTAGGGAGCATTGAAAGGTTTTTAGGTATTTTAATTGAGCAATTTGCTGGAGCCTTTCCTCTGTGGTTAGCACCGGTGCAGGTAGTGATTTTACCCATTGCCGAAAGGCACTTTGATTATGCCCGGGAAATTAAAGACCTTCTTTTCGCCGAGGGAATACGGGTAGAAATTAATGATGAGAATGCCACTTTGGGAGCTAAAATCAGAAAGGCAGAGATGGAAAAAATACCTTACCTCGCTATCGTGGGAGATAGAGAAGTGGAGAATCGAGCATTGAGTATTAGAAAACGGAAAAAGGGAGATCTGGGATCTTTCACGCTGGATGAACTATTGAAAAACCTAAAAAAGGAGATAGAAGAAAAGGTGATAGATTAGTGGGGAGAGAAACGTCCCATCTTCTTTTTTGGAATGGGGGAGTGAAAAAAGAAAAAAAGCGAGATAAAAACTGGGAAAAAAGAATTCATACCGATCTGGTATGGTTAGAAATAGAACCATTTTTGCGGCCAGGATTGAAAGTTTTGGATGCCGGAGGAGGATTTGGCCGCTACTCTATTCCTTTAGCAGAAAGAGGATGTCAAGTTACTCACCTTGACCTTTCTCCTCGAATGGTGGAAGAGGCAGCAAAAATAGCAAAGGAAAGGGGTATTTCTTCTATAGAATTTGAGATAGGGAAGGTGCAAGACTTATCCCGTTTTCCGGACCGTTTTTTTGACTTAGTTATTTCTTTAGATGCTCCGGTTTCTTACGCTTATCCAGAGGAGAAGAAAGCTCTTCGGGAGTTAGGAAGAGTGGCTAAAGATAAATTAATCATCTCAGTGGTAAATCGCTGGGGGCAAGTTCCCGTAGCGGTAGAGACAGAATTACGATTCAGGAATAACCTAGAGATGTCTCGGCGCTTTTTTCGGGAAGGCAACTGGGACCATCCTTCTTTCTGGGAAAATTTAGAGAAAAAAATCCCTCTTCTGTATCGCTTTATTTTTCCGCCCCTACATGCTTTTACTCCTTCTGAAATCATAGACGATTTGATAGAAGAAGGATTTAAACCTTTGCGGGTGGTAGCCTCAGGGACTCTGGCTCGGCTTTTACCTCGCCGTACTTTGAAAAAAATAGTAAATAACCCTCCTTTGTATAAGGAGTTTCTGGAGTTCTCGCGAGAGTATGATGCTTTATTTGAAGTGTTAGGAGTAGGCGCCAAAGTAGCTTCGGGTCTTTTAGTGATAGGAGAGAGGAAGGAATAATGAGGAAATGGCATAAAACCACCATAACCATAGAAGAGGAAAAGAAGGAGGAGCTTTTGCTCCAATTACAAGGACAAAATATAACCGGAATATGGGAATTATCACCTGGCGAAATAGTGGTTTACTCAGAAAGTCCTCTGGTTCTCCCTGCGGGGATAGAAAAGAGGGAAGAAAAGGAAGAAGAAGGAGAATGGGCTTATAAATGGCGGGAGAGCTTTAAGCCTGTCTGGGTAGGAGAAAGAATAGTAGTTAGGCCTCCCTGGGAAAAATCACTGAATGCAGCAATAGAGCTCGTAATTTACCCTGCCTATGCTTTTGGTACTGGTCAGCATCCCACTACTTACTGGTGTTTATATATGATCGATAAATATTTTAAAAGGGAACAAAGTTTCTTGGATGTAGGGAGTGGCTCGGGTATTCTTTCCATTTTAGCGGCAAAACTGGGAGGAAGAAGGATTGTAGCCTTAGATATTGACCCTCATGCCGGAGAAGAGCTAAAGCGCAATTTGTCTTTAAATGGAATAGAATTTTCTACAATAGAGTTTCGAGAAAAAGAAATAGAAGAAATAAAAGAAAAATTTGATTTTATAGTGTGTAACATTGGAGCTAATTTTCACCTTGGTCATCTGGAAACTATGAAAAACTTACTCCCTGAGGGAGGTATTTTAGTTCTCTCAGGAGGAGAAGAAAAAGACCTTGCTCTCCTCCGAGAAAAAGCTAAAGGACTGGGCTTAGAAGAGATGGAAGCCAAAATCGATTCTTCGTGGGTTACTATAGTTTATGGGAAAAGGGGAAGATAAAAACATAAAAAACTTCCTGGGGTGTTCTATATCCCAGGGATTAGTGAGACCTCTCACTGCTATAGAATCGGAAATAATTATCTAAACTCTCTCTGGCTTCTTTCACTGTATCATAGTTATGGATATACACCTCCTCATATTTTACTGTTCTCCATAACCTCTGCGAAGATATTATCAAATTTTGGATTTTAATCCCTGCTTTTTCCAGCTTCTCAGTAAACTCGCAACTCGTAAACTGAGAACCTTGGTCACTGTTAAATATCTCGGGCTGAGAAGTAAGTAATGCCCTATCTAAGGCTCGAAGACAGAAGCTCTCATCCAATCTATTATGGCTACCAAACACACTCTTCCTTTTCCAGGTTAACACCACCTTAATACTTTGTCCAGTTTTCGGGGTCCATTATTGTCACCGCCGGCGTATAATTGACCCAGGAAAGTCGGAATAAAAATGACCCACCCCTTAAGCTATAATCCCTCTAATAGGATTAAAAAGGTTGGAGGGAAATACATGTTAAGGAGTGAGTCAATTATGAGTTTACAGCAAATGAGGACAGAAGGAAAGAGTGTGAGAGGTTAAATTTTAAACTTTAAATGACAAATTTTTTGATTTCTACTTGACAACTTTTTTATTTAGTGTTATAAAACTTAACAAAATATGTTATTTAAATAACAAAATAGGGAAAGAAGGAATACAAACCTTCTTTAACACCTAGAAAGATGGAGAGGAGCGATAGGAAAAATGGAAGTTTATAGTGATGCTTTAGGCATGATCGAGACTCGAGGTTTTGCTGCGATGGTAGAAGCTTCTGATGCTATGGTGAAAGCTGCTAAGGTAGAGTTGGTTGGTTATGAAAAGATTGGCGGGGGTTATGTAACTGCTATTATCCGTGGTGATGTTGCCGCAGTTCGAGCAGCTCTGGATGCTGGTCAAGCAGCTTCGGAAAAAGTGGGCGAAGTAATTTCAGTCCATATTATTCCTCGGCCTCATACCAATGTTGATGAAGTGCTTCCCCTGGGGCGAGGTCCAGTAAAGAGTTCCCCCAAAACTACTGATTAGTAGGATATGGAAAAGTGATACTGGCCAAGGTTATTGGAACTGTAGTCTCTACCAGAAAAGAACAAAAGATTGAAGGTATTAAGTTTTTGCTTTTGGAGAAGATTGACCCTACCACCATGCAAGGTAAAAAAGATTATGTAGTGGCTATGGATGGTGTTGGTGCTGGTGAAGGTGAAGTGGTTTTTTTTGTTGCAGGAAGTAGTTCACGAATGACAGCTGTTACCGAAGGGAAACCCAGCGATGCCACTATTGTTGCTATTGTTGATTCCGTCGAGATAGGTGGTAATTTGGTTTACCAGAAAGACCGGGTTGATTAGGTTGATTTATAGGAAGCTACGCGACGTGAAGAGAGGCAAAAATGATTTTTGGTAAAGTTATGGGAACCGTAGTAAGTACTCAAAAAAATGATGGAGTGCAAGGGAAGAGGTATCTTATAGTTCAGTCCTGCCAGCCAAATGGTGATCTCTTGAATGAATTTCATGTTGCTATCGATCTGGTCGGTTCTGGATATGGAGAGATGGTTCTTTTATCGCAGGGGAGTTCGGCTCGCCAAACTCAGGATACTTACCAAAAAGCGGTTGATTGTATCATTGTCGGAATAGTTGATTTGGTGGAAAAGGAAAACCACTTAATTTATCAAAAATGACCATTAGGGTTGGAGGGTGTCTCTTTGGAAATAATTGAAACTATTAGAGAAGCAGGCATAGTTGGTGCTGGAGGAGCAGGTTTTCCAACCCATGCTAAAGTTAGAAAAGAGCTAGAAACAGTGATTGCCAATGGAGCCGAGTGTGAGCCGCTTCTGTCTAATGATAAGTATATTCTTGCTGAGTATGGCGAAGAGATAGTTCGAGGGTTAGAGTTGATTCTAGAAGCGAGTGGAGCGCGAAAAGGGGTAATCGCTATAAAAAAGAAGAATACCGATGTAGTATCCAGTATGGAGAAAATTATAGAAGGTCGTAAAAATCTTTTCCTCGCTTTACTTGATGATTTTTATCCGGCTGGAGATGAGCTAATATTAGTGAACTCGGTAACAGGAAAAGTTGTTCCCCCGGGCGAGTTACCTTTTTCGGTAGGTTGTATGGTGAGTAACGTTGAAACTCTTAGGAATGTTTACCGAGCTTCCCTGGGGGAGCCGGTTACTCGACGTACCTTAACCTGCACCGGAGAGGTAAAAAATCCCTCAGTGGTAATTGCCCATATTGGGGCATCCGTTCAAGATGTAATTGATGCTTGTGGGGGTAGCATAATTGATGACCCGCAGGTAATCGTGGGTGGCCCTATGATGGGAAATGTCGAGCGAGACCTCAATGCTCCTGTAACCAAGACAATGACCGGCATAATCGTTCTTCCCTCTAACCATGTTCTGATTCAGAAAAAGAGTATGTCTATGCCCTGGGTTATTAAACAGAGTAAAGTGGCTTGTTGTCAATGTACTTATTGTACGGAGTTATGTCCTCGCTACCTTTTAGGGCATGAACTCTATCCTCATAAAATTATGAGGAGTATCAACTTTGGTTTGAGCACGCCCCCTGAGGTAATTGAAAGTGCTTTTCTATGTAGTGAATGTGGCCTATGTGAGGTGTATGCTTGTCCTATGGGACTTTCTCCTCGAATGGTAAATCATGCCATTAAAAATAGTTTGCTGGAATCTAACTATCATCCCCAGTTTGATAATAAGAAAGCAACAGCTCGAGGGAGTGATTTGCTGAATCGGAAAATACCGACCTCAAGAGTCAAGAATAGATTACAGGTTGGAAAATATGACCGAAAAGTATCGAGCATTGTAGAAACCAATCCTTCAAAGTGGAAATTTTATTGAAGCAGCATATTGGATTGCCAGCAGTTCCGGTTGTAAGAGCAGGAGATGAAGTCGAAGAGGGGGATTTGTTGGCTGATATCCCGGAGGGAAAACTGGGTGCGAAAGTGCACGCTAGCATTAAAGGTCGGGTTAGCTTTGTGGACCAAGAGAGAATTATTATAAAGAGAGAGAGCTAAAAATATTATGGAAATCATTACTCTGGCAGCATTAGAATTAAATAGTATTGCTGTTGGCTTACAAGCATTGGATGGAATGGTAAAAGCTGGACCTGTCCAGATTGTTGATGCTAAAACTGTATGTCCGGGAAAATTTGTGATTCTCATTACTGGAGAAGTGGCAGCGGTGGATTCGTCTCTCTCTAAAGGTAAGGAGATCGGCGAAGGATGCGTTGTGGATGAACTATTTATCCCGAATTTACATCCTCAAATCATACCTGCTATTATTGGAACCGTCGAATGTGAAGTATGGGATGCAATTGCCATGGTGGAGTCTTTTTCAGTTACAGCTAGTATCAGTGCCGCTGATATCGCTGCTAAAACTGCCGATATTTTAATTAACGAGATTCGTTTAGCTGCGGGTATGGGTGGAAAGTCATACCTAAAGATGGTTGGTAATGTTTATGAAGTTGAAGCTGCAGTCCACGCTGCAGTTGAGGTAATTAAAAATAAAGGGTTATTGTGCAAGGAAGTTATCATACCTAATCCTCATCCAGATATAAGAAATTACTTTGTTCTGTAAAGAGTTTGTAATGCAGGGAGGGTTGAAACTCAAGATGTGGGGGAAACATTTTTTTAAACTTGAAAATTATGGATGGTCATTAATATGGAAGTTATGGGAATAAGCGAAACGGAAATAAGACTGATTGTTGAGAAGATAGTAAAGCAAATGGGAAATGAAAGTGATGTTAGTTTATCTGAAGCGGATGAAATTGAGGGGGGAGAATCATCCGGATTATTTACTAATATCGAATCGGCTATTGATGCTGCTGAGAAAGCTTACCTCGAGCTGCATAAACTCAGTCTTGAGCATCGCAAAGAAATGATCCGTCAAATCCGCAAAACAGTAATGTCTAACCTGGAGTTTCTTTCTAAAATGGCGGTTGAAGAAACGACCTTTGGTCGAGTAGAGGATAAAATTGAAAAACATAAACTGGCCGCTCTCAAAACGCCCGGTATAGAAGATTTGGAACCAACTGCCTATACCGATGACCATGGTATGACCCTGGTTGAGAGAGCGCCTTATGGGGTAATTGGGGCAATCATTCCCTCTACCAATCCTACCACTACTGTGGTTAATAACACTATTAGTATGGTTGCTGGTGGCAATACAGTGGTCTTCCATCCTCATCCTCAGGCTAAGAAAAGTTCCTGCATGGCAGTGTCACTCCTTAACCAGGCCATTGTGAAAGCTGGAGGACCAAATAATGTCATTTGTGCTATGAAAAATCCTACCATAGAAACTGCTCAGTTAATGATGAAACACCCGAAAGTCAAGCTTTTAGTGGTAACCGGTGGTCCGGGAGTAGTAAAAGTTGCTATGAATAGTGGGAAAAAAGTTATTGCTGCGGGTCCGGGTAATCCTCCTTGTGTAGTAGATGAAACTGCAGATATCGCTAAAGCAGGAAAAGACATCGTTAGGGGAGCAAGCTTTGATAATAACATTATCTGTATCTGTGAAAAAGAGATTCTAGCTGTATCAAGTATTGCTGATAAATTAAAAGAGGAAATGAAAAAAAATGGAGCCTATGAACTCGAGAGGAATCAAGTAAATAAACTAACTGAACTGATAATTGCAGTGCCGGGAGGCCCAGGTAAAGAAGGTGCACCCAATAAAAAATTTGTAGGAAAAAACGCCGCCCTAATTGCCAAGGAAATCGGATTGAACCTTTCTGAGGATGTTAGATTATTGTTATGTGAAGTTGGGCCAGACCATCCGCTGGTGTGGACGGAACAACTTATGCCGGTTATACCATTGGTTAGATTTTCTAACGTAGAAGAGGCCATTGATTTTGCTGTGCAATGTGAACATGGGTTTCGCCATACTGCCATTATGCACTCTAAGGATGTTGGTCATCTTACTCAGATGGCTAAACTTATGAATTGCTCAATATTTGTTAAAAATGGACCTAGCTATTGCGGGCTGGGATATGGAGGAGCTGGCTTTGCATCGTTTACTATCGCCAGCCCGACCGGTGAGGGTTTAACTAGGGCGAGAACATTTACCCGCGAGCGACGTTGTATTTTAGTTGATTATTTCAGGATTGTTTAAATGCAGGGAGCAGGCTAAGAGATGAAATTGGGAAAAGTTATTGGAACGGTAGTTTGTAGCCAAAAGGTAGATTCATTTATCGGAGTGAAATTGTTATTAATTCAGCCTTTAGATGAGAACCTGAAGGATGACGGGAACCCAGTTGTGGCCTGTGATACGGTCCAGGCTGGATTGAATGATATCGTTTTTTACGAAGGAGGCAGAGAAGCGGCTTTAGGGCTGACTAATTGGTTTAACCCTTCTGACTTGACGGTTATGGGGATTGTCGATGATTTGTATGTGGAGAATAAATAGATGATTTTAGCTAAGGTAATTGGTCATGTAGTTTCAACCATAAAATTGAATGTCTTTAAAGGTTTTAAGTTATTGCTTGTTCAACCAGTTGATGCTGACGGAAAACCAAAAGGTAAGGTTCTGCTAGTACTTGATACTGTTCAGGCTGGTATTGGTGATATGGTTTTGGTTATGGACGAAGGTAACTCAGCCCGTACTATTGTTGGAGATTCTTTTGCGCCTATTCGTTCATTAGTTGTGGGAATTGTTGATGAAGTTAGATTAACGGGGGAAAATAAAGATGAAGCATGAAGATTCTCAAGGCTCGATCCGGATCATTGATAATGTGGTGAGTGGGCTATATTCGTCAACTACCTCAAACCAGACGACAAATTCTCAAACCAATACCAATGATAAGGTTTTAAGAGTTGCTATAGGGTCTGACCATGGGGGATATGAAGCCAAAGAGAAGTTAAAAATTTTTTTGCAAGAATTAGGATACCGAGTAACTGATGTTGGTACCTATGATACTAATAGTGTTGATTATCCTGATTTTGCTTTAAAAGTAGCTTTGAAAGTTAAGTCTGGTGATTGTGAAAGGGGAATTATGATTGATGGAGCAGGAATAGGTTCTTCCATGGTGTGTAATAAAGTTAGGGGAATACGAGCGGCACTTTGTTATGACCTCAAAACTGCTGTAAATAGCAGAGAACATAATAATGCTAATGTTCTTACTCTCGGCGGTCCATTACATCCGATTGAAGAATTATATGAAATAGTTAAAGTTTGGTTAGAGACAAAGTTTGCTGGTGGCAGACATTGGAAACGGATTAATAAAATGATGGATATTGAAAAAAAATATTTATAAAATCAAAAGGGTTAGGAGCCTATCATGAATCAAGAAAATCTTATTGATAAAATTACTCAAGAAGTGATGAATAGACTGAGCGGGATGGGATATAGTGAAAGTGGGTCTACCGCTGTGAGTCAAAAAGCCAGAAGTGTAGTTACCCAACAGGAGCATGGGAGTTGCGAATGCATTACTCCGGCGAGTTTAGCATCGTATATTGACCACACCTTGTTGAAGCCTGATGCTACTCAAGCTCAGATTGAGCAGCTCTGTCAAGAAGCTATCCAATATTCTTTTTGTTCGGTTTGCGTGCAGCCTTTTTGGGTGAGCTATTGTGCCAGAAAATTGAGAGGAACAAAAGTTAAAGTATGTACGGTTGTGGGATTTCCGCACGGGGCTAATGTTCCACCTACGAAAGCATTTGAGACTCGGCAAGCTATTGAAGATGGTGCTCAGGAAATCGATATGGTAATCAATGTCGGTGCGCTTAAATCAGGTAATCTTAAGGTGGTGGAAGAGGACTTGCGAGCTGTTAAGCGAGCTTGCCACTCTACAACAATTACCAAAGCGATTATTGAAGCTTTTCTTTTAACCGATGATGAAAAAATTACTGTCTGTCAGTTAGCTAAAAAGGTGGGATATGACTTTGTAAAGACTTCCACCGGCTTTGCTGGTGGGGGAGCTACTGTTCATGATGTGGCTTTGATGAGGAAAGTAGTTGGTCCTAAAATGGGAATAAAAGCTGCAGGAGGCATTCGTAGCTTTGAAGATGCAAAAGCTATGGTGTTAGCTGGTGCTACGAGGCTTGGTACTAGTGCTAGTATAAAAATTGTAACTGGGCAAAGTTAAAAGGGAAGAAAGCCATGAGTAAGAGCGAGCTTATAAACAACCAAATGTTAACAGAGGTTATAAGTGAGGTTGTTTATAAATATGTTGTGGAGGGTGAGCCTATTCTCGAGGGGGAATATTCTATACCAGTCGAAATTTCTCGTCGACATGTTCACCTGACCCGAGCCGCTTTAGATACTTTATATGGAAAAAATTACCAGTTGACCAAGGTTCGAGATATATCACAACCTGGTGAATTTGCTAGCGAGGAGAAAGTAATTATAATTAGCCCCAAAATGAAGATTATCGAAGGGGTACGTATTGTGGGCCCATTAAGAGAATATACTCAGATAGAGTTAGCAATGACCGATGCCTTTCTTTTGGGTTTGGATTCTATTCCTACTCGTTTGTCAGGAGACATAGCTGGTTCCCAACCGATTACTCTGGTTGGGCCAAAAGGTTCCTTAACTCTTAGCGAAGGAGCTATACGTGCTGCCCGACACGTTCATATGACCCCTCAGGATGCAGAAAAATATAGAGTTAAAAATGGCGATCGAGTAAGGATTGAGACTAGAGGAAGAAATGGAGTAATCTTCAAAGATGTTATCGTTAGAGTTTCTGATAAATCTAAGTTAGCTTTTCATATTGACACTGATGAGGCTAACGCTGCTAATATAAAAGGGTTAACTTTCTCTAGAATTTTGTATTAATAACAGTCTCTAGCGAAAACGAGCAGCATCTTAATAAATATATACTCAAAGTAAGCGGATTTCTTAAATGCGGTGATTATAGTATAATTTAGTAATTAAATTTGTTTTTTGGAGATTAGATGAAAAAAGAAGAGAGAATTAATTACATTGTTAATATTCTTTCCCTGCAAGGAATTGTTCGTATCCGAGAACTTTCCCAAAGATTAGGGGTTTCGGAAATGACCATTCGCCGGGATCTGGATTCCTTAGCCCAAGCAAATATTGCCGACCTTATACCAGGGGGAGCAGTGCTTAAGCGGAACTCCTCTTCAGATTTGGGAGAAGAACATTATCTCTTTTCTGCTGCCGGGTCTCAGATGATTCAGGAAAAAATAAGAATTTGCCGGAAAGCTGCTTCTTTGATAGAAGCCAATGACACTATTGCCATAGATGTCGGCAGTACTACCGAACAATTACCGCAGTTTATTCCCTCTTCGTTTCCTCTTACTATTACCTGTTTTACCCTTAATATTCTGTTCAAAGTGTATGGAAACGAAAACTGGGAAATTACGCTTACGGGGGGCCGTTTTCACAGGAATACCCTGATGTTTGAAAGCCCAGAAGGGGTTGAACTTATCAAAAAAATGCGAATTAATAAGGCTTTTATTTCAGCAGC
>Ga0134099_1001032_pt1 | contig 28168 bp, 21 predicted proteins | sample 10_taG_2_FD_105482 | JGI IMG/M metagenome (GOLD analysis project Ga0134099, IMG submission 105482) | Switchgrass degrading microbial communities from high solid loading bioreactors in New Hampshire, USA - 10_41_5_180_A2 metaG | ecosystem: Engineered > Bioreactor > Semi-continuous > Anaerobic >...
CCAGCTGCGAGGCCGTTCCGGCCGCCAGGGAGACCCGGGCGAAAGCCGCTTTTTCCTCTCTCTGGAGGATGACCTTATGCGGCTCTTCGGGTCGGAACGTATTTTCGGCATGATGGATGCTCTCGGCATCGATGAGGACACCCCCATCGATCAGAAAATCCTTTCCAACGCCATCGAATCCGCCCAGAAGAAAATCGAGAGCCGGCATTACCAGACGCGCAAGACCGTTCTTGAATACGACGACGTCATGAACCAGCAGCGTGAAATTATATACGGCCAGCGCAAAAAGGTGCTTGACGGCGAGGATATCAAGCCCTCGATTATTTCGATGATCAAAGAGACTATTACGCGGACAGTCGACAGCATAATGGGAGAGCAGAAATTTGCGGATCCCGAGCAGATAGGGGAGCTATCCGCCCGATTTGGTCCTCTCTTCCTTAACAACAAGAAGCTTTCATACGCAATCGAAGATCTGGACCGCATGACTGTTGACGATATAAAGGCCGACCTTATAGAAAAGGCCATGGAGTTTTATAACGCGAAAGAGCAGGAAGTAACTCCTCCCGTAATGCGCGAGATCGAACGCTACGTTCTCCTGAAAATGGTCGACGAAAAGTGGATGGACCATATCGACGCCATGCACGAGCTCCGCCGCGGAATAGGACTCCGGGCATACGGTCAGCACGATCCGAAGCTTGAGTACAAGCGTGAAGGCTTTGAAATGTTTGAAGCAATGATAAACTCCATCAGGGAAGACACCGTAAGGCTAGTTTTCACCGCCAAAATCCGTGAAAACGCGCCCCAACGCGAACAGGTCGCAAAACCGCTCAATGCGATACACGGGGACGACGTGCCCGAAAAGCGCAGCACGACGGTGAAGAAGGGCGCGAAAATAGGGCGCAACGATCCATGCCCCTGCGGCAGCGGTAAAAAATATAAAAAGTGCCACGGATTCAACCCGGGCGCCTCGGATGATTAGGATGCACTATTTCAGGGAAATTAGTTTATCCGGCGGAACAGTCATATTCTCCTCCCGCTTGCTCGAAGAGGCAGGGGGAGTCAAGCATGCGTTCACCACGCGGAAAGGCGGCGTAAGCGAAGGCGTCTACTCTTCGCTGAACATCGGGATAAACAGGGGCGACTCCCGCGAAAACGTCCTTGAAAATTACCGGCTGCTTGCGCGGGCGTTGGGTTTTGACGAAAGCAACGTCGCTCTCACCGCCCAAGTGCACGGGGACACCATAAGGATAGTTGAAGAGGGCGGAGGTGCGCTTGACCCCGTGCCCTTTTCCTGCGACGCGCTTATTACGAACAAACCCGGTATCGCCCTGTTTGTGTTTACTGCCGACTGTGTTCCCGTCCTGCTGTATGATCCGGCCGCCCGCTGCATCGGGGCTATACATGCCGGCTGGCGCGGGACAGCCAATGGCATAGTGGCAAAGACCATAAAACTGATGGGGTCAGAGTACGGTTCCAAACCGGCCGATATTCTGGCTGCGATCGGTCCTTCAATCGGGCGATGCTGCTTCGAGGTGGATAAACCTGTTTACAGCACCCTGAAGGAGACATATCCCGATATAGAAAGCTATGCCGACATAAAAGGGGAGAAGTACTTTCCCGACCTGAAGGAACTTAACCGCGTCATGCTTGAGCGGTGCGGAATTCCGGCGGAGCGCATTTCCGTGAGCTCGGAGTGCACAAAATGCGATCCCTCCCTGTTTTGGTCCCACAGAAGGGATGGCAATAACCGGGGACTGCAGGGCGCAGTGATCATCATGGGAAGGTGAAGGGGATGGAACAGTGCTGTACAAAGCCATAGTACTTTTATGCCTGTCGTTTGCCGTTTTGCTGCCGTTATCCGGCTGTGTTCCGGCGGACAACATTCCGCCTGCGGAGTATATAATGCCGTCCACATCCCCGTCAAAAACGCCGGAGATTGTTGTCCCGTCCGGTGCCGCCGTTTCAAATATATTCGGAATAGCATGCGGAGCCTCCGGATCGCTTAACCCGATAACCGGAATAAGCCGCCTTAACGCCACGTTTATGCCGCTGATGTATGAAGGGCTGTTCTCAATTAACGAAACCTATGAAGCCGAACCCCTTCTTTGCGAGCGTTTTACAAAAGAAGAAAACACATATGTTTTTTACTTGAACAAGGATGCCAGGTTCAGCGACGGGTCGCAGCTCACCGCCCACGATGTCGTATATTCGCTTAAGCTCGCGATGTCCGAAAGCTCGCTGTACGCCGACAGGCTGAAACATGTCGTCTATGTCGCCGCACTCGGCGACGATTCAGTGAAAGTCGAACTTGACAGGAACCTTGGACGATTTGAACTGCTTCTTGATATCCCGATCATTAAGAAAGACACCGGAAGCCTTGTTTTCCCGATCGGCACAGGCGCATATACGTGCGTCGAAGGGGAAGACGAAAGGTATCTGAAGGCCAATTCAGACTGGTGGCAAAAAAAGGCGAAGCCCTTTTCGAGGATCGAACTCATAGACGCCCCCGAAGCCGATCTCCTGATAAATTACTTTGAAACGGGAGTTATCGGCATGGTCGCAAACGATCCGACCGCCACCGATCCGGTCGTGTTTGGCGGTGATTATGAAGAATGGAGCTATAACACAAGCATAATGTATTATTTGGGGGTCAACGCCGGCGAAGGCCCGTTCAGGGATGCCGAAACGCGAAGGATGCTTACCTTCGCAGTTGACAGAGAGTTCATCTGTGAGGCGGAGATGCTTCGCTATGCCGACCCTGCCGTTCTTCCGGTCAACCCCTCGAGCAGCCTTTACAACAGTGAAATCGCCGGCAAGTACGGATTTTCCCTGAGCGCGTTTGCCGACAAGCTGGCGGCCGCCGGATATGACGAGAGCAATCCGCTCGAAGTAAATTTCATCGTAAACTCCGAGAACACCTTCAAATCAGCGGTGGCAAACAGAATAGCCGAGGACTTGCGCACAATGGGCGTTACGGTCAATCTCCGGGAGCTCAAGTGGGACGATTACCTGAAAGCGCTTTCAAAAGGTGATTTCGACATATACCTGGCCGAGGTAAGGATGACTTCGGATTTTGATCCTTCGGCCCTGATTTCAAAAGAAGGGGCGCTGAATTACGGCAAATACTCGTCGGACGAAATGCAGGCATTGCTGGACGCCTACCTGAGCGCCGACAAAGAGACGATTCGGGAAGCGGCCGACGCGCTTTACCGTAAAATCGCCGAGGAAGCTCCCATAATTCCGATTCTTTTCAAGAGAAGCCTCGTTATGGCCAGACGAGGGCTGATTAGCGGGATAGAACCGCTGCAGAGCAATATTTTCAATGAGCTTAAGCGGTAAAATTGACATTGACAAAACGGTTATATTTGTTTAAAATAAAGGAGTTCCGAAAAACAAGGAAGTTTAAAAGGAACTCTCAATATGTCCCCGTAGCTCAGCAGGATAGAGCGATCGCCTCCTAAGCGATAGGTCGGACGTTCGAATCGTCTCGGGGATGCCAACAAGCATCCGAACGGCCGGACCGGCGAGCTGAAAGCGAGCTTAGGTCCGGCTGGGATGCCATTCAGCATCCGAACGGCCGAACCGGTGAGCGAATAGCGAACTAAGGTTCGGCTGGGATGCCAACCAGCATCCGAACGGCCGAACCGGTGAGCGAATAGCGAACTAAGGTTCGGCTGGGATGCCAACAAGCATCCGAACGGCCGGACCGGTGAGCTGAAAGCGAACTTAGGTTCGGCTGGGATGCCAACCAGCAAATTAAAGGCCGTCTCGCCATGATAAAACGGTGAGACGGCCTGTTGCCATTGACAAACATTTGCCTCAGAATTATAATATACCTTAATAATCTTTACAATTCCCGCATAGCTTCCTGGGTGAAAAACGACATATAATGGCCGTTCCACCGCGGAACGGTTCTTTTGTGCGACAGTTAGGGTAAAATATTACTTATCGGAGATTACTCCGGAGAGTAAGCCGGGTTATATGGGGGTTGATTATGAATTCATCGGAAATAAGGGTTGAACGAATGATTCCAAGAAACCGCACAATGCTCTGCGACTATTATGAGCTTACAATGGGCAACGGATACTTCGAAAAAGGGCTGAAGGATCAGATAGTTTATTTCGACGTGTTCTACCGTTCTGTTCCGGATAAAGGCGGCTTTGCCATATTCGCCGGACTGGAGCAGATCGTGGAGTATATTCAGGATCTTCACTTCACCGAAGAAGACATAGCTTTTCTGAGAGGGAAAGGCTGTTTCAGCGAAGGTTTCCTGAACTATCTCAGGAACTTCCGATTCACCGGAGACATATACGCTGTTCCCGAAGGCACTCCCGTCTTCCCGAACGAGCCGATACTGACAGTTCGTGCTCCGACTATAGAAGCGCAGCTCATCGAGACATTTGTGCTTCTGACCGTCAACCACCAGTCAATGATCGCGACCAAGGCGAACCGCATTAACCTTGCCGCGCAGGGAAGAACGGTCCTGGAATTCGGTTCGAGAAGGGCCCATGGAGCCGACGCGGCCACCGACGGCGCCCGGGCGGCATATATCGGAGGCTGCGCGGGGACGGCATGCACGCTGTCCGATCTTGTATACGGAGTGCCGGCAGGCGGCACTATGGCCCATTCGTGGGTCCAGATGTTTGACTCGGAGTACGAGGCTTTCAAAGCCTATTGCGAGATATATCCCAACAACGCCACACTCCTTGTCGATACGTACAACACACTGAAAAGCGGCGTACCGAACGCAATAAGAGTCTTTAAGGAAGTTCTTCTTCCCAAGGGTATTACAAAATGCGCTATCAGGCTGGATTCCGGAGACATTACCTACCTCTCGAAAAAAGCGAGGAAGATGCTCGACGACGCGGGGCTTACGGAGTGCAAAATTGTAGCTTCCAATTCGCTGGACGAATGGATTATCCGCGATATTATAATGCAGGGCGCGAAGGTCGACTTGTTCGGCGTGGGCGAACGCCTGATAACATCAAAGAGCGACCCGGTCTTTGACGGCGTATACAAGCTGGTTGCGATCGAGAAAGAAGACGGAACGATCCTGCCGAAGATAAAGATCAGCGAAAATGTGGCAAAGATTACAAACCCGCATTTTAAAAAGATTTATCGCCTTTATGAGAAGGAAACCGGAAAAGCGATCGCGGACCTGCTCTGCGTTTACGACGAAGTAATCGACGACACGCGGCCCCTGGAGATTTTCGATCCAATCAACACATGGAAGCGAAAAACGGTCACCGATTTTATAGCCAGGGAGCTGCATGTGCCGATATTCAAGCAAGGAAAGCTTGTCTATGAGCTTCCTTCCATCCACGAGATAAAAAAATACTGCGCGGATCAGGTAGAGACTCTGTGGGACGAAGTGAAGCGCTTTGAAAACCCGCATAACTATTATGTAGACCTTTCCCAGAAGCTCTGGGATATCAAGCACGACCTGCTGAAAAACCGTAATGTCTGACCGGTTAAGAACATAAAGAGCGGTTATACGGTTAGTACAGCTTGTACTGCATATAGGAGAATAGACATAAGGAGCAATACTGCAAAACACAAATAAAGCAAACTTAATCGGGTAGAAGCTAACTCATTTATGTGTAGCCTTCTACCCGATTATTAAAATGTTTTATAAGCTTATCTAACACCCAATGTGATGCACGAGTACGCCCGGCCTGTTTCTCAGGTAATCGCTCTCCCGCTTATGGCAAGTGAAAAGCAGGATCTGTCTTGTTTTCGATTCCTCGTAAAGCCAATCGAGCGCCGCCCTCAGGCGGGTGTCGTCAAACGACATGAACGCGTCGTCTAGAATGACGGGCAAAGTGTAGCCGGGAGGTGTGATGATGCGGCAAATGGCGAATCGCACCGCAAGATAGAGTTGATCCACCGTACCGCGGCTCAGCTCCAGCGCTCGGCGAAGCCCTTCGCTGCCGCCGCTTCCCGCCATGGCGGTGAGTTCGCGGCTTATTACGACTTTATTGTATTTGCAGGAGGTGAAGGCGGAAAAGATCTCCGCCGCAGCAGAGTTGAGGGCGGGAGAAAAACGTTCGCGCAGGCGCCTGTCGGCTTCGCCGAGGGCGTCCAGGGCAAGCGAGATCGCTTCGTATCCGCGGTTAAGTACTGCCAGGCGCTCGCTCAATCGTTTTATCTCCGCGTCAAGCTCCTCAAAACTCCTGTCGTTTTCCATGCTTCCTTCAATCAGGGCTATTTCGCGGCGAAGTGAAGAAAGCATGTTTTCGACCAGCTCCAGACGCGATTCAGCTTCCTTCTTTGCCATGGTCGGCTGAGGAATGGGTTCGGAAACCTGGGCGGCATCGGGGTCGATATTGGAGCGAAGAGCTTCGACGACCTGTTTTGCGGAAAGCATCAGCATTTGCGCGCGGTTATGCTTTTCAATGGCGGCAAGCGCAGTCGCGGCCGACTGCGTAATGCCGTTCCGAATGTCCGAGGAGTTTTCAAGCTCGGGAAAGATCTCGTAAATACGGCTTATGACTTCAGGTGAGATATGGGTCATCCCGTCAAGCTTATCCTGAAGGTTTTTTACGTCCGCCTTAAGTCCGGCAAGCGAATCATGCATGGACTTGTAGGACGCAAGTCGTTCGTCAAGATCGAAAATATCAAATAACCCGTACTTTTCGTATATCGCCTGCCGAATGGCTTTCAGCCGTCGCTTGGCTTGCAAGCGTGATACGATCAGGATTGACGCTGCGAAGATGGCAGTAAGCACAGCCGATGCGATAATTGAATATGTATATGGGATAAACATTTTGTCGGAAAAGAGTATTAGCGCCGCGGATATAAGTATTGGTATAAGCGTCAGGAAGGCGGATTTTTTTAGGATTTGCAGCTGAATACGTCCGGCGGAAAGCGATTGGAGAGTTTCCTTATCGCGGCGGGCAAGGTCCTCGGCCTCTCGAAGGGGACAGCCCGCGAACGGTTTGAAGGAGGATAAATCCGCTTCGAGCTTGTCGATTTGATTTCGCTTTTCAATGATAAGCGCCGACTGTGCTTCGGCAAACTTCCGCCGTTCGGCTTCGGCATGGACTTCCCGCTCCAGCATCCGGATTTCTTCGGCCGTCGGATTGCCGGGAGGAAGTATTTTCGCGGTCTCGCATACGTCCGTTTCGGCCTCTTCAAGACGGGCTTCGGCGCTGCGAAGCCGGTTTAACGCAGCAGATTTTTCAGCAGCCTCATGAGCGCTCAGCTCTTTAAGAAGGGTTTCCCGTTCCGCTTCGAGCTCTTTCAATCTTGCGCTGCGGGTGGCAAGGCCTTCGGCCTTATTCTTAAGCGTGTCGGAAGCGGCAAAGAGTTTTTCAATACGATCCTCCAGTTCCGGGATCTCGCCGCTCTTCCTGTTATACTTCAGTTTGCGCTGCCATTCCTTAAGGCGGTTTACTGCTTCGGTGTAAGATACGTTTTCTTCGCCGGACGAAACAAGGCTAAGGATTCTGCGCTCCAGTTCGCCGGCGCCGGAAGGTATTTCGGGGTGGTCGATGAAAGCGCTTCGCTCGAATGTCTCCCGGCCGACGCCAAGCAGCAGCTCGCCTATGCCGGCCTCGGGAAGCTTAAGGAGGTTTCCCGAGGGGTCGTAAGCCTGAAAATCGCGCATCGGTGAGGCCGAGGTGCTGCGCCTTTCGAGGGTCAGCTCGCCAAGCCGGTCGCTGCCGACGCGCATTGTGCCGCTCATGGGGGAACCGCTCCAGGGTCTGTAGCGGTTCTTTACGGCGAGCGCGGTTTTTGTATCGCGTTCGGAAGAATTAATTCCATAGAGCATCGCGAGAATAAAAGCGCACCACGTCGATTTTCCCGATTCGTTCCGGCCCTCAATGATATTAAGGCCTTCACACAAGGAAAGGCGGCTGTTCTCCAGAGTTCCGAAAGTTGCATTCATTTCATGGATGATCACAGCGACGGCGCCTCCTCTCCGTTCAGTGCGGCATATCCATATCGCGCGGCAAGCTCGACTATGTTTCTCATATCGTCGCTTATACCTTCATTGGAAAGCTTTTCATGAAGAATGGACAGGAAGAGGCCGCACAAAGTGTCTTCACCGGCTTGTTCCCATATGCTTCTCGGAAGGGTAGTGCGGTCTTGGACAACGGCATGATATACATGAGGCGTGATACGCTCAGAGATTTCGGATATCCGGAGATTCTGGGGAGGATACTCACCCTTCAGTGCAATTCTAAAAACTCCGTTCGCAGAATTGTCGGGAAGGGAGCCGATAATTGCGGAGACAGGGTCGGCGCTCCCGGAAATGTCGACGCTCAGAGTGAGATATTGCACGCCGCCAAGCGGCAGGAACCGGACTTTTACCTCATTATCGAACTCGACAAGGTAGCATCCCTTCCGGCCGGTTTCGTCGAAACCGCGGCCTTCGGGACATCCGCAATACGCATATACCGTGCCGCCGGTTCGCATCGGATCCGTGCGAGCATGGACATGCCCGAGAGCGAGATAATTGAGCCCCGAGGCTGCGATGTCATAAACCGAGACAGGATTATACCGCGGTTCGGTCGGATTAAGCTCGCCATGAAGCACCATAACCGAAGGCTTGTCAGGCAAGCCTTCGGTTATGGCGGGCGTTATATGGAACCCGCTCAAAAGCGGGCGATACACGTTGGGATCGGTAAAGCCGGCACCATAGACCACCAGGTTTTCAAGTTCAAAGCGCTCTATAAAAGGAGACCTGAAAATATGCACGTTTTCGGGCCATGCACCGACGCTGTAGGGGGAACGTGCATGAAAGTAGTCATGATTTCCGGGCGAGATAAAAACGGGGATATCGGTACCGGAAAGGATTTTTGACACGCGCGCCGTTATATCGGGCGAAACCGTGGGGCGTTCAAAGAGGTCGCCGGAGATAAGGATCGCATTCACGCGGTGCTGCCCGGCAAGTGAAACGATCTCTTCGAGTACGCCAAACTGGCCTTCTTTCCGCTCGGAAGCCTTTTCCGGAGGCAGCCCTTCAAACGAGCTGCCAAGATGGAAGTCGGCTGTATGAAGGATCTTTACGCTCATGTTGAAATCCCTCCGGTTTTATCGGCTGTAAGTCTATTTTTCTGGGAAAAGCTTTGTGAGGAGCTTGACTATCAGATAAAATACGACCAGGACGCTGAAAACACCGATAAGACCGTATCCCATCAGAATAAAAGCAAGGTCGATATGTGACATCGGGTATTTCCTCCAATCAAGTTACAGTGTGAGAAGCCACGGGACAAGGGCAAGCACCATGCCGCCCGCGATGACGGAGCCCAGCTGTCCGGCCACGTTTGCGCTAATGGACTGCATGAGGATGAAGTTTGTGGGATCCTCTTTTGTGGCAAGTTTCTGGACAATACGGGCGGACATCGGGAAGGCGGATATACCGGCCGCACCGACCATCGGGTTGATCTTCTCTTTTGTGAAGAGGTTAAGGAATTTCGCAAACAGAACTCCACCGGCAGTATCGAATACAAATGCAATGAGACCGAGAGCGAGTATGAGCAGCGTCATGGGCTGGAGGAATTTCTCGTAGTGCATCGTTCCGCCGATGGTGATGCCGAGCAGGAGCGTCACGAGGTTTGAAAGCTCATTCTGTGCCGCTTTCGAAAGGCGCTCGAGGACGCCGGACACACGTATGAGGTTACCGAACATGAGAAGACCGACGAGCGGAACGCTGATAGGAGCGGCAATGCCCGCTATTATCGTGATGAGTATCGGGAAAGCGATAAGGACGGGCTTGGAAATTTTCTTGTCCCTGTAGGGCATGCGGATAAGGCGCTCTTTGCGTGAGGTCAGCGCAAGAATGACAGGGGGCTGAATAATAGGTACCAGTGACATGTATGAATAAGCGGCGACAGAAATTGGTCCGATATAGTCTTTTGCAAACTTGGTGGCGACGAAGATGGATGTCGGGCCGTCGGCCGCACCGATGATACCGATGGCGGAAGCAATTTTGAGATCGATGTTCAGACCGAGGTTAAACGCTTTGTCGAGGAGACTGCCGACAAACAGAGCGGCGACAATGGTAAAGAAGATGCCGAACTGTGCCGCGGCTCCGAACAGGAGCATGCGCGGGTTTTTAAGCAGTTCGGAGAAGTCTATCATCGCGCCGACGCCGACAAAAATGAGCACCGGGAAAACTTCGTTTACAATACCCGAGTTATAGAAGATCTGCAGCACGCCGGGAACGCCTTCATGTTCCCAGACAGTGGAAAGAGGCAGATTGACAAGTATTGCGCCAAAGCCAATCGGCAAAAGCAGCATCGGTTCATAATCCTTTTTAATGGCAAGATAGATCAGGATGGCTCCGATGGCGTACATGATCAAGCGCTGGATGTTCAAATCAAATACGCCGGCAAAGAGTTCGCGCAGATTTTCCAAGAACTTTCACTCCTTAAAATTATAGATGACCGGTACAGCAGCGGGCGAAAAAGCAATCGGCAAGGCCGGCCCGAAAACAGTAAAAAAACCTATGCCTTATGCATAAGTCCCGCCAGGAGTCCGACATTCCCGGTTTTCTTTTTGCCGAGTCAGAGCTGCGCCTGTATACCTGTATAACTGAAAATATTATACGAGCAAACAGGGCAAATTACAAGAAATATTTAATGTTGTGTCTTTATTTCGGCGAATTGTTTAAATCATGTACATTTCATGAAAATAATAAGGATATTTTGAGCATATTTGCGGTTTGCATGGTTTTATGCATGCAGTTATAATATTTGGGTACCTATTTCAGGAAGGAGAACCCTTTTGACACAGGATAATCTGCGAAATGTTGCGATAATAGCCCATGTCGACCACGGAAAAACGACGCTCGTCGACCAAATGCTCAAACAGGGCGGCGTCTATCGCGAAAACCAGACGGTGGTCGAGCGCGTCATGGATTCAAACGATCTTGAGCGCGAACGCGGAATAACGATTCTGGCAAAAAACACTGCCATACATTATAAAAACAGAAAAATCAATATCGTTGACACTCCGGGGCATGCCGACTTCGGAGGAGAGGTTGAGCGCATCCTAAAAATGGTCAACGGCGTACTGCTGCTTGTGGACGCTGCGGAAGGGCCGATGCCCCAGACGCGCTTCGTCCTTGAAAGGGCTCTTGAGCTGAAGCACCGTGCCATCATCGTAATAAACAAGGTGGACAGGCCGGACGCCCGCCTCAACGAAGTGGTGGACGAGGTTCTGGAGCTTCTTCTCGATCTGGATGCGGGGAGCGAGTATCTCGATTCGCCGATTATCTATTGCAACGCAAGGGAAGGAAAGGCGTCGTTTTCTCCGTCGATGGAGGATGCCACGGACCTGAAACCCCTTTTCGAAACAATACTTGAATATATACCCGCGCCTTCCGGCGATCGGAACGCGCCTCTGCAAATGCTTGTTTCGGCAATCGATTACAACGATTATGTCGGACGCATAGGCATCGGGCGCATCGAGCGCGGTGCGATGACTCAGGGGCAGGAGGTCGTCGTTTGCTCCCGGCATGACAGCAAACGTCTTTTCAAGTCCAAGGTGGTTAGCCTCTACGAGTTTGACGGTCTTAAGAGAAACCCGGTGGAAAAACTCGAAGCCGGCGACATAGTCGCGTTTTCTGGCATTGAGGAGATCACGATCGGCGATACCGTCTGTTCGCCCGAGGAAGTGGTTCCGCTGGAGTTTGTAAAAATCTCCGAACCGACGGTCGAGATGACTTTTTCCGTAAACGATTCGCCCTTCGCAGGCAGGGAAGGCAAGTATGTTACGTCCAGGAATCTGCGCGACAGGCTCTACAGGGAGACGCTGAGAGACGTTTCCCTGAGGGTGAGCGACATCGGTGAGACAGATTCCTTCAATGTCTCGGGACGGGGCGAAATGCACCTGTCTATCCTTATCGAAAACATGCGCCGCGAAGGCTATGAATTTCAGGTGTCCACGCCGCGCGTTCTGTATAAGGAAATAAACGGCGTAAAGCAAGAGCCGATCGAACGTCTGGTCGCCGACGTTCCGGAGAACTCAGTCGGCGCGGTGATGGAGAAGCTCGGATCCAGAAAGGGAGAGCTCGTCAGGATGACGCCAATGGGCAGCCGCATGAGGCTTGAGTTTCTCATTCCTTCAAGAGGGCTTTTCGGTTACCGCAACGAGTTTCTCACCGATACTAAGGGCGAGGGCATACTGAACACAGTGTTCGAAGGATATTCCGAGTACAAGGGTGAGATTGCGCGTAGGCTGTACGGGTCGCTTGTAGCCTATGAAACCGGGGAAGCGGTAACATACGGCCTTTATGGAGCCCAGGAGCGGGGACAGCTGTTTATAGGACCCGGAACACAGGTCTACGCGGGCATGGTCGTCGGCGTATCGCCGAAGCAGGGCGATATCGTGGTCAACGTGTGCAAAAGAAAGCAGCTGACAAACATGCGCGCAGCCGGTTCCGACGACGCGCTGAGGCTGACGCCGCCGCTTCGCATGAGCCTTGAGCGTGCGCTCGAGTTCATTGCCGACGACGAGCTCCTTGAGATCACGCCCATCAGCATAAGGATCCGCAAGCGCCAGCTTGATCATGCTCAGCGGATGAGGGATCTGAAGAAGGCGGAGTCGGCCCGATGAGCGGATTTGGTCCGGGTTAACATAAATCAGCATTTATATATTTAATATTCTTTTAATACTTTCATCGGATATTTTTTAACAACCGTTGAATAAAATAAATAATGCAAGAAGTGATAATATTTTTCATTTTTCCCTCCTATTTTCTTTCAGAGACGGTCTTCCGTCTCTGGTATTTTTTTGTCTGGACCATCTTTTGCGCAGCACCGGAAGATAAAGAAGATGTAAGATTCATTTTATATTGTAATTGCCCGGAAAAAGCTATATAATTCATATAATGTTTTAATTAACTATCGAGGTGAAGGACGTGCTGCACATCATCGACTGCCACACGCATGTGTTTCCGGCCAAAATAGCGGAAAAAGCATCGGAGAGCATAGGGAATTTCTATGATATTCCGATGAAGTATGACGGTACGCTTGACACTCTTCTGAGTATCGGAAAAGAAGCGAATATAAGCAACTATGTTGTCCATTCCGTGGCGACAACACCGGCGCAGGTTGTGCAGATAAATAACTTCATAGCCCAATCGGTTAATCGGCATCCCGGCAAGCTTATCGGTTTCGCCACTCTGCACCCGGACATGGAGCATATAGGAGACGAGGTTGACAGGGCGATCTCCCTTGGTCTGAAAGGAATTAAACTGCATCCCGATTTTCAGAAGTTTAATATAGATGACAGATCGGTGTATGAAATTTATGAAGCCGCGGAGAATCGCATACCGGTGCTCATACATACCGGCGATTACAGGCATTCGTATTCCCACCCGTCAAGGGTTCCAAACGTTTTAAAGGATTTTCCCGGGCTGAGGATCATATGCGCCCATTTCGGCGGATGGTCCAAGTGGAATGAAGCCGAGCAGTATTTAAAGGACGAGAACATATGGGTTGACACCTCAAGCAGTTTTTATGCGCTGGATAATGAAGAAATCGAAAGACTTATAAGTGTTTACGGTGAAGACAGGGTGCTTTTCGGTTCCGATTACCCGATGTGGGACCCGGGAAGCGAACTGAAAAGGTTCGGCGGGCTGAACCTGACGGATGGAGTCAGGGAAAAGATTCTGAGCAGGAATTTCTGTGATTTGATCGGAGTTAAATGATCTGAACAGGCTAAAAACGGCAGATACGCTACATATGCGTATCTGCCGTTTTGTCTGCGGATATTAATAATGCCGGAATAATAACAGCCCCCGGAAAACCCGATAATCTAACCAATGTGCATTGCCATAAGGAGACAAGGGTTTGACTCACTCCACAGATTTTTAAACGTTTCCAGCGGCTTAAAACCCAGTGACTCATAAAACGCCCGTGTCTTCGCGTAATTTGCGTCGGGATTTGATCCGTCGAGAGTTTTTACCGTCAAAAAATGCAGGCCGTTTTCCAAGCAAAAATCGACGCACCGGTTCACAAGCATACTGCCGATGCCTTTTCTGTGGAAGCTCCTGAGTACGCCCATCACATATATTTCAGCCGCGCTACTGTGATGAATCTTCAGCGCCGCAAAGCCCAGGGGATTCTCTCCGTCGAATGCGCAAAAGAATACCGTTTCCCTGACAGACGCTATGTAGTCTTCAACGGCTGATTCAATACCGAACCAGTCGGGAAGGTCCCTGAGAACCAGAGCGCAAACCGCGGATTTATACTCGTTGTCGGTAATTTCCCTGATGTAATAAACTCCACTTGTTGTTCTTGCTTTTCTGTTTTTTTCTGCGGTATTTTTTTCTACAAAGTCAATAAAGCGGTCAAGAGTCTGGTCGGAAATCGCGTGCTCGATTTTGCAGGCTTCCTCTTCAGCGGTCTCTTCCGGGACATCCAGAAAGGTCTGGAGAAATGTGCGTATTGTAGTGTGGCACTGCCGCACGCGCGCGGCGATAGATTCGCCTTTGTCCGTCAGCGTGATCGAGCCGTAAGGTTGTTTTGAAAGAAGACCCGAGTCCTGGAGGAGGCCGACGGCTTTGTTGACGCTTGCCCTCGAAACATTCAGGCGATTGGAAACGTCTATTGAACGGACGGGAACCCGTTCCTGAGAAAGGTCGTAAATGGCTTCGAGATAGTCCTCGTTTGAAGGAGAAAGCGACTTCGGCAAAATCATCCCCCCTTGGCGCCGCGCTCTTTTCCGTTTGAGGCAAACGGGCATCCGCCGCATGAGCCGCAGCCGGTGCAAACCGTTTTGACTTTACAGGAGCTGCAGCCGGATGTTCCTCTTTTCCCGTGTCTTCCGGAAAGCTGTCTATAAAAGCTCCGAATCAATATAAAGGCAGCCGCGGAGATTATAAGAATACCGATGACGGTTCCTGGCATAATAATCTGCCTTTCCGGGTTACAATTATATTATATTATATAATATGTAAATCCTAAAAATCAAACAAAGAGTTTTGCAATCTGATATATGATGAATGATACGACGTAAGCCGTCCCAAGCTGCCAAAAGACGGCGATCAATGACCATTTTCTGCTGTTCATTTCCCTGCGCGTCGCGGCAAGAGCCGAAACACAGGGGACATAAAGCAATGTGAAAGCCATAAAGGAATATGCAGAAGCGGGAGAAAATGCCTGTCTGATGATCGGTATCAGGTTTCCGCTTTCCGCGGCCGCGTCGCTGAGGCCATAAAGTATTCCCATGGTGGATACGACAGCTTCCTTAGCCACAAGGCCTGTCAGCAGCGCAACCGAGGCGCGCCATTCGCCGAATCCAAGCGGAGCGAATACGGGAGCTATAAACTTGCCGATTGCGGCAAAGGTGCTCTTGCCCGGTTCGACCATGGAGAGCCCCTTTCCAAAACTGGAGAGGAACCAGACAAGTACGCTCATCGAGAAGATCAGCGTTCCGGCTCTGATTAGAAATTCCCTGACCCGATCCCAAAGCCTGAGCAGTGTGCCGCTGTATGTCGGCATGCGGTAAGCGGGAAGCTCCATGACAAAGGGCACCGTCTTTCCCTTGAACAGGGTGTGCTTCAATATTATACCGGAGACGACGGCGGCGACAATCCCCAGTGCATAGATACTGAGAGCAACAAGCCAGCGCGATTCCTCGAAAAACGCGGAGATAAACAGCGCATAGACGGGCCAGCGGGCGGCGCATGACATGAAGGGCGCAAGGATTATCGTCATGCGGCGGTCCCTTTCGTTTTCCAGAGTGCGCGTCGCCATAATTGCCGGGACCGAGCAGCCGAATCCCATAAGGAGAGGTATGAAGGATTTGCCGGAGAGTCCGAAACGCCTGAACGCCCGGTCCATGATAAAGGCCGCGCGCGCCATATATCCGCTGTCTTCAAGCAGAGAGAGGAAGAAGAACAGGATGGCTATCTGGGGGAGAAAAACCAGCACCCCGCCGACTCCGGGAATTACGCCGTCGGTAACAAGAGAAATGACCCATTCGGGCGAATTGATGGACGTCAGGAACGACATCGCCTTTTCGGCGATAATGTTGTTTATCAGGATATCCACCGCATCCGAAAAGAAAGAGCCTATAGGCCCGAAAGTCGCATAGAATATCAGCGCCATTACTCCGAAAAATATAGGCAGCGCAAGGATCCGATGGGTGGCAAAACGGTCAATTTTATCGGAAAGGGTCTGATCCCCAAGCTTTACTGCCTTCACAACATGGCGCTTGACTAAATCGGTTATGTATCGATAACGCTGATCCGCAAGCATTGTTTCGCGGTCGCCGATTGTACCGGAAGCCTCGAAATTTCTCGCTATCTGGTCTATAGCTGCAAGGCGTTCACCCGAAATACCGAGCTGCTCGATTATCATGCCGTCGTTTTCCAGGACTTTGACGGCGGACCACATGACGGGTAAACCGAACTTTTCACAGTCGTTCCTTATAAGTTTTTCGATTTTCGCAATTGAGATCTGAGCGTCAACAGAATAGATCCTGTCGCTCAGATCGGGCGTTTTTTCGGCTTTCATCGCCGCGTCAAGCAGTGCGTCGATATTGCTTCCGCTTTTTGCGCTGATGGGTATGACAGGAACTCCGAGCTCGCCGGATATTGCCTTGCAATCGATGCTGCCGCCGCCGGCGTTTACCTCGTCAATCATATTCACCGCAACGACGACGGGCCGTCCGAGCTCGATAACGGAAAGAGTCAGATACAGGTTGCGCTCGATGTTCGTTCCGTCCACAATGTTAATAATAACATCGGGCTTTTCCTGCAGTATGTAATTGCGCGTGACGACTTCTTCGGGGGAGTAGGGAGACAGGGAATAAATGCCGGGGAGGTCGGTGACCTTGGCATCGACGTTCTTTCCGCGTATGTATCCCTCTTTTTTCTCCACGGTCACCCCGGGCCAGTTGCCAACATATTGGTTAGACCCGGTGAGTTTGTTAAACAGGGTTGTTTTGCCAGAGTTGGGATTGCCGGTGAGCGCTATTGTTTTCATTGGAGCGCCTCCGTATTTTTAAGCTCGACGAGTATGTCTTTTGCTTCTTCCTTCCGAAGAGAGAGCTCATAGCCGCGAATCTGGATCTCTATGGGATCGCCCAAAGGGGCTGTCTTTCGGATGTACACCTCGGCGCCGGGAGTGACGCCCATATCGATAAGCCGGCGTTTTATCGGACCGCGGCTTCTGATATTGGTAACGACGCCGCTTTGCCCGGGCTTGAGATCTTTCAGGGTTTTAATCATATCCATAAGCTATCTCTCCATCCGCTCTGGTTATACCAACTGGCGATTCTCAAATTGGCGCGTGTATTATATGTTTATTTAAAGCCAAGCTTTTTATTGACATGGAGCAGGTAACTCCTTAATAAATGTTAACCGCGTCTAACATGTTAGCTTTGACTAACATTATAGTTATTAGTTACAACCTTGTCAATTCGCCATATTGCCAAATTACGCAGCAAGAGGGCCGAAAGTTTCGACTGTTTTTGCACCCCGGCATGCAGGTTAGCAAAAAAAGTTAATTCTGCCCGTCCCGAAAAATTCAATAAAGAGGCTTGACAAAACCCGCCCGAATGTAGTACTATACTTCATGCATGTTGCGGGATTGTGTAAGGGTAGCACGACAGACTCTGACTCTGTTTGTGAGGGTTCGAATCCTTCTCCCGCAGCCAAAATCGGAGGCTTTGGGTGTCTGCTCAAAGCCTCTTGCATTAACCGACACATTGCGTGTGCCAGGAATGCATCATTTCACAAGGAGGAAGTTTTCCAATGAGTTCTTCAAGAGAAAAGAGAGAAAGGAGAACGAGTTTCTCTCCCGATCTCGACGTCAAAGACAAGAATAAGGCAAAAAGCACCGGTAAACCTAACGATCGATTCTACACGATTATTGCCATTGTCATCGCGGTAGTCCTGGTGGCATCGATCTGCATAACAGTGTTTAAAAATTTCGTTGCGAGCGGAAAGTATTTCGCGGCGGCCGATGTTGCCGGTGAGAAGATCTATCCGCACGAGGTCAACTATTACTTTATTAACTCCTATATGAACTATGTCAACACTTACGGGAGCTTCCTCCAGTATTTGGGCCTGGACACTTCAGTATCACTTAAAGCACAGAAGAATCCCGACGGTCAGACCTGGCACGATTATTTTCTGGAAACGGCCCTGAATTCGGTACAGGAAGTAAAGATGCTCTGCAAGGAGGCCGCTGCCGCCGGTGTGACGCTTGACGATGAGCTCAAGGCAAAAGTCGAAGAAGATTTCCAGTCACTCAAGGAGTCTATCGAGGAGCAGAATATCGATCTGAATTATTACCTCACGACTTATTACGGCAAGTCCATGACTGTCGACGAGCTAAAACGAATTATGGGCGAAACCTATCTTGCCCAGAAGTACAGTGAGCAGGTTTATAACGGATACACCTATACCGACGATGAAGTAAGAGCATATTATAATGATAACAAGAAGGATTTTGACATAGTCGACTACAGGTATTTCTTCTTCTCGGCCAAACCTGAAAACGACAATCCGACCGAAGAGCAGATAAACGCCGCAAAAACGTCCGCAAAGTCGCTCGCTGATATAATGCAGGCATCCATCACGGATGAAGATTCGTTTATCGAGCTCAGCCGCAAAAACGCGCCCGAGGACCAGAAGACCCAATATGAGGACGAAGATTTCACTCTTCACGAGGGCGACACATATACCAGTCTGACGTATACAAGCAAGGACATGGCTGATTGGCTGTTCGCCGATGACAGGACAAGCGGAAGCTCAACCGTTATCGAAGATGAAGACGGCTACTATGTGGTATTCTTTATAAAGCGTTATCGTCACGATTACAACACCGCAAATGTCCGACATATACTTGTTAAGTTCGATTTGACCGATGATCAGGAAGAACCGACGGATAAGCAGATAGAAGTCGCAAAGCAAGCGGCGCAGGACATTTTGGACGAATGGAACGCCGGCGATGCGACCGAGGAGAGCTTTGCCGAACTGGCGAAAGAACGTACGGACGACCCCGGTTCAAAAGAGACCGGCGGGCTGTATGAGAACATTTATAAAGGCCAGATGGTGACCGAGTTTGAGGACTGGGTGTTCAACCCGTCACGCAAACCTGGTGACACAGGTCTTGTAAAGACCGATTACGGTTACCATGTTATGTACTATGTTTCAAGCGGTTCCCCGTATTGGATGATCCAGGTTAAAAACACTCTCCGCAGCTCCGATTATTCGGACTTCAGCGAAACCCTCAAAGAAAAATATCCCATTAAGTCGCAATCACTGGGCTTGATGGCGGTAGGTCTGCCAAACAACTAAAACCCGCAAACAACTAAAACCCGTAGGAAAGCTTCAAAGCCGATGCATAAAAAATGCATCGGCTTTTCAAATGTCCATGTTCATATAAAAAAACAAGGCAGGTAATTTACATTCCATTACTTTCGCTTATATCTAGCATAATGAGATAAAATGCAACTTCATTATATATGTTCTTGCAATTCGGAGTTCTATTTAATATAATTTATAAATACAGTATCACATTAAACGGGTAAACCGGAAAAAGTGGGGATAAATTAAATGAATTTTAAAAACAGTTATCTTTCAAAGGTATACTCCGATGTGGAAAAGCGGAACGCGGGAGAGCCAGAGTTTCTTCAGGCCGTGGGAGAGGTACTCGAATCTCTTGAGCCGGTTGTCGAAAGGCGGAGGGATATAGTAGAAGCTGGAATTATCGATCGCATCGTGGAACCCGAAAGAATGATCACCTTCCGTGTTTCATGGGTGGACGACAAGGGAAACGTGCAGGTTAACCGCGGTTTCCGTGTTCAGTTCAACTCAGCTATAGGGCCGTATAAAGGCGGTCTCAGATTCCACCCTTCCGTAACCGCATCCGTAATTAAGTTCCTTGGGTTCGAGCAGATCTTTAAAAACTCTCTTACGGGGCTGCCCATGGGCGGCGGCAAGGGAGGATCCGATTTTGATCCGAAAGGCAAAAGCGACGGCGAGGTCATGAGATTCTGCCAGTCCTTCATGACGGAACTGTCGAAACACATCGGGCAGTTTACCGACGTGCCGGCGGGAGACATCGGCGTCGGAGCACGCGAGATCGGCTACATGTTCGGCCAGTACAAACGCATTGCCAATGAGTTTTCAGGCGTTCTGACCGGAAAAGGCCTGACATATGGCGGGTCTTTGGTGCGCAAGGAAGCCACGGGATACGGACTGTGCTACTTTACAGACGAGATGCTCAGGGAAGCGGGGAAATCCTTCGATGGTTCCACAGTTGTAATCTCCGGATCCGGAAACGTTGCCATTTACGCCGCCGAGAAAGCGATGCAGCTCGGAGCCAGGGTCGTCGCCATGAGCGACTCGGGCGGTTATGTCTATGACAAAGACGGCATCAATCTCGACGTTGTAAAGCAGATCAAGGAAGTGGAGCGCGGCCGTATTTCGGAGTATGCGAAGCGTGTTCCGGGAGCAGTATACAAGGAAGGATGCTTCAATATCTGGGAAGTCCCGTGCGATATCGCGCTTCCGTGCGCAACCCAGAACGAACTTAACGGCGAATCCGCCGTCATGCTTGCCAAAAACGGATGCTTTGCCGTGGCGGAGGGCGCCAACATGCCGTCAACTCCGGCTGCTGTGGAGGTATTCCAGAAGAACGGGATACTCTTCGGACCCGCAAAAGCAGCAAATGCCGGCGGCGTCGCGACTTCGGGCCTCGAGATGAGTCAGAACAGCCTTCGTCTGAGCTGGACCGCCGAAGAGGTGGACGAGCGCCTTAAGCACATAATGAAGGGCATATACAGGAATGCGTCCGATGCAGCGAAGGAATTCGGCCTTGAAGGCAACCTGGTCGTGGGAGCAAATATAGCAGGCTTCATGAAAGTCGCCGAAGCAATGAAGGCCCAGGGCGTGGCATATTGATTGTAAAGCTTATTAATAACTCAAACTGACAAGCTGTAAATACCGATAACAATGCAAATAAGTGTATTGTTATCGGTTTTTTTTTAGAATCGAGAAATTTGACATTTGAATAATATGATGTTAGTATTTTCATATGTTTAAATTAAAACCGGGAAAGAGAGATGAATTTAGTGTATTGTAGATCATGCGGCAAGCAAATTAATGACGGCGCAGCCTTTTGCGGCTATTGCGGACAGGCCCAGGAAAAGCCTGAAGCCTCCTCAGTGGCAACTATGACGGACAACAGCAATGAAAACCAGGCAATATCACAACCATCATCTGAGTATGCGGAAAACCCTGTAACAACCTCGTCAAATGCTTCAATTGAAACACAGCCTGCTCCCGAAGCGGAAGCGGCAAAACCAGAATCGGGACCAGCAGAGCTTGCTGAGAAAGCGAAAATATCCATAAAGGCTTTGCTGACTAAAGGCAGTAAATTGTGGAAAATTATATTGCCTGCAGCTGCCGTCATAATTGTTGCTTTTATCCTGGGATTCAATACGTTAAAGCTCACCTTTATGCCCGAGCTTTATCTGGCAGGATCCATCGAAAATACAGGCAAGATCATAGAAAAGCGGGTTACCGAGTCGAACTATTCCGTGTTCGGCACCTTATTCGACGCAATGAAGGACGGAACCGTCCTTGTCGGGTTTGAACTGCCTGAAGATGCGGGTGATGCGGCTGGAAGCACCATTTCCTTAAGCATGAATACCAACGTTAAGAATAAAGACTTTTCGCTTGCCGGCAAATGGGACCTGGACGGCGACATTTATGATATATCCCTTTATCTGGACGAAAAGAGGGTTGCCGTTGCATCCGATGCTTTCCTGAAGGGCACCGCGTACGGCGTCGAATTGGAGGATTTTGGACGCAAATTCAAGAAAACGGAGCTTTATGACGAGCTGCCGTCGTATGCCGCGGATCAGATCATCGATCTTTTCGAGAATCTTTACGATATAATGAACATTGAACCCGATAAAAAGGATTCGAACAGCGCATCCGGCATAATAAGGGAGTTCATGAGAAGCGTCGAGTTCGAATCAAACAGAAACATATCCGAGAAAGTCAACGGGAAAAAGATAAAATGCAATGAAATGGTTTATAAGTTTGATCAGGACGACTTGATCACGCTTATATCGGATTTAAGTGAACTGTATCTCGAAAGCAGCATCATGAATGACATCATGAACATTGCCGATTATACCGACAGTGACTTGTCGTATTATTACCGTGAATTTGCCGACAGCGGGCTTGAAGAACTCGAGGATTACCTTACCGGCGACTTCGAACTGAGGTTTTACACAAACGGGAAAGAACAGCTGATAAAAATAGTTTTTGATGGAACCGTGGAATTCGAGTGGGAAGGCGAAGTGCGGATTGTATGCACTATGGATTTTGGAGCCGATCCCGCTAAGAGCAGCGAATACATATTCTCAATTACCGCCGAGACCGAATACGGCGACCCGAGCGAAATTGAAGTTGTGTGGGATTTGAGCAAAGACGGAAACGAGCTCTCGGATATTATAGAAGTTATGGCCAATGACGGATATTGGGAAGAAACGATCAGCATTCAGGCCGTTCGCGACAGGAAGAGCGGCGAATTTGAATTTCTGATGGAAGCCGACGGATATCAGGCGCTTGAGATCAAGGGATCTCTGAAAACCGGCTCGAATTCGTTTGAGCTTCTTATCGACAGCATTGAAGCGGATGACGGCTATTTCTATGTCGATGATATCAACCTGACCATTTCCGCTAAAAAGGGAGCAAAGTTCAGCAATGTAAAGTATGTTGACTTGCTGTCTATGGACATGGACGATCTTGAGGATCTTGCGGAATCGATTGAAGACGCATTCTACGATTCCGACCTCTACGAATTTCTTTACTACTGATGTACACATATGATAAAGTAAAAAACACTCTTCGGAGTGTTTTTTACTTTATCGGAAAATAGCACTATTGGAGGGGACTTCCGGTAAACGCTGTAAATAAAATCCATCGCATCTTTGGGCTTGACAACAGCAGCATCATATTGTAAAATGAAAAAGCTTTGAGTGGCAAACCGCAAAACCTAATATAATGTGGGGGTATAGCTCAGCTGGGAGAGCGCTTGAATGGCATTCAAGAGGTCAGCGGTTCGAACCCGCTTATCTCCACCAGGAAATTAAGAACGAAAAAGGCTTCAAATCGAATGATTTGAAGCCTTTTTCGTGTTTTTTATAACTTTTTGCGTATGATTGCACTCGTTGGTCCTCGGCTGTTTTAAGCTTAAAAAGTGGAATTTGAGTGGAATGGGGATAATAATATAATTTTATGTTCCATTGGACACCCACATGCGAGGGCTTTCTCGTAGAGTGACATCAGAAATATATACCGCCTAAGAGCATCTTCTGTTGAGAAACCAAGTTTTTATGGTATAATAAGGAAGTAACGAGAAAAGCGCCAGTTCTTAAATCAAAGTGTTGTTGTATTAAGCCGTGAAGAGTATATCTGTGCGGTTATCTATTTAGGATAAGATGTTCGTAGTAGCAATAATGCGAAGTTGAACAAAAAAGGAAGGAGGATTCCATGAAACTCAAGAAAGAGTTCTCGGATTTTTACAAAGCAATCAGGATTGATTCGGAAACAAACTCATTGAGGGAGAAACGAGAAGTACTGCAAGAGGATATCAAGTCTAAACTTCCGGGAATTCTTAAAGACCATGGTATTGATATTACCAAAAGTGATATCAGGATGATTGACCAAGGTAGCTATAAATATAACACTACGATTAAGGATAATGTTGTAGATCGTGATGTCGCTGTTATGATCCCTCTCAACACAACAGATAACGATGACCCAAGAAAGATTAAAAGATATCTCACGGACGCTATAAGTATTCCGGCAAGAACAGTTACGATTAAAGAACCTTGCGTCAGAGCCTCTTACTTTGAGAATGGAGCAGAGTGTCTCCACATAGATTTGCCGTTATATGCTCAGGACGGATCCAACGTGTATTTAGCAAGAGGGAAAGCAAGCAGCAATAGCTATTCATGGGAAGATGCTGATCCGGATGGGTTGAATGATTATTTGTGCGGAAAGATAAATGGTAATGATCAACTTCGTCGTATTATTTGCTATATAAAAAAATGGCGTAACGAGAAATATTCCGGTTCAGTCAGCGATCATGAAATACCGCCCAGCATAGGATTGACACTTTTGGCTTGTGAATGCTTTTCTGCACAGTCTAATAGTGAGGGAGACGATGACTTACTTGCGTTGCAGAAAACAATGAAGGCGATGCTGGATAAGTTTACTGTATCCAAGGATCAGAATGGCGAAATTGTTTCCGCAAACATTGACTGCTTCTTGCCGGTAATGCCATATACAGATGTATTTAAGAAGATGAAAGATAGCAGTAGCTCTTATATGGTTACATTCTACAAGCGACTTTCAAAGGCAGTAGATAATTTGACAAACGCTGTTAATTTAGAATCAGCACATGACGCAGGAAAATATGTACAGAAAGTTTTAGGTTCTGAGTTTGTTGTTCCTGCAAAAGAAGCTGTTGCAGCAGCAACACAAAATAGAAGGGAGCATAGTTTCGGTTAAGCAGATGACAGTTAAGGAAATACTTGAATCGTATGATGAGATTACGATAGATAAGGAAATAACTGATGGTATTTTTTTGATAACCGTATATGGGAAAAAGTTCCTTTTTATAGCCCCATTCGAAGATGAACCAGCATCAATGTCAACGGTGTATTTATTTAACGATGACGGTTTAGACTTCCCACACATTATGTTGCGGGAAAAGACTTTTCCCAACATCGAAGGCTTGCCGGAAGGCAATTATCGCTGGGTCTGTTTGTATGAGCAAGAGAATATCGTTAATACAATCGTACCATACGAAGATAAAGTGATAGATGCAGTAGATAGATTGTTGAAATTGATTTCTATGAATGAAATAGAAAAGGAACATGAGTTCCAGAAGGAATTCATGTTCTATTGGAATAGTTACTCTACAGGGCAAAAAAAGTTCGATGTGTATTTAGCACAAGAGAACACCTTTACAGAGATGGAAACCTATTATGGTAAGAATAATGTACGTATTATTGAGAAAGGACTGCGACTTTCGGACATTGACTCCAGAGACAAGGCTGAACGCAAATGGGTTAAGCATATAGAAAACGATGTGTACTTCATTCCAATATCTGATAGCAGGGGCATACTCCCTCCGCATCGTGGTTATAGGTGGACTTCGCAAGATATTAAGAACATCGTATATGCTCCACAAGTTGAGCATATTAGCGTTGATACCTTTCAGAGAATTAAAGAAACCATTCCTAAAACCCAAAATGTAATTCTTGTGTTTGGAATGAAATCAGAGGAGTCCAATGTCGTTTTCGCAGTACGGTTGAAGTGCAACAATACTGTTGGACACTCCCTGCTAGAGAAGATATTGAAAGATATAGTGGCTGTTGAGCCTTTATTTACAACCCGCAAAGATTACTTGTATCTAAGTGAACAAATAGGTAATGATATTGGCCTATTGAAGAAGAAAGTATTGGTAGTTGGAGCTGGATCGTTAGGCAGTTATATTACTTCTGAGCTAGTAAAGAACGGTGCGTCCAATATAAAAATCTACGATGGTGACAAGCTTGAAGAAGAGAATGTTCTTCGATGGTCATGTGGAAGTATAGGAATAGGGTCGAATAAAGCGAAAACTATTTCTTTCTTACTAAACCTCTTGCATCCAGAGGTAAATGTGGAAGCAGTAGATAAGAATATTGACGAGAAAACCCTTGTCGAAGAAGCGTCACAGGTAGATCTAATTATCTTTACAGTGGGAAACAGTGATGAACAGCTAAAGTTTAACAGGGCTTTGAAATTCGCGCGCTGTTCAATTCCTGTAATATATGTTTGGCTGGAAGAGGGCGGTATATACAGTCATATTCTTATTGTTGATTACCAGAAAACAGGCTGTTTTGAATGCCTGTACACAGATGAAAACGGCAATCTAGTAAACAATAGAGCAAGGAAAAACTCTGATGCTGTGTTAGAGACAGCTATAATCAGAAATGGCTGCGGGGGAACAAGGGCTGCGTACGGAACTGCGATTCTTTTACGTACAACAGCTGCTCTTCTGGATGCTATACATAAAATTCAGATGAAAAAGATTACTGAGAGTGTTTTAATTGATGTTTCTCAATACAATATAAGTATATCAGACACCAAATTTCCATTGGAGGTGTGTAATTGTTGTGGAGATAGGTACAGACAATAAATGTGTAAAGATAATGCTACCAAATGGCAAAATAGTTGATATCCTTAGCCCGGTCTTAGATGAAATTAAAAAGTGGTTGCAGGATGATAATAAAAAGCCCGAAAGTGGAGGCTACATAGTTGGCTATCAACATGAGGGAACAGGAAATATATCGTTAGAAACCGTATCTCATCCGTTTTTTTTTGACATTAAGAATCGCATTAGCTTTAAAATTCGTGATCCTCTTCATAAAGTTTTTCTAAAAAAAGCGCGGGAGCGAAAAAGCTATTACATGGGAGTATGGCATACTCACCCACAGTCGGTACCAGTTCCATCCGCTATTGATTGGAACGATTGGAATGAAACCATGCGATCTGATAAAACTGGTTGTCAGTATGTTTTTTTCATTATTGCCGGAACAAATGAATGGCGACTATGGATTGGAGATTTGCTGACCGGAGAAATTATTGAAGGTCAAGAATGTTTTAAGGATGCCGCAGGCATTTATATCAAAGAGATTAAAGAGAATTTACCGGAAGTTAAAGAAAGAATTTGACGATATGAAGAAAACTATTTGGAAAGTATTTGACTGTTTAAAGAGCAACGAAAGACAGTTATTGCAAATCGTAGTCTTAGTAATTGCAACTATAGCACCATTGTTTGTTAATTTGCGTGACTTGTTTAAAGATTATTTAGAAAGCAATCCCTTATCACCGGATAATTTTGTATGGTATATTGCGATAACTCGTGGCAAGTATGTTGCTTCGGTAATTGTATTTTTCCTTTCATTATGGATAATTAGAAAGTCCAATAGTGATTTTGTCATGAACAAGAGAAACGTTTACCACGACTACTGTTATGTTTGGTACTGGTTTTGCGCTAAGGTGCTTGGAATAAAGAAATGCAACTTAGTTCATGTACCAATTTATATGCAATTCAAGCTTGTAATCCGAGGGACTTTTGATGAGTTCCCGCTAGATGAAGACGAATTTCCAATTATGGATAACGAGCCAGAATGTAATGTGTTAATAATAAATGAAGATGCATATGGCGACGAAATAAATTTGATATTAGAAGATACATATGCCATAAAAGAAATTCAAATTCCAAAGACCAAACGTGGGTTATATACTATAAAGATAAGTCGGAATAATGGTACAACTAATGGGCGCCATTTCAGTCAGAAATTTATTGAGGCAACTATAAACGCTGTTAGAGGAATTAGACAAGTAACAGTGATTAATATTTTTGCCACTACTAATCCAATGAACACAAAACATATCGCAAAACGTGTTTTTGCGTTAGGAGGCCGGGGAAATGTTGAGCATATATGTGTGTTCCAGCAGGCAGGTAGTGACAAAAGAATTTTTAGTTCGAAAGGCCATAAAATATATTGAGCAGTAAGGTGTAAATCCAGGGCATATATTAACCTGTTCTGCACTAGTAAGTGCTTTACAATAAGTTTATAAAAGCTTAAAATGTTGCTCGTTTGAATAGTTCTGACTAGATTCATCTTATCGGTCAGAATGAAGATGGAGGAGACTATATTGTCAAAATCCCAATGAGGAACCAGTCATTAGCATCATCCTGTTGTATCAGACAAGCTATTAAAAATTGATAAGGGGGATGGAGCTTGGAAACTCCGTACCCTTTGCCTCTCCAGCGCCTTGCCTTCCATCTTTTCTCCGGGGTGGTCGTCATTCCACTTTTCCGTCAGCTTGCGGCGGGCGCTGCCGATCCTTTTCAGCACCCGCCCGCTGGATTGAGAGATAACAGAGATGCGGCCGCGCATCCGATAGCCTTTTTTCTGCTCTGGCGTCAGGTAGTCCTGGCGGCGATTGCTCTTGGGAGCATGGCCGAGAAGATAATCCACCTGGTCCATGGCAAAGCCGCACACGTGGCAGGCTCGGGTGCACCAGTCCCTGCGCAGGGTGTAGGCCGCCACGTCCGTTACCCTCTCATCATCGTCAACAATATCGGGTTCACAATCCGCCAAGTCCCGCATCGCCTGA
>Ga0134099_1001033_pt1 | contig 28167 bp, 25 predicted proteins | sample 10_taG_2_FD_105482 | JGI IMG/M metagenome (GOLD analysis project Ga0134099, IMG submission 105482) | Switchgrass degrading microbial communities from high solid loading bioreactors in New Hampshire, USA - 10_41_5_180_A2 metaG | ecosystem: Engineered > Bioreactor > Semi-continuous > Anaerobic >...
ACTGGTCCTATGGCCCTGCCCCCGCCACAAGTATGGACACGGCCCCTCCGGAGCGCCTCCCGGCCCTGCCCGCCTGCTGCCAGGTGCTGGCGATGGTGCCCGGGTAACCGGCCAAGATGGCGCACTCCAGGTTTCCGATGTCGATGCCCAGTTCGAGCGCGTTGGTGGCCGCCACCCCCAAGATCTTGCCTTCCCTGAGCCCACGCTCAATTGCCCTCCGCTCGTTGGGGAGGTATCCGCCTCTATACCCTTGGATCCTGTCCTTTTCCATCCTCTCTTTGTAGGAAGCCCTGAGGTACTGTACCAAGAGCTCCACCGACACCCTGGACCTGGCGAACACTATGGTCTGCACGCCCGAGTCGATGAACCGCGACGCGATCTTGGCGGCGGTGTCTATGACCGAGGCCCTCACAGACCCGTCAGGGGTAAGGGCCGGCGGGTTGTAGAAGATTATGTCCTTTTCAGCGGTGGGAGCGCCGTTCTTGAGGACCACCGACACCTTGTCCTGGATGAGCGTAGACGCCAGCTCTTCCGGGTTGGCGATAGTGGCTGAAGCCAAGATGAACTGGGGATTTGAGCCGTAAAACGAGGCTATACGCTTAAGCCTCCTTATGACGTTGGCGACGTGGCTCCCGAATACGCCCCTGTAACCGTGCATCTCGTCTATTACCACGAACTTAAGACCGGAAAAGAGCTTCACCCAAGTGGGGTGATGGGGAAGGATGGCCTGGTGAAGCATGTCGGGGTTGGTTATGATCACCTGCCCGACCTCTTTAGCCAGCCGCCTTTTTTGGGAAGGGGTGTCGCCGTCAAAGGTGTAGCTCCTGAGGGTAAAGTTCCCTTTCTGAGCCAGCTCGGACATCTCGGCCAGCTGGTCTTGAGCCAGGGCCTTGGTCGGGAATATGTAGAGCGCCCGGCTTTCAGGGTCTTTAAGGACCGCGTCCAGCACCGGCAGGTTGTAACAAAGAGTTTTTCCCGACGCCGTGGGCGTGACCACGCACACGTTGGCGCCCTCTAAGAGCAAGTCGTACGCTTCCCGCTGGTGGCTGTAAAGCCGCTTGATCCCCTTGGATTCCAAGGCCGATACCAGGGAGGGGTGTATTCCCTCAGGTATGGGCCTAAAGTCGCCTTCAGACGCAGGAACATGATGCCAGGCCGTGACTCCCGAGAGAAACCTCGGGTCGGCCCTTAAGAGAGATGCCACTTCAATAGCGGTTTTTTTCATGTTAGCGGTAACTGTCCTCCTTCGGCCGGTTAGGAGATTCCTGGAACCGGCCCGGAAAACTGAGAACGCCGGTCTGAGCGGGAGGCCGGTCCGCCCCAGGTTTACCTACGCGCTTCTAGAGCCCAGCATAGAGGGGTGATCCTTTCGCCCCACTCTAGTACATTAGCGGTACCACCTTATGTAAAGGAAGAAGGTGCGAACCAACAGTGATAGGTCCTTCCAAATCATGGACTAAGCTATCTAAATTGCTGTTTTGTGTCACCGTTCTTTTTTTGGCGCTAATCCTTCTACCTATTCGCTCCTACGCTGCTCCACTCCTCCGAATGGGAAGTAGAGGGGACGAGGTGGCAGCCCTACAGACAGCCCTGTTAAACGCCGGCTTCAACCCCGGTCCGGTGGACGGCATCTTTGGGGCGAAGACACTGTCCGCCCTTAAAGAATTCCAGGCAGCCGCGGGCATAGCGGTCGACGGGATATGCGGTCCCATTACCCAGGACGCCCTTAGCAGGTGGCAGGGTACCTCAAGGTCAACAGGACGCCTCCGGGGCAAGACCGTAGTCCTCGATCCGGGACACGGCGGACAAGAACCGGGCGCCTTATCTCCTTGGGGAGACAAAGAAAAGAACTTCACCTTGTCCATCGCCTCTAAAGTACGCTACTACCTGGAAACCCAAGGGGCCAACGTGATAATGACCAGGTACGGCGACTACAGTCCCGGTTCAGACTGGGGGTACTGGGTCGATGAACTGGTGGCGCGGGCGTCTATAGCCAACTCCAACGCGGCCGATATCTTCGTAAGCGTACATATTAACGCTTACCCCCAAGACCCGACAGTATCCGGAGTGATGGGGTTTTATAGAAGAGGATCGTGGAGTTCCCAATCGCTTGCTTCCACGATAGCGCAGTGTGTGGCGGGGACCACCGGGCTCAGGTATATCGACACACAGGTAGGGCCCTACTACGTGCTGAACCACACCTATATGCCTGCCGCGCTGGTTGAGGTAGGGTTCATGACCAACTGGAACGATGTGAACCTTCTCCGGCAAAACTGGTTCCTGGATCAGGTGGCGATAGGGATTTCCCAGGGCATAGCGGACTATTTGACTCGCTAGGCGCATACGGATCTTCCAGAACCATACCTTTTTCAGGGGCAGGTAGGACGTATGTTAGTGGCCCTGGTCGGGCAGCCGAATTCGGGAAAGAGCGCGCTCTTGGGCTGCCTTACCGGGGCCAAGGTTTTTACCTCCAATTATCCGGGAACCACCGTCGAAGTGACTGAGGGGAGAGTCCCGGGCACCGGCATTACCGTCCTGGACACTCCGGGGATCTACTCGATGCGGGCGCTTAGCAAAGAACAGCAAGTCACGAGAAAGGTGATCCTGGAGCGTCGCCCCCGGGTCATCGTAAACGTGGTTGACGGTACCAGCTTGAGAAAGCAACTGCCTCTAACCCTGTCTTTGAAGAGCCTGGGAATCCCAATAGTCTTGGCGGTGAACCAGGCGGACCGCATGAAGGAACTGGGCATCCACATAGACCTTGATGTCCTGAGAAAGGAAACGGGCGCGGAGGCGGTACTCACTTCGGCCATAACGGGAGAAGGCGCCGAAACGCTGCTTCAGGCGATAGAAAAAGCCGCGGCTTCGGGTGCCGGGGAAGACGGGCCTTCGGCGCCGTTCTCGTCCCACGAGCCTTGTAGGTCTTTTGGACCTTACGACCTGCGCGACCTGCATGAAGCGGCCTCGGCCATCGCGGATAGAACGGTCAGGCTGCGGGGAGCCTCAGGGCGCCGGTCGCCGGCGGAGTATCTGGACCGCCTCTTGGACCGTCCCGCGGCCTCATGGCTGGTACTGGGAGGCTTGCTCTGGGCCGTGTGGAGGTTCTCTTCGTGGGCCTTGCCTTTTGCCGAAACCTCCGTACGGATGATACTGAACCCTTTGCGGGTTCATGCCGAAAGCCTCCTGAGAGCCGTCTTGCCCCGCGGGCCCTTAGCCGAAACGCTTTCCGAGGCCGTTCCCGAAGGCTTTATCCTGCCCATGGCAACCGTGTTGCCCGCCATGATCCTGGCGTACTCGCTCATGGCCGTCTTGGAGGACTCGGGGTTCTTGGGGAGAATGGCAGCCCTAAGCGATGTTTTCACGGCCGCCCTGAACCTTCCCGGCCAGTCAATGATCCCGCTAACCCTGGGTTTTGGCTGCAGGGTCCCCGCGCTCATGGCTGCCAGGATCCTGCCGGGAGAACGTTCGAGACGTACGGCGAGTCTCATCATCGCCACATGCGTGCCTTGTACGGCGACCATATCCCTCTCCCTGGCGGCGCTTGCCAAGTTCCGCGCTTCCTTCGCGGTCCCGGGGGTCTTGACTGCCGTCTCGGCGCTGACAATAGGGTGGGCGGCGCGACTTATCCCCGGAGGACAAAAGGAACCCTTGGTGCTCGAGCTCCCTCCGCTGAGGATCCCTTCGTTAAGGAACATAGCCATGAAAACTCAAGCGAGGCTCAGAGGCTTTTTCTCCCACGCTTTGCCGCTCTTGGTCGTGGTGAACTCGGCGGTGAGGGTGTTCATGTCCCAAGGGCTTCCCGCGGGAGCCAACGTGTCCCGATTTTCCCGTGTCTACCTGGGCATACCTCCCGAGGCCCTCTGGAGCGTCCTCCTGACCATGTTTCAGCGATACCTGGCCCCTCTCTTCCTAATGCAGCAAAACCTCACGCCCAGGGAAGCCGTGATAGCCGTGTCCATGGTGGCGTTGGGGTTCCCGTGCTTGCCCTCGGCGGTCGTTCTGTGGAGGGAAAACGGGGCAAGGTTTGTCCTCCTTACGTTCCTTACCTCGCTCATCCTGTTCATCGGGTGGGGCATGGTCCTTAACCTGATCCTGCCAAGCTGAGGAGGCACGGACGTGAGAGGGACGAACGTAAGGGGGACCAACGTGAGGGGCAAGCGCGCCGAGACCACCATCGCGTCCATGCCCCAAGGGCGCCGGTACATCGTCGAGTCCCTGCGAAGACCCGCCGGCGCCGGTCCCGCTTCGTGGGATACTACCGTTTCACGCCTTGAGGAACTGGGAGTCATGCCGGGTGAGACCGTGGAAAAGGTCGGGACTCTGAGCCCCGCCGGTCCCGTGGTCGTGCGGGTGTTAGGAAGCAAAGTGGCCCTCTCTAAGGACGTAGCTGACCTGGTCATTGTTCGGCCCGCCCCCAAATGCTAATATAGTGGCGTTATGGCCAAGGCTAAGTGCTCTATAATCGTGTACGGCTGCTCAAAGAACCAGCTTGACGCCGAGGAGATGGCGGTGAGGCTAAGGCAGGCCGGGTTTCAGGTGGTGCCCGACCCGTCGTCAGCCGACATTGTCATCGTCCATACCTGCGGGTTTATCCAAGACGCGAAGAAGGAATCCATAGAAGGCGTCCTTATGGCTTGCCGGATGGCCGAGGAAGGCTCCGGAGCGAGGGTCCTGGTCACGGGCTGTCTCTCACAGCGCTACCCGGACGAACTGGCCAAAGAGATCCCGGAAATAAGCGGTGTGGCCGGCACAGCCGCTCCCAAGGACATAGTGGAATTAGTGAACGCTGCCCTGTCGGGAGAACGGGTAGAGGCGGTGGGAGTTCCGGGACGGGGCGCTCCCGGCGGAGAAGGGCTGAGGCTCCAGGACGTAACCGGTCCTTGGAGTTACCTGCGAGTGAGCGAAGGATGCCGCCACCGCTGCACTTACTGCGCTATCCCCGGAATACGCGGCCCCTTGGCGTCCCGCCCCATGGAAGAAGTGGTAGCCGAAGCGCGCCTATTGTCGTCTTTAGGAGTAAGGGAACTGAACCTTATCGCCGAAGACCTAAGCGACTACGGCTATGACTGGGATAGGGGACGGCACTTGCCCCGCCTTTTGGCCGAACTTGCCGAGATAGAGGAGATCATGTGGATCCGCCTCTTGTACGTACGGCCTGACGGGGTGACGCCTGAGCTCGCTGAAGCCATGGCCCATCCGAAGATAGTCCCGTACATCGATCTTCCCATCGAGCACGGCTCGGACAAGATCTTGCGCCTCATGGGAAGGCCGGGAGTTCAAGATATACGAAGAGCCGTGAGCCTACTCAGGCAAAACGTTCCGGGCCTCCACCTCCGCACCACGGTGATCGCGGGGTTCCCCGGAGAAACCGAAGAAGACCTAAAGGAGACCATAGACTTTCTCCGCGAGATCGGTGCCCACAGGGTCGGAGTCTTCGCGTATTCCCGTGAGGAAGGCACGCCCGCGTACTTGCTTCCCGACGTCGTCCCGGAAGAATTGGGGAAAGAAAGGGCCGAACGGGTGCGGCGCGCGGGATTGGCTCTCGCGAAGAAGCATAGCCGCGACATGATCGGCTCGACGATTCCTGTTCTCTTGACCGGGCCCTCGACAAGGAAAGGCTACTGGGTCGGCAGAGGACCTCATCAGGCTCCGGAAGTGGACGGAAAGACCTACGTCAAGGTGGGGGCCATGAATCCCGCGCCGGGGCAGATCGTGAACGCCAAGGTCACCGACGCGGCCGTGCTGGACCTGTTCGCCTCGGTCTGAGCGTCGAACGTCCGGCAATTTCCCTGCTAAAACCGCAATTGCCCGCCAACCCTGCCACTCATTACCTTAGAAGTTGCCCTCTCGCTCTTGTTATACTTATGTCAACTTGCGGGATAAACCAAATACTTAGGAAGAGGATGCTCATGGCCAAGAAGGGCTTCAGATGGGAATTCGTGGCTCTATCGGCGGTCTTGACCTTAGTCCTATTGAGTCTGGGCTACACGCTGTACGACAAGGTAGGCGTGAAAGACCCTCTTGAAAGAACGCTCGTGTCCCAGGACGCGGTCCTAAACGTTACGTCGAGGCGAGATAAGGGTGTAACCGTCCTGGAAATCGAGTTCAATAGGGTGGAGGACTTCGCCTCGTCCTACGCTTCCCTGGAGAAAACCATCCGGGAACGCCTGGGTTCCAACTACCGGATCGAGGTAAAGGACGCTCGTGACGAGTCACTGGAAAAAGCATATCTCTCCATCCACTACTACCTTGAGGAAGCCTCGGTACGGGGCAATTTCGGGGACATGATCGAGTCATGCCAGGCCCGGCTGATGGAGACGGGGCTTGAGAACTTCAAGATAGTGCTGGATGAAAGCCATATTTACGTGCAACTGGAAAGCGACCACGGCTATCTTTACAGAGTTCTGGACCGGACGGGTCCTAAGGCGGGAGGTGCGCCATGAAACTGGAATACATCGTCGGTTTCGCGGTGGGAAGCCTGGTTTTTCTGTTTATCCGAGGCGTGAACACGCTTCCGGCGCTTCTCATGGGAGCCCTCTTGTACCTCTTGATGACCCAAAGCGGAGGTCTCCGGGACTTCGGCCGCAGGAAAGCGGGAGCGGTCGTGGGCGATCGTCCCGACGTTACCTTTCACGACGTAGGCGGACAAGCTGTCGCCAAGCGGGAACTCGTTGAGGCTTTGGAGTTCCTGAAAGACCTGGAACACGCCAAGGCGCTGGGGATCCGGCCCCTTAAGGGCATCTTGCTAAGCGGCCCTCCGGGGACAGGCAAGACCCTCTTGGCCAAAGCCGCAGCCAACTATACGGACTCGGTGTTCCTGTCGGCTTCGGGCTCAGAGTTCATCGAGGTATACGCGGGTCTCGGAGCCCAGAGAGTCCGCGAGTTGTTTCAGCGGGCGCGCAAACTGGCCAGGGAAAAGAAGAAATCGGGCGCCATCATCTTCATCGACGAAATCGAAGTCCTGGCAGGCAAGCGCGGTTCCCAAGTGGGCCACCTGGAGTACGACCAGACTTTGAACCAGCTCTTGGTCGAGATGGACGGGCTCAGCTTAGATGACGACGTCAGGATCCTGGTGATAGGAGCCACCAACCGTCCCGACCTCCTGGACCCGGCTATCCAGCGTCCGGGAAGGTTCGACCGTATGGTCAGGGTAGACTTGCCCGATAAGGAAGGTCGCCTGGAGATCCTGAAAATGCACCTTCGCAACAAACCGCTGGACAAGTCGGTAGACTTGGAAGCGTTGGCTAAGGAGACATTCGGGCTTTCCGGAGCCCACCTGGAGAGCCTGTGCAACGAGGCGGCCATCTTGGCCCTTAGGAAACGGGCGAAAAAGGTAGGGGACGAAGAGCTCAGAGAGGCCCTGGACAAGGTGATCATGGGAGAGAAACTGGACCGGAGGCCTTCGGAGACCGAATTGAGGCGGGTAGCGGTACACGAAGCGGGGCACGCTATCGTGGCAGAAAAAGTAAGGCCCGGTTCCGTGGCCCAAGTGACCGTGTCTCCCAGGGGCAACGCCCTCGGTTACGTGAGGCACTCTCCCCAGGATGACAGGTACATCTATCCGCGGGAGACCCTTGAGGAGGAGATCGACATCCTCCTGGCGGGCGCCCTCGCGGAAGACGTGGTCCTGGGGTCGAGAAGCACGGGAGCTTCCAACGACTTTCAGAGGGCTTTGGACATGGCGAAACGCATCGTGTCCTACGGGATGTCGCCTCTGGGAGTGGTGGACCGAGACACCGCGGGTCCAGACCTTCTGGCCAAGGCTACCAGGGAAATCCTGAGAGCCGCGGAAGAAAGGACGCTTCCGCTCATAAGACGTTACGAGAATGTCCTCCGGCGAATAGCCGACGACCTGATGGTCAAGGAGACCATCAGCGGAGACCAACTCAGAGAGCTCTTGGGGTCGGCCTCCAAAGTAGCCTGGAGGTGGCGTAAACTGCCCTCTAACAGAGGAAAAGTCAGGAGCCGGGTAGAAGCATAACGCCCGGGGGTGTTAGGGTGCAGGCGGAAGTGTTATCGGTTGGCACCGAGTTGCTGCTGGGCGAGATTACTGATACCAACGCCCAGTACATTTCAAGAAGACTAAGGGATGCCGGGGTGGACGTATACCGGCGGGTGACTATAGGAGATAATCCGGCGCGGCTCACAGCCTGTTTTAGAGAGGCTCTGGGGCGCGCCGACATTGTTATAGCCACCGGAGGTCTCGGCCCTACGGCCGACGATTTGACTGCCAAGTGCCTGGCCGAGGCCATGGGCAGGGAACTGGTGTTCAACCAGGAAGCGTGGGAGATGACCGCTGACTGGTTCCGCAAGCGGGGACGCGAACCCCGCCAAACCGATCGCAAGCAGGCAATGATCATTGAGGGAGGACGGTTCCTGCCGAACTCAAACGGGACGGCTCCGGGACAGGCTATTTTCGCGGGCGGCAAACTGGCCGCCTTGCTGCCGGGACCGCCGCGGGAGATGGTGCCTATGTTCGAGGATCACGTCGTGCCCCTGCTCAAAGAATCCTTTCCGGGGCTGGTACCGCTCACATGCAAGGATCTTCACGTAGTGGGCATAGGAGAGGGCCAAGTCCAGGAAATACTGGACGACCTCATGAAAAGCGCGAACCCAACTCTCGCTCCCTACGCGGGCTTAGCGGAAGTCAGGCTGCGAATAGCGGCCAGGGGACACGACCCCGAGGAATCTCTGGCGATGGTGCGCTCCATGGAGCAAAAAGTGCGAGAGCGCATCGGCGACTACATCTACGGCACGACGGGGGATAGCCTTGAGGGAGTGTGCGCCGGTCTTCTGAAGAAGACGGGCCTAACTCTGGCGGTCGCCGAGTCGTGCACGGGCGGGCTCGTATGCAACCAGCTGACCGATGTTCCGGGAGTATCGGCCAGCCTTAGGATGGGGACGGTGGCCTACAGCCCCGCGGTGAAAGCTTCTGTGCTCGGGGTCCCCCAAGAAGCAGTGCGGCTGGATGAAGCCGTAAACCCCGATACGGCAAGAGCCATGGCCCAAAGCGTCCGCGCCCTCTCCGGCGCCAAGATCGGGCTGGCCACCACCGGTTTCGCGGGTCCCGGAGGCGGTACGGAAAACGCTCCGGTGGGCACGGTGTATATCGCTTTGGCTCACGCGGACGACGTCATTATAGAAAAGCACCAGCTGGCGGGAGCCAGGAAGACAATAAAGGAGCGGGCTGCCCAAAACGCTTTGATCCTTCTCTGGAAGTTCCTAAAATCGCAAGCAGGTGGGCGTTCCCGTGGCAACTGAAACCGGAAGCGGGCCTCTTAGGTGTTTTGTGGCGGTGGGGCTTCCCGCCGAGACAAAATCGTGGCTTTGGGGCATGACGTCAAAGATAAGGTCGGTTCATAGAGATCTCAAGTGGGTCGCCCCGGAAAACTACCACGTGACCCTCTTGTTCTTGGGCGATATTCAAAGGGAGGCTATTTCCGGCCTAAAGAAGCTGCTTAAACAGGCGGTCTCAGGGTTTGGCCCGTTCGAGGCGTCCATCGGGGCCCCCGGGTGCTTCCCCGCGAGAGGCGCCCCTAGAGTGCTTTACGCCGGTATAGACGCGGGGCGAAAGGAACTCGTCTCTTTGGCGGGAAGAGTCAGGGAGGCCTTGGCCGCGGCGGGTTTCTCCGATGACAAGCCCTTTCAGGCCCATGTGACTGTGGCAAGGTCCTCACGCCGGGCCGCCGCGTCTTCTCTTACGCCCTTCACCTGGACATCTTCTTTTGATGAGGAGTCCGGCGGCCGAAGAGATGCCGGCGACAGGCGGTTTGGAGTGGCCGAGGTCCTCTTGATGCGGAGCGTGCTTAGACCCGAAGGGCCGGTCTACTCGGTACTGGAACGCTTCACGCTGGGAGGCTAACCCGTCGGTTGTGGCGTTTCTGGCTGAATGTTATACTCTCACTAGGAAGGCGCTGCCAGGGTAGCGCGGCTATCTACGGAGGTAGAGCGAATGCTGGAGAAAGAAAAAGCCCTCGAACTTGCCGTCGCTCAAATTGAGAAGCAGTTCGGGAAAGGCTCGATAATGCGTTGGGGAGAGGCCTCACAGAAGATGGCTGTAGAGGTAATCCCAACCGGTGCCCTGGCACTGGACATCGCTTTGGGGGTAGGCGGACTGCCCCGCGGTAGGATCGTGGAGCTCTACGGGCCTGAGGGTTCGGGAAAGACCACCGTGGCCCTCCATATTATCGCGGAGGCTCAAAAACTGGGCGGAATCTCGGCTTATATCGATGCCGAGCACGCCCTGGATCCCACCTACGCCAGGAAAATCGGAGTGGATGTAGACAACCTCCTAATATCCCAGCCTGACACAGGAGAACAGGCGCTGGAGATAGTGGACGCCCTCATCAGAAGCGGCGCGGTTGACTGCATCGTGGTGGACTCGGTAGCGGCCTTGGCGCCTAGGGCCGAGATTGAAGGCGAAATGGGAGACTCCCACGTTGGTCTCCAGGCAAGGCTCATGTCTCAAGCCCTAAGGAAACTGACGGCGGTAATATCCAAGTCTAGGGCCACGGCCATTTTTATCAACCAGATCCGTGAGAAAATCGGGGTCATGTTCGGAAACCCCGAGACTACTCCCGGTGGAAGGGCTCTTAAGTTCTACTCGTCGGTCCGGCTGGATGTCCGGAAGGTAGAGAACCTAAAGCAGGGGCAAGACACTATCGGGGCCCGGACAAGGGTAAAGATAGTGAAAAACAAGCTCGCGCCCCCATTTAAGCAGGCGGAGTTTGACATCATCTACGGAGAGGGCATTTCCAAAGAAGCTTCTCTCCTGGATGTAGGCGTATCCCAGTCCATAGTCACCCGGACGGGCACTTGGTACTCGTTCGGAGATATCAGGTTGGGGCAGGGCAAGGAAGCGGCCCGGACGTTCCTGAAGGAGAACCCGCAGGTAGGCCGGGAAATTGAAGCCAAGATTAGGGCCTGTCTCGCGTCAGGAACCGTCAAAGCCGAAGGAGCGTCGGAACAAGTGGAGGGCGATGACGCCTAGTGGATAAGGTCGGCAAGAAGCCGGCCCGCCCGATGGATGTCGCGCTAAGGGCCCTCGCGAGACGCAGGATGACCTCTGGTCAGATGAGAAACCTGCTCCTTAAGAGAGGCTGTGGCCAAGAAGAGAGCGAACAGTGCATAGAGCAACTCTCGTCTTGGGGCTATCTTGACGATAGAGGTTACGCCAAGGATTTGTTACGATTTATGTTGTCCGATTGTCCCGTCGGGAAACAGCGGGCAATCTACGACCTTGTGAAACGAGGTTTCGATAGGGACCTCGCGGAAGAAGCGGCGGCGGAGGCCTACGGGGATGTCTCCGAGGCTTACTTGGCGCGCAGGGCCGCTTCCAAGTACCTAAACGGCCGCAAGGCCGGATCGTTGAAAGACCGGGATCGAGAGCGACTCTTTAGGTGGCTCTGGCGCCGTGGCTTTGAGGCAGACGCCATATACGCGGCGTTGAGGGACGAAGACGAGCAGGCTCTCACTTAGACAGCAAACGCGCTATTCTGGAGTACTGAAGATGACGCAATCGTATGACTGATATACTCGAGCTTGTTAGGAGAATATTGGCTTCGGGTCCGGGGGACCCCCGGGCGCGCGAGTATTGGTCGGGGGCCTGAAGACTCTTCTACATTTCAACACAGTGTGTCTCGGGCCGCTAACAGTCACTTCTGCCAGCATAGCCGGGCGTTGTCCGGCTTTTTGTCGTTTTCGAGAAGGAGGTGACCTTCATGCATTGGGGAATCGCGGTTTTAACGGGAATCATCGGCCTGGCCTTTGGATACTTCCTGAGGCGGGCGTTGGGCGAAGCCAAGATCGGTTCGGCGGAAGCCGAAGCCAAGAGGATCCACGACGAAGCCATTAAGGCTGTGGAGACCAAGAAGCGGGAGATCTTGATCGAGGCCAGGGACGAAGCCCAAAAGATAAGGGATGAACTTGAGAAAGAGGTGCGCGAGCGCCGGCAGGAAGTCCAGCGCATGGAACGCAGGCTTCTCAATAAGGAGGAGTCTTTAGACAGACGGCAAGAGATACTGAGTCAAAAAGAGGAGAACATCTCCAAGCAGGAAAGGGCTCTGGTGGAACGGACCAAGGCACTGGAAGCCCTTCGGGAAGAAGCCATGAAGGAACTGGAGAAGATATCCCAGTTGACCAGGGACGAGGCCAAAGAGCGGATCCTCAACGAAGTGCGGGAGGCTCTAAAGGATGAGACCGCCCGCATGGTGCGGGACGCAGAAGCCGCCGCCAGGGAAGAAGCCGAAGCCAGGGCGAGAAGCATCATCAGCCTCGCCATACAGAAGTGCGCGGCCGACCACGTTGCCGAAAACACGGTTTCGGTGGTCGAGCTTCCCAACGACGAGATGAAGGGCCGCATAATTGGCCGGGAAGGCCGCAACATCCGAGCGTTGGAGACTCTCACCGGCATAGACCTGATCATAGACGACACTCCCGAAGCGGTTATCCTGTCAGGATTTGACCCGATTCGCAGGGAAGTCGCGAGACTGGCTCTTGAGCGTCTCGTCTCGGACGGACGGATTCATCCCGCCCGGATCGAGGAAATGGTGGAGAAAGCCCAAAAGGACGTTGACAACCTCATCAAGCAAGAAGGCGAACAGGCGGCTCTTAACCTGGGCGTGCACGGGCTCCATCCGGAACTCATCAAACTCTTGGGCCGGCTTAAGTTCCGTACCAGCTATGGGCAGAACGTACTGAAGCATTCCGTTGAGGTGGCCCACTTGGCGGCGAGCATGGCCAGCGAGCTGGGCTGCGATGTGGCGGTCGCCCGCAGGGCGGGCCTCTTGCATGACATCGGCAAAGCCGTTGACCACGAAATGGAAGGTTCTCACGTCAGCATAGGCGTGAGCCTTTTGAAGAGGTACAGAGAATCAAACGACGTCATCCGCGGTATGGAAGCCCATCACCAAGATGTTGAGCCGCAGACCGTGGAAGCCTTCCTGGTCGCCGCGGCCGACGCGATCTCCGCGGCAAGACCCGGGGCCCGCCGCGAAACGCTGGAAATGTACCTCAAGAGGCTGGAGAAGCTTGAAGATATCGCCAACTCCTTCGAGGGAGTTGAGAAATCCTACGCCATCCAGGCCGGCCGCGAGATCCGGATCATGGTGAAACCGGACAGGATTGACGACCTGGGCGCGGTCAGGCTCGCCAGAGATATCGTCAAGAAGATCGAAAAGGAAATCGAATACCCGGGCCAGGTCAAAGTCACGGTAATCAGGGAGACCAGGGCCGTCGGTTACGCCAAGTAATTCCGGGAGGGACAGATGACGAGGACCGCAGGTTCTAGAAAACACGCGTCCAGAAAAGACGTTGAAGTCTTGGCCACGCTGCTGGTGGCCTATCCCCAGGTATCCCGGGCGACCTATGACCCGGACAAGAAGACCTTGGGCATGGCCTTCTTGTGCAGGGGTCCTCTAGGGAGATCCAAGAGGGAGAGCCTGACAAGACTATACCTGGATTCGGTCGACGTGTACGGCTCTTTGACCGGACAGACGAGGAGCTATGCCAAGGCTTCGTGGGAGAAAATGGACAAGTTTCACGTGTTCTTGGTGGAAAGGGACGTATCGTCCCTTACTCCGGGGGAACTGAGCCTCACGGTTGACCTGGTATCCGATAGGGTGAAACTGGTCTTGGCAAGCGACAACGAGGACGGGCTCGACGACAGGGAGGAGTACTCGTGGTCGGCGAGGCTCTTCCTTCAGGAGATGCTGGACCAAGTCAGGACCCTGCAAAGCAGCACGAAGCTGGTAGCCCTTCGCGAGGGCGAAAGGGTCTTAGTTTTCGACAAGTGACAGGATAGAGGGCAGGGAAGCTGAAATGAACCTGATTTTTATAGGTGATATCTTCGGGTCGCCCGGAAGGGAGTTTCTGGCTGCTCACCTGCCCTCTCTCATTAAGCGTTACGAAGCCGACTTGGTCATAGCCAACGGAGAAAACGCAGCCGGGGGCGCGGGGCTTACCCCCGAAGTCGCCGAGGAGTTGTTCTCCGCGGGGGTAGACGTGATAACCTCGGGGAACCACATATGGAACAAGAAAGAGATATTCCCAACGCTGGATTCGGAACGGCGGATACTTCGGCCGGCGAATTACCCTCCTGGTGTCCCTGGGAAAGGATCGGGCCTGTTCCAAGCCAGGGATGGGAAAACCGTGGGAGTCCTCAACGTGTGCGGGCGGGTTTTCTCCCCGCAAAACCTGGACTGCCCGTTCAGGGTCATGGACACCGAAATTCTGAAGCTCCGCCAGACCACCCCCATCATCGTGGTGGATTTCCACGCCGAGGCGACCTCTGAGAAAGTGGCTGCGGGGTATTACGTTGACGGCAGGGTCAGTGCCTTCTTAGGAACGCACACGCATGTTCAAACGGCGGACGAACGGATCTTGCCAAACGGCACAGCGTACATAACCGACGCCGGCATGACCGGAAGTTACGAAGGTGTGATAGGCGTCGACAAGGACATCATACTGAAACGCTTCCTCACACAACTCCCGGGAAGACATGAGCCGGCAAAAGGAAAGCGCCAGCTATGCGGCGTGTTCTGTGAGATTGCCGGGTCCGGATCCGCCCGTTCGATCCAACGGATCACAATTCGAGAGTAAACTCAGGACAGTCTTCTTCCATCGTCAAAATCTTCTTGCCAAACACCTACCATCGAATTAGAATGATTGTTGCGGTTGGCAATTACTAGTGGCTTCTTCGCTTCTGTCATGATGCAATCGGAGGGATGATGGTGGGAGTAAGCAATCTGGACCGCCGTGAGACCAGTTCGGTAGAAGTCCTAAAAGTATCTTCACGCTCAAATCCTAACGCGGTAGCCGGAGCGCTGGCAGGCGTGATTAGGGAAAGAGGCTACGCCGAGATTCAAGGTATAGGAGCCGGAGCTGTCAACCAGGCCATCAAAGCTGTTGCCATCGCAAGAGGGTTCGTTGCCCCCGCCGGAATCGATCTGGTTTGCGTGCCTGCTTTTACCGACATACTCATTGATGGACAGGAGCGAACCGCGATCAAACTGATTGTGGGGCCAAGGGGATAGCGCGACAATAATGACCGGGAAAAAAGAGTTACCTCAAGCGGCATGTCCTGGCGCCCGCCAGGACAGCCACATTTATGGGCGTCTGGCAGATCTTCACGTCCACTCGACGGCATCAGACGGCGTCTTGTCGCCTTCGGAGCTAATCGCTTTGGCTTCCGAGAAGAGACTCAAGGCCATCGCCATTGCTGATCACGATACCACCTCAGGGGTAAGGTCTCTGCTCCGAAACTCTTTCGGGCCCAGAAGTCAACTCGACACCATAACCCGCGGGGGAGTTGAAGTTGTGCCGGCGGTTGAGATCAACAGCGACTGGGAGGGCAGGGAACTGCACATCCTCGGCTATTTCATCCCGCTGGAGCAAAGCCCTTTCCAGGAACTCCTAAGCCGCCTGCAGCGGAGCAGGGAAGGGCGCGTCGACAAGATGATCGCGAGGCTCAGCCAACTGGGGATGCCCGTAGACCGCGATAGAGTCCTTGAGTTTGCCAAGGGCGATTCGGTGGGACGGCCCCATATCGCCATGGCCATGGTCGAGAAGGGATACGTGGGCACAGTCAAGGAAGCTTTCGACAAGTACATCGGGATAGGGAAGGCGGGGTACGTCGAAAGGGAACACCTAACTCCCCTCGCTTCGGTGAAAGCCATATACGATTCCGGAGGAGTGGCGGTTTGGGCTCATCCTGGCACCGCTCGCGCTGACCATCTCTTGCCCGAACTCATTGGCATCGGGTTAAGAGGCATAGAGGTCTACCATCCTGAACACACGGACGAGGACCGGGCGCGCTACCTGGAGCTTGCCAGACGCTATGCCCTGTGCGTAACGGGCGGCTCGGATTACCACGGCCAGCCCGGGGGCGAAGGAGCGGGACTGGGCGATTTCGCCGTAGACTTTGGGACTGTCGACCTCCTAAGAAACCTGTCGACTCTGTCTTAGGGCTCTTGATGCCCTCCGAACTCGGGATCACCCATGTCGTTCTCAGGATCGGGTATCTCGTCGTTGTACTGCTTGGGATCTACTCTCAAGGGAAGCGCGATGTCGCGGCCGGGCTTTTTGCGTCCAACGCTTCCTCCGCCGCGCTTCTTGCCCCGCGGAATCGAGATCCGGAGAATGCCTTGGATGACCTTTTCGGGAGTATCGTCGATATCGAACATACTAGAGCCCCCTCATGCGCGGGAGTCCGGGGTGGCCGCTTAACCCGCGCGGCCACCCCTGTTAAGTCCAACTTAAGAGATCTTTATCTTCACGTCGAGCGCGCTCAGACCCTTAGGATACGCAAACACCGGATTAATATCCAGTTCCGCTATCTCAGGGAAGTCCCTGCAGAGCTGCGCGAGGCGGCCGATGGCTTCCTCGAGCGCGGGCACGTCGTCAGGCGGCGCGCCGCGGAAGCCCTTCAAGATCGTGTAGGCTTTGGTCTCTTTGATCATCGCTGAGACTTCCGCCTTGGAAAGCCCCTTGGCCAACCTGAAGGAAGCGTCCTGCAGGAGGTTCACAAGGACTCCGCCCGAACCGAACGCGATCATCGGCCCGAACGTCGGGTCTTTAGCCATACCTATGATCATCTCGTCGCCCTTGGGCATCATCTTCTGAACTTCAACGCCATAAATCTTGGCGTCCGGAACCGCCTTCTTCGAGTTCTCCATGATGGAGTTGAAGGCCTCAATCACTTCTTCCTTGGTCTTCAGGCCCACCTTGACGCCGCCGACGTCGGTCTTGTGCATTATGTCAGGCGACGCGATCTTCATAACCACGGGGAACCCGATGGCTTCGGCAGCCTTCCAGGCTTCCTCTTCGGTAGTGGCCAGCTTTGAGGGGGCAGCGGGGATCTTGTACAGCTCCGCGACCTCGGCGGCTTCGGGTCCCAACAAGAGGTCTCTTCCGTCCTTGCGCACCTTCTCAAATATGGCGCGGACGGCGTCTTTCTGTACGTCATCGAAATCCCACTGCTGGCCGGCCTCGACTTCCCTGCGGAGCTCGCCGAAGCGGATCATGCCTCTGAGAGTCTCCACGGCGGGCTCGGGGAACGGATAGACGGGGATGCCGTTCTCGTTCAAGAGTTTCACGCCGGCCTCAAGCTTCTTGCCGCCGATGAAGGAAGCGACCACGGCCTTGTCAGGATTGGCCTTGGCAGCGTCGATGGTGTACTGGGCAGCCTCAACGATGTTGAGCGGAGCGGTCGGGCTCAGAAGCACTACCACAGCGTCGACCGCGGGGTCCTTCATTACGGCATCCAGCGCGACTTTGTACCTGTCGGACTTGGCGTCTCCAACCACGTCCACAGGGTTGTGGATGTTGGCCGCGGGAGGCAGCTTCTCCGCCAGTTCGCGCTCTATTTCAGGGCTCAGTTTGGCCATATTGAGGCCGCTGGTCTCTACGGCGTCTGAAGCGACGATGCCCGGACCGCCAGAGTTGGTTACGACGACCACGTTCTTGCCCTTGGGCACGGGCTGGGTGGTGAACGCGATAGCCAAGTCAAAGAGCTCTGTCATTGTCCTGGCGCGGATGACGCCGGCGTGCCTCAAAGCGGCGTCGTACGCGGTGTTGGAACCGGCCAACGCGCCGGTGTGAGACGAAGCGGCCTTAGCGCCGGCAGCGGTGATGCCCGACTTGAAGACGATTACCGGGACCTTCTTGGTGGCCTTCCGGGCCGCTTCGATGAACCTATCGCCGTCGACCACGTCCTCAAGGTATAGGCAGATAACCTTGGTGTTGGGGTCTTCCGCGGCCGCCTCGATGAAATCGGCCTCGTTCAGGTCGGCCTTGTTGCCAATGCTGATGAACTGGCTGAAGCCGAGGCCTCTCTGCAAGCTCCAGTCCAGGATAGCCACGCACAAGGCTCCCGACTGGGAAATGAAAGCTATGTCACCCTTAAGGGCCATATCTTTGGCGAAAGTGGCGTTGAACGGCGTGTGGGTATCCATGACTCCAAGGTTATTGGGGCCCGTTATGCGCATGCCGTATTTTTTGGCGATGCTGACCAGATCTTGTTCCAGTTTCTTGCCCTCACCGCCAATTTCTTTGAAGCCGGCAGTGATCACTATGAGATGCTTGACTCCCGCTTGGCCGCACTCTTCGGCAACCGCCAAAGACGCCGCCGCGGGTACGCAGAAAACGGCCACATCCACAGGCTTGCCGACGGCAAGGATTGATGGATAAGCCTTGTACCCGAGAATCTCACTCTCTTTCGGGTTGATTGGATATACTTCTCCGCGGTATCCGCTGGATTTTATGTTGTCGGTCACCGCGTAACCGATCTTGCCCGGCGTGTTGGACGCTCCGATCACGGCGATCGACTGTGGGTGGAACAACGACGACAGGTCGCTCATGGGGTTTCCGCACCTTCCTCTACATATTTAGAAAGACTGGACAGGCCAATAACCAAGAGATAGTCTAACACAATTGGCAAATCGGTTGAACTCTGTACAAGAATACCTGAGAAATGAAGGAGTTGGATCCCTTTCCGTCGAAACTCCCAGTTACTGGAATATACGGGAGTGATTCCTAATGACCTTTTCCACCGAAGGTTCCGGCGCAAAGGAACTCCTATGGGCGGACGTGGGGGAGAGACTCAACTTATCCGTGAAAGAGATGAGAAGCATTCGAACGGCTTTCGCCGACCTGCTCGGTTTCGGCATGTCGAAGACAGTGTCAGAAGAGCTTTTGCCTGCCATACAATTTGTCGCGAACCGTCGAAAGGAAGGCGCCGATGATGACCAAATCCGGCAAGAACTCCGTTCTTTCAAGGATAACCGCGGTTGGCCTGAGGAAGTGCTCTCCCGCATGAAGGAGGCCGAAAGCGAAGCTGCCGCGACTAAGGTCCCCGCGGCCGCTCCCGCCTTGGACCGGGAGGGAACGGAAGAACCACCCGAACAAGCTGTCACGCGCTCTAACGAAAGCCCTGAGACAGCTAGCCCAAGGCCTAAGCTCTATCTGGTCGGAGGAAAGCCAGCCGGTCACCCCCTTGCGCGGGCGCGTGAACAGGAAGAGCCGGACGCCGATTCCGAAGAGGACCCAAGCTATGCCGTAAGAGAGATCGCGGCCGACTTAAGGCGCGACCTATACTCCCTGTTGGCTGCCCAAAGGGAGGACATCTTGCGGCTGGAGCAGTGCGTGAGAAAGCTGGCCCTGGAAGTCAGGGACATGCGCTACGCCCTTATCCTGGGATTCACACGCAAGGATAGAAAGAAGGGGCACAAGGGGATCTCAAACCTCCTTCTTGGGTGACCAGAGGTCACCTAAGGCTCCCCTCAGTTGGTTCCTGAACCCGGGGATCTCCCGGGCCAGTTCGGTAACCCGGTCTTTAATCGCCTGGCGAAGCGTGTGGCCGGCATAGGGGCACTTTGCCGTGAGGACGGGGATCTCCAAACGCTTTACGGCCTTTATGATCTCTTCCTCAGGCACGTACACCAGGGGCCGGATAACCGTTACCTCCCTGCGGGTAAGGTACGTCCTCGGATGAAAGCACCTAAGGCTTCCCTGGTAGAACATGTTGAGAAACAGAGTCTCTATGGCGTCGTCCAGATGATGGCCCAACGCCACTTTGTTGGCCCCCATTTCTTGAGCCGTTTTGTGCAGGGCTCCTCGCCTCAAATTGGCGCACAAGGAGCACGCCGTGTTCTTCTTGTTGGGGTAGGCCTCCACTATCTTGGCAATCTCCGTCGGCACTATGTTGTAGGGCACTCCCAAAGACTCAAAGTAAGACTCAAGAGTCGCCCGCTCCTCCGGATCTAAGCCGAGTTCGCCGCCTGGATCGATGGTCAAGGCTCGCACCTGGAACTTTACTGGCGCCCTCCTATGTAACTCGGCCAGGATGCTCGCCAAGAGCATGCTGTCTTTGCCTCCGGAGACGGCCACCAAGACCACGTCGTTTTCAGCAATAAGGTTGAAATCTGAAATCGCCTTGCCGACCAGATGGTACAGCATGCGAGGAAATACCTTGGGCACGTGAAAGCACCTCTCCGCAAAGCGTGGTACGCTCTATTCTAAGGATTTGGGCTCCGCCCGTCACTGGATGACGGCGTGCCCGGTGCAGTAAAATACTAGCGCAAACCTACAACATGGGGGAACTAAGATATTGGCCGCGCCTCACACAGCTAAAGAAATCATATACATGGACAATTCATCCACCACAAGACCCGCGCCGGAAGTCGTTAAGGCAGTAACTTCCGCGATGGAGGAGGGGTGGGGGAACCCTTCGTCCCTGCACAAGCTCGGGAGCAAGTCCCAGGCCATCGTAAGGGCCGCCAGGCAGGCCGTGGCAAGGGCGATTTCCGCAGACGAAAGCGAGGTTTACTTCACGTCCGGAGGGACGGAGGCCAACAACCTGGCCATCTTCGGAACCTTGAGGACACTGCCTGACAGAAAGAGGATCATTACCAGCACGGTCGAGCACCCGTCGGTGATGGCAGCTTACGAGTACCTCAAGGAAACCGGGTACGACGTCAGGTTCATTCGTGTGGATTCCTTGGGACGGGTTGACCCCGAAGAAGTCCTAAGAGAGGTCACTCCGGACACCGCGTTGGTATCGATCATGCTGGTTCAAAACGAGATCGGCACCTTGCAGCCGTGCAGGGAGATCGGACGAGGGCTCATGTCCATGGGCGGTAAACGCCCGAGATTCCACATAGACGCGGTCCAGGGGTTCGCCCGTCTAAGCATCGACGTCCGCGAGTGGGGAGTGGATCTCCTAAGCGTGAGCGCCCACAAAATACACGGACCCAAGGGCGTCGGGGCCTTGTACGTACGCAAGGGGGTCTCCCTGACTCCGCTAGCCTTTGGTGGAGGACAGGAAAAAGGAGTCCGTTCGGGAACGGAGAACGTACCGGGTATAGCCGGCTTTGGAGCCGCCTGCGCGCTGTGGGAGACGGATAGGGAAGAGACCATGCGGCGCTTAACCGATCTCCGGGCCAAACTGGTGGACGGGATCCTCGGAGCGGTACCGGACGCGGTCCTCCACGGGCCGCGCAGAGAAGGTGTCGCCCCATACATAGTCCACTTCTCTTTTCCGGGCTTAAGAGGCGAAACCATCCTTCACGCGCTGGAAGAGCGAGGAGTTTATGTGTCTACCGGCTCGGCGTGCTCTTCCCACAAAGATAAGCCCAGCCCGGTCGTCTTGGCTTTGGGCAGAAAAGAAGAAGAGGCGCTGGGCGCCATAAGGTTTTCCATGTCCAGGTATACGACTGAAGATGACGTCCGCATAACCATAGCGGCGCTTTTGGAGTCCCTCCAGTCCCTCAAGGCGTGGCGAAGATAGGGAGAAGAGAAAACGGAAAGCGGGAGATGGACACCGGTGAAGGAACTCTTACTGGTAAGATACGGCGAGCTCGGCCTAAAAGGAGACAACCGGGCGGATTTCGAGAGAGCCCTGCTACGCCACGTTGAGTGGACCGTGAGGGACATGCCCGGCGCTTTTGTCTCCAGGTCTCACGGCCGCCTGTATGTGGAAGGGACTTTCGACAGGCGCCTCGTCTTGGAGCGGCTTAGAAAGACCCCCGGGATCGTTGCGATAAACCCGGCCCTAAGGGTCGACTCGGAAATCGACGCTGTGGTCGAAGCTTCAATAGCCGCCTCCAAAGAAGCCGTGGACAAACGAGGCTTTAAGACCTTCAAGGTGGAAGCCAGGAGAGGAGATAAGCGCTTCCCGCTCACGTCCCCCGAGATAAACAGAAAAGTGGGGGAGGCCGTCTTAGCAGCCAACCAAGGGCTCTCGGTAGACGTGCATTCTCCCGATTTCGTCCTCACTGTGGAAGTCAGGGATACCGGCACCTACGTCTATTGGGACGAAGTGAGAGGCCCAGGCGGCCTCCCTTCGGGCACGTCAGGGAGAGGGCTCTTGCTCCTCTCGGGAGGCATAGACAGCCCGGTCGCGGGATATCTCGCCCTCAGGCGAGGGGTCAAGATAGACGCCCTTCACTTCTGGAGTTACCCCATTGTCGGCGAGCGGTCCAAGGAGAAGGTCATCGACCTATGCAAGGCGCTAAGAGAATCAGGTCCTGACCTTAGGCTGTACATCGCGCACTTCACCGACGTCCAAAGCGAAATACTGAAGAAGTGCCCGGAGCGGTTCCGGGTAATAGTAATGCGCCGCATGATGATGCGGATAGCCTGCGAATGGGCCTCCTCGGTGGGCGCGCAAGCGGTGTTCACCGGCGAGAACGTCGGGCAGGTAGCAAGCCAGACGCTGGAAAGCCTCAGAGCCATTGAGGATGTCGCCACTCTCCCCGTGTTGAGGCCCCTCATCTGTTTCGACAAGGTTGAGACAGTGGCTATCGCCAGGTCCATCGGGACTTACGATATTTCCTGCCTGCCGTACGAAGACTGCTGTACGGTGTTCGTGCCCCGCCATCCCGTGACCAAGCCTAAGCTCGAGGACGTAAGGGCGGCCGAAAGCCGCCTGGACGTACAGTCCCTGGTCGCGGCTTGTTTGAAAAGAATCGAGGAAGAGGATCTAACCGCTGTCTAGTTGGGATACCGGTTCCCTGAAACCGCCTGTTGGGTCCCGAAGTCGTGAGACTCGGGACCTAATTGCCTAAGCCCCCTGTGAAATGGCTCCCGGACATCACGATAAACAGGTGTGAAGGTTACATACCCGCCCGCCCGAGCAAAGAACGGAAGGCGCCCCGGCAAACCGGGCGGAAGGGCAAGTCCCGCAAAGGACGCGGGATGAACACTACAGGGAGGTAGAACCCAAGTGAGAATCAACACCAACATCAGTGCTCTTAACGCGTGGAAGAACCTAGCCGTCACCGACAACCTCATGGGCAAGTCTCTCGAAAAACTGTCCTCGGGCTACCGGATCAACAGGGCCGCCGACGACGCCGCCGGGTTGGCAATCTCGGAGAAAATGAAAGCGCAGATTAGCGGACTAAGGCAAGGCGCCCGCAACGCCCAGGACGGCATCTCGTTGATACAGACCGCGGAAGGCGCTCTGCACGAGGTACACAGCATCCTCCAGAGGATGCGGGAACTTGCCGAACAGGCAGCGTCGGCCACCATGTCCGACAGCGACCGCACCCAGATTCAGGCCGAGGTTACCCAGCTAATAAGCGAGTTGGACAGGATCGCGGCCTCCACTAAGTTCAACGGTCAGAACCTCTTGGACGGCAGTTTCACGGACAAAGAGTTCCTCATCGGCACCGACACCGCCGTTGATACCTTCACGGTAAGCATCGGCAACATGGACGCCGCCACCTTGGGAGTGGATAGCGTCAGCATAGCGACTCAAGCCGACGCCAAGACAGCGGTGGCAGACATCGACACGGCCATAGAGACCGTATCTACCCAGCGGGCGACATTGGGCGCTTACCAGAACCGTCTGGAACACACCATCAACAACCTGAACACGGCCGCTGAGAACCTGGCCGCCGCCGAGTCCCGTATACGCGACGTCGACATGGCGCTGGAGATGGCCACCTTCACGAGGCACCAGATCTTGCTCCAGGCCGGTACCGCGATGCTGGCCCAGGCGAACATGAAGCCTCAGTCAGTGCTGAAGCTGCTCGGCTAAGGACGTTCATAGCGGATTAGGATAGGGGCCCGGGAAGCCGGGCCCCTTCTTCATTTCGCGAAAAGGGCCGGATTTGTGCCTTCCTGCCTTTGCCTTTTATAATGGGAGGTAACGAAAACGCTCGGGCGGTGAGGGTCACGTCACAAGATTTGAAGTTCTACATTGAGACCTACGGATGCCAGATGAACGAACGGGACACCGAGACCATCGCGGGCTTGCTCATAAAGGAAGGCATGTCCCAGGCCATGGATATCTCCGAGGCCGATGTGATTATCCTGAACACGTGCGCCGTGAGGGAATCCGCGGAAAGCAAGGTGTGGAGCCGTTTTGGAAAGATCCGCTCGATGCGCCGGGGCGGAAAACCCCCGGTCCTGGTGCTGGCCGGCTGCATGGCGCAGCTCCCCGAAACCGCCGAGAGGGTGAAGTCCAAGGCTCCGTACATCTCGGTCCTTACGGGCCCGGGTTTCATACACGAGATACCCCAGTTGGTCCGCGAGGCGATGGCCAAGAAGCCTGAGGACGGAGGACATAAGATCCTCAAGGCGGTTACCCCGGCGAGGACGGCGGCCTCCAGAGACGAATCCACCCAGCTTCTCCCCGGGGGACTGCCGCGCAGGTCGATTCCCGGAGTAAACGCGTACGTGACCATCATGTACGGTTGCGACAACTTCTGTTCTTACTGCGTGGTTCCCTATGTGAGAGGGCCTCAGGTCTCCAGGAGCTTTCAAGCAATCTTGGAAGAGACCGCCCGCCTATGCGAGGAAGGATACAAGGAAATCACGCTGCTTGGCCAAAACGTAAACGCATACGGACTGGATGTGCCCGGAAGCCCGGACTTCCCGGCGCTCCTTCGGGCTCTCGACAAGACTCCGGGGCTTTTGAGGCTCCGCTATTTCACGTCCCATCCGAGGGACTTTACTCAGGAAATGATTGAGGCGGTCCGGGACTGCCCTACCGTTTGCGAGCACTTCCACCTCCCGCTGCAATCGGGCTCGGATCGCATCTTAAAGGTCATGAACAGGGGCTACTCCAGGGACGACTACTTGCGCCTGGTGGAACGCGTACGCGAGGCGATCCCCGAAGCTTCCATAACAACCGACATCATCGTCGGATTCCCCGGTGAAACCGAGGAAGACTTCCAGGATACCCTTGATATGGTGCGGAAGTGCAGGTTTGACGGCGCGTTCACTTTCATCTTCTCGCCCCGAAAGGGAACCGCCGCGTACCGCATGAAGAACCAAGTGGACAAGAAAACCAAATCCCTAAGGCTTCAGGAGCTGGTGGAGGTCCAAGGAGCCATAACAAGGGACATTAACGCCTCTTGCGTTGGGCGGGACATGGAAATCCTCGTGGAATCCATGGCGGAAGAGGAGCCTGGAGGCGTGAAAGGCAGGACGCGCACGGGAAAGATGGTCATAGCCACAGGGTCGAAAGCGTCTCCGGGCGACCTCGTCAACGTGCGGATTGTGGAATACGGAACGTGGTACTTGAAAGGACCGGTAGCGCCGTGAAATCTGAAACGCCAATGATGGCGCAGTATAGGGAACTGAAAAGTAAGAACCCGGACGCGTTGCTCTTTTTCCGGCTTGGAGACTTCTACGAGATGTTCTACGAGGACGCGGAGATCGGGTCGAGGGAACTGGGCATAGCGCTCACGGGGAGAGACGCGGGTGGCAAGGAACGCGCTCCTATGTGCGGCGTTCCTTACCACTCGGTGGACGATTACATACGGATCCTGGTGGAGAAGGGTTACCGGGTGGCCATCTGCGAGCAACTGGAAGACCCGAGCTTGGCTAAGGGCCTGGTGAAGAGGGGCATCACTCGCGTAATCACGCCGGGCACTTACTGGGAAGGGACCGCGGCCCAAGACACGTGCTACATTGCGTCGGTCTACGCTTCGGGCAGAGACGCTTTGGGCCTCGCGGTCTGCGACCTTTCCACTGGCGACGTGATGATAGCCGGGGTTTCCCCGGACGACGACTTGAGGGGAGCGGGGAGGAGCGGTTCCTACGGGAGGCTTATTGAGGAGTTGTCCCGCTTCCTGCCGAAAGAATGCGTCTTGCCCGACTCCCCCGATCATGCCTTGGTGCGTCAAGCCATCACTAAGGCGCTGCCGGGCATCTTCATAACCGGACACCCGAAAGACGCTTTTTGCTTGCCCTCTCCGGGGACAAGCCCTGACGGAGAGAAGAAGGCCCCGGCCGAAGCCCTCACCGCCCTTCAAGGGCTCTTGGACTACATGAAAACCACTCAAATGGTTGACCTGAGGCACTTGAAGGAGCCGTCCCTGTACCTTCAGGAGGGTTTCCTAGAGATTGACCGGTCGACCCGTAGGAACTTGGAGTTGCTCCAAAGGCTTCAGGGAGACACCTACGGTTCGCTATACTGGGTCCTCAACCAGACCCGCACCGCCATGGGGGCGAGGCTTCTCAGGCAATGGATCGAACGGCCCCTCCGTGACGCCTCCCGGGTACTGGAGAGGCTCTCGGCGGTAGATGAGTTCTACGAGGATGCGGCCAAGAGACTCACGGCAAGAGATATCTTGGGCAACATAAAAGACCTGGAAAGGCTCGTGACCCGCCTTACCTACAAGTCGTGCAACGCCCGGGACCTCACGAACCTCGCCTCCTCGCTGGAAGCCGTCTCGCGCCTAAGAGAACTCTTGCGGACTTGCTCGTCGGAGCTCCTGAGGAAAAACGCTTCCGCCATGGACGACATACCCGAGGCTGTCTCCGCGATAAGGAACACTCTGGTTACGGAACCGCCGTTGTCGCTCACGGAGGGCGGCCTCATCAGGGAGGGCTTCAGCCCGGAAATTGATGAGCTCCGGCAGTTGGCCAGCGGCGGAAAACAATGGGTCTTGGACTTTGAGGCGAGGGAGAGGGAGCGCACCGGCATAAAGTCCCTGAGAGTGGGCTTTAACCGGGTATTCGGTTTTTACATAGAAGTGACAAGGTCCAACCTTCACATGGTGCCCGCCGACTACGTAAGGAAGCAGACCCTGGCGTCGGCGGAACGCTTCGTGACTCCAGAGCTCAGGGAAAAAGAGACGGCCATTTTGGGAGCGGAAGAGAAACTCCGAAAAGAGGAGTACCGGGTTTTCTGTGAACTCCGGGACTCCATAAGCGCGCACATTCGGCGCATCCAAAAGACAGCCAAGGCCGTGGCCGAAGTGGACGTGCTGGTTTCCTTCGCCGAAACCGCCCACAGTCAAGGCTACGTTCGTCCCCAAGTGAGCGATTCGGGGTCTATCAAGATAAAGGGCGGGAGGCACCCGGTACTGGAAAAGGTGCTGCCTCAAGGCACGTTCGTCCCAAACGACCTGGTCTTAGACTCCTCCCAGCGGATTATGGTCATCACCGGTCCAAACATGGGAGGCAAGTCCACCTACTGCCGGCAAGCCGCGCTTATCGTCATCATGGCGCAAATGGGCTGCTACGTGCCGTGCAAGGAAGCGGCCATACGCTGCGTGGACAAGGTATTTGCCCGGGTAGGCGCCTACGACGACCTGGTGTTGGGCCAGTCCACCTTCATGGTGGAGATGGCGGAAGTCTCCCGCATCCTGAAGGGCGCCACAAAAGACAGCCTTGTGATACTGGACGAGATTGGCCGCGGGACGAGCACCTTCGACGGGTTGTCGGTAGCCTGGGCGGTGCTTGAGCACCTGGCCGACGAAAAGACGTGCGGGGCGATGGCGCTGGTGGCGACCCACTACAGGGAACTGACCCTCCTGTCGGACCTCAAGCCCGGAATCGTAAACCATCACATGGCCGTAAAGAAGGCGGGCAATGACATAGTGTTTCTCCGCAAGTTGGAAAAGGGAGTGGCCGAAGGCAGCTTCGGTATAGACGTGGCCGCCATGGCCGGACTTCCTCCCGCCGTCGTCTCCCGGGCCAGGGAGATCCTTGTGGGCCTTGAATCTGAAGTGAGGAGCCGGTCCAGGTGGAAGACGGGCATACTCGGGCAAATAGCCTCAAGGTATGTTGGGATCGCGCCGGATGTGGTGCCCGGACAAGAGCCCCTCTTTACCATGGGGCAGGAAGAAGCGCCTCCGGAAGATCCTTTTCTCAAGGAAATCGTCAAGGAGATCACTGATCTTGAGCTGGACAGCCTCACTCCCCGGGAAGCACTGAACGTCCTGTATGACTTGAAGAACAAGATTCGGAGCCGGAAGGAGACCTAAAGATGAAGATAGTCCGGCTGGACCCTGTGACGTCAAGCCAGATCGCGGCGGGGGAAGTGGTCGAGAGGCCCGCTTCGGTAGTAAAAGAGCTGGTGGAGAACGCCCTAGACGCCAATGCCCACAGGATCCTGGTAGAGTTTGAGGGTTCGGGTCTTGAGCTCATCAAGGTCATTGACGACGGTGAAGGTATGTCCAGGGAAGACGCTCAAATGGCCGTAGAGAGGTTCGCTACCTCCAAACTCTCGTCCATAGAGGACCTGGACGATCTCTCCACTCTCGGGTTCCGCGGAGAAGCCCTTCCGTCCATCGCGTCATGCTCCAGGCTCACTTTGGAGACAAGGGAAGCCTCGGCGTCTTACGGGACTGAGGTAATTGTTGAAGGCGGGCAAATCCTTTCGGTGAAAGACAAGGGACTCCCGGTCGGCACCACGGTTACCGTCAGAGACCT
>Ga0134099_1001035_pt1 | contig 28119 bp, 26 predicted proteins | sample 10_taG_2_FD_105482 | JGI IMG/M metagenome (GOLD analysis project Ga0134099, IMG submission 105482) | Switchgrass degrading microbial communities from high solid loading bioreactors in New Hampshire, USA - 10_41_5_180_A2 metaG | ecosystem: Engineered > Bioreactor > Semi-continuous > Anaerobic >...
ATCTCTTCAAACCAAAGTTCCGCTTCGGGTATTCTTTTTTCCATGGCATCCAGTGAATTTATCTGTGCAAAATACTCCAATCGTTTCAGCATGTCATCAGGTATGTGATGAGATATATGCACCAGGTAATAATCAGCATTGGCAGGGGTATAGATAATACGAAGCAAGTCAGTCAACGGTTCAAGCACATACCGGTTGTAGTATGCGTAGGCTTCAAGGTAAAGCCCCCGGCGGATATATTTTTTCACCCTCGAATGCTGGCTGTAACGGTATTTGCATTCAGCAAGACGTGCTTTGTTTGCTTCCGTGTAATCGGCCGGATTCCAATCAACAAACCTGATGACTTCCGCTTTGTCAAAAATCACCTTTGCAGTTTCAACAGTATTTCCTTTAATGTATTCACATTCTTTCCTTTCACGGCTGTGAAGCTGCCAGCAGAAGTCAATCATAAGATATTCGGAACTTCCCGACAGATGGTATATTCTCTGACGGATTTTAGGGTGACCATGTTTCACTACATGTTTATAGTCCAGCTTGGCTATCTCCTCAAGGGCACTTTCAACTGCCTTGTATGCTTCCTCCTCATATTCATCCTCAAAGTCCACCCAAAAGTCAAGGTCTGAATACTCATCAACCATGCCGGTCGCATCCGCCCCTTCAAGCCACAAAGCGTATATATACTCCAAGGGCTCTAGTCTTTCTTTCAACTTTTCAATTATTTGATTGCGATCAATGCCATTCATTTTATTTCAACCTTTCGATTTTATTCAACTTATGCCCTTTCACCGAAAAGCCTTTCAGGGTCATACCCACATTCACTTGAAAATCCAGAGCGATCATATCCTCCTTGTATATTCCTTTCAATCCATATTATACGTCTGCATCTGCCCACAAAGCATGAGGTGAAATCCGAAGCGTCTGTAAAACGGCAGCAGCTTTTCTTCAAATACAACCGAAATCATATAGATTTTTCTTTCTTTCAAATAAGCAATTGTCCTGTTCATAAGCTCCGTTCCGATACCTTTTCCCTGATAATCCGGGTGTACCATAAGATCCTGGATATAGGCATCGGTAACACCATTGGAAACAGTGTCAATATATCCGATGAGCTTTTCACCGTCATACACGCTGATGTGAAAATAAGAAGCCATAAGCTCATTTTCATAACAGTTCTCCATCCGGTTCCAACCAACCGCTTCACGCAGATCAGCTATCTGTTTTGCAGAAGTCGGAGCATTTTCAATGAACTGCATATACAATCCTCCTTGAATACAATTGTTGGAAAGTTCCACAATTTGGGGCTGTATTTATATTTTCAAGAATTCCCCATGCACGCTGCTCGTCGTCAAGATCCTGCAATTTGGTTACCTCTTTCGATTTTGTGATGCGTTCGGTTATTCTATCAATGGCATCTATCTTGTTCTCGGCGGAAGATATGGCATCCTGCCATGCCAGACGTTTTCGGGCAAATGCTGCGAGAAGGTCGCTTTTACTTACTTTTCCCGATAGGATATCTTTTATCTCAGACAAAGAAAACCCCAGCGTTTTAAGTTCAAGCAGGGCATTGAGGGTTTGTACCTGATCTGCGGTATAATAGCAATACCCTGTGTCAGGATCGACTTTTGCAGGTACGATAATACCTTTTTTCTCATATATGCGTATCGCTTTCACGGACACGTTAAAAAACGCCGCAATCTCGCCTATCTTCATCAATACTTCTTTCATACCTATTCCTCCAATCCAATGCACATCGTTTCATTGACACGTTTTACGCCCGCCAGAGCAGTTTTGATATTCACCAAGCTGTTTATAAGCATCATCGAGGCTGTCAGTACGCCGCCCCTATACTGAAAAACAGCCGTGAGTTCATCAAAAGTCATATCTCCGGCTGCGATCCAACCTCCGCCGATAAGCAGGACAACAAGGTAACCACTCATACCCATCAGTGGTAACAATCCGCTTCCTATCGCTCTGCGATGTTGTATTCTCATACTTGCTCTTCTAATTTCCAAACTGCTTTCCTCAAAACGCCTTAGTAAAAATTTCTGTGCATCATAAAGGATGGCTGTATCGGCGCAGGTTACAAGCGTATTCATATCCGTGACGTTTCTTGCAGCAGATTCCTGCACTTTCGTTGCAAGACGGATCATAGGTTTGGTGATAAAAAGCTGACTAACTAATATATGAGGAATAACGAACACTATGACCAATCCAAACACCCACGGATTTATCAAAACGAGAATCATGGAAGACACACAAATATTTACGGTTGACACAACCGCGTGCGGCAGATGTATGGCTTGGTTCAATATAGCCGTTGCTGCCTGGACATCAGCATTCAGCCGTGTTATCCATTCACCGGACGGTTTTGCTTCAATTTGCTGCAAAGATAAGCAGGAAATATGCCTGAATAATTTTCGTCGTATTATGCCCACCCATTTTGTAACATAAGTTGCATATTAACGTCCATACGGTTCCATTATATAAAAAAAGAAGCATACTTCCAATACCAAACAATGTACAAGCATGAAATAACTCATTTTTGTTTCCTTTATTTATTGCAGAAAAGGCAAACTTTAAAAAGCTTGCCTGAAGGACCGTATGCAGAGCGTCAAAGGGACAACGCAGCAATGTCAATATTATAAAGCGCCTGGTCTTACCTGCCACTTTAAACAATTTTGCTATTTCCAGCACATTATGCATTGTAAAGCCGCCCTCCCTCCAGTCGGTATACACGGCTGCACCCCGCCAGGGCCTCTGGCCGGTGACTTACGCTGGTAACAGTTTTGCCTTTTGCAAGATTTTCCAGAGCAGACAAAACGGCATTGCCGGTATCGCCATCCAGTGCGCTTGTCGCCTCATCCAGCAGGACAACCGGTGCACCTTTTGCAATGGCACGGGCAATGGCAATACGCTGCGCCTGACCGCCGGAAACCCTTCCACCCCGTTCTCCGATAAAAGTATCCATTCCGTCCGGCAGCGTGGCAATCCAATCCGAAAGCTGCGCCGCGTCACAAGCCTGCCTGATCACTTCTTCGCTCATAGGATTCCCGCAGGTGATATCTTCCTTAATACTCGCCGGAAACAACATGGCACTCTGCATAACCATTGCCACATGCCTGCGTATGTCTTTCGGCCTGCGTGCTCCCTGAACCTCAACAATACCCTTTTGAGGTGAATATAGGCCGGCCAGCAGTTTTAAAAACGTACTTTTTCCACAGCCACTTACACCGATAATTCCAATCTTTTCGCCGGTTTCAACAATTAGATTTATATCCCGCAGCACCTGGTGTTCCCCATAGGCAAAAGACAAGTTTTCAACGCGTATGCTCATTTTTACCTCCTCGTTTCTATAGATACAAACGGTTCTATTCTCTTCATATTGGCAGAGTACCTGCGAAACATGGCGATCCGTCCCGGCATGTTCATCATCACGCCGGATACATTCCCGGAAAGATTGATGAAAACATATAAAGTGCCAATGTTTGTCGACCCATGAATGACTTGACTTCCACCGATTAAAAAAAGCAATAGCAGGGGGATGCAAGACAACAAGGCTGACAGTGACATCAGTTTGGCCCGTTTTCTTTCCTGCGAGATACTTGCTTTCTCCCACTCTTCCAGGGCCGTATTGTATTTTTCCTGAATCAGCAGGTTGGCATCAAAAAGTCTCATAATTGGAAATATGGTGATCAGCGTGTCCGCAAAACCGCTCATTTGGGCATTGGCCTGCTGGCTTCTTTGTGTTGCTTTACCAATGACCTTGCTGGTATAGATCGTATACCATATAATGATGACGGTTGGTGCATTGGCAAGCAGCGTCAGCTTCGGATTGAGCCAAAGCATCCATGAAAACGTGACAATAAATCTTATCAAATCATCCGCAATGGTAAACAGGTTGGCACAAAGAAAGCCTGATACATCACCAATTTCATTCTGAAGCCTGGAAAGCTGTTCACCAGCATTGAGATTTTCAATTTCATTTAATGGCAAAGCCGTGAAATGCCTGGCATATCCCATGCGCAGGTCGTGTGCCAATGTTTCACATGTCCAGCCCGAACACATACTCAGCAAATATGCCAATTCCATATTGGTAAAAATGGTGATTACCGCAGTAACTATTGTTTTCATGGAAACAAAATTGTGTGTGTTGATAGTGTTGATGATAGTACTGAGTTGTGCGTTCCACCATAATGATGCTACGACAGCTAATATACTGATTCCGGTAGTCAGAACAGCAAACCCGGTGCGTTTGTATAACAGCTTTTTAAGCAGGTTCATATCTCCGCCCCCTAAGATTGATTTTAGACTATGCCCTTGGGGCAGAGTCAATAAGAAGCTAAGTTATCTGCTTTTATGATGACGCTTTTAGCCATGATTTAGATTTTATTTTAACCCAGAATAATTTAATATGGAAATGAGCGGTTAGGCGTGTTATAATATTCATAACAATAATTGGATGCCCTGCTTAAAAATTGTTTTAGGATACCAAGAATGAAGTTCGTTTTGAAGTGGCCTTAAACTAGAGTTGAATTAGATTTCGCTCAATATAAATAAATTAACATAGTAAATGCGATGAAAAAGAAGAGTAGGTAATATACTGGTTCACATAGAGTCCATGGGTGAGGACACATATATAAAGCTTTCGTTAAAGAGCTGATAAATAGGGGCATGGCATACCCCTGCTTTTGCAGCCTTGAAGCCCTTGATAATATAAGGAGCCAGCAGAAGGCAGAAAAACAGCTGACAGGTTACTGCGGAAAATGGGCTCGATGCAGAAATTTGACTTCAGGAGAAATTCAAGAAAATCTTGATGCAGGAAAGCCTTTTGTTATTCGTCTCAAATCCCCCGGAAGTCCCGATGGGAAAATTGTTTACAAAGACCTTTTTAAGGGTGAAATCACACTCCCCGAAAATATCCAGGACATCGTGATATTAAAGTCAGATGGCCTTCCAACATATCATTTTGCTCATGCTATTGATGACCACCTGATGGGAACAACTCATGTATTTCGTGGAGACGAATGGCTTTCATCGATTCCGGTTCATCTGCAGCTATTTGAAGTAATAGGCTGGGATCCGCCTTTTTACGGTCATATATCGCCAATAATGAAAATGGACGGTACTTCAAAGAGGAAGTTCAGCAAGCGGAAAGGCCCTGAGTTTGCAGTCAGCTGGTATCAGGAGCAGGGATACGCAGGCCCAGCGGTTACAGAATACCTCCTAGGCCTTGCAAATTCAAACTATGAAGAGTGGCACCTTAAAAATCCTCATGCGCCATATGATGATTTCATTGTAAGCATTGAAAAAATGAGCGGTAGCGGTGCCCTATTTGACATAAACAAGTTTAATGATGTAAGCCGTAATGTAATTGCTACGCTAAGCAGCAGTGAGGTATATGATGCGCTTACAGAATGGTCTGCCCAATATGATAAAGGGTTTCATGACCTGATAACCAAATACAAAGATTACACAATAAAGATTCTGAGCATTGGCAGAGGCTCAGATAAGCCCAGAAAGGATTATGTAAAATGGTCTGATGTAAAGCCTGCCATATCCTACTTCTATGACGAATTGCACAGTGATTCTTCCACGCAAAATTGCTGGCCTGAAGCGGTAAGCAAGGCAGACGCAGCAAAAATCATCCGTGCATATATTGATATTTATGATGAAACCGATGATAACACGGTGTGGTTTGAAAAAATGAAAAATCTGTGTGAACAAGTGGGATATGCTAGAGATATGAAGTCTTTAAAGAAAAACCCATCTGCTTTTAAAGGCCATGTTGGTGATGTGGCAATGGTGCTGAGGATCGCATTGACGGGACGCACCAATACCCCGGATCTTTATGAAATCATGCAATTCATGGGCAGAAGCAGGGTTATTGAACGATTGAAAAGATATCTTTAATCTGTGTGGACTTAAAATCGCTTCGACAGAAATTTTCCAATATTCTGCCGAAGCGATTAATAATAGCCATCTGTATCCAATGCACTCACCTCGTTTACATAGGAGATCAGTCGACCTTGTCCATGACCGCTCCCTTGATTCTTATCTTTGCAAAATTAAGATTGGATAGCCATTCACTATTAAACCTTACTTCTGTCTTTTCCCTATCAAGTATTTTAAAAACCTGCTTCTCATAGGTTTCAGCATTTTGTGCGACTTCCTCACGAGTTAACGGCTTTCTTGTTTTGGATTTACCTGTGGGGTCACCAATCATGCCGGTAAAATCGCCAATGACAATCACTGATCTATGCCCCAACTCCTGAAATTGTTTGAGTTTTCGCAAAACTACAGTATGTCCCAGATGAATATCGGGCGCTGTTGGGTCAAGCCCGAGTTTTACCGTAAGCGGTACACCGGTTTTTTGTGATCGCTCCAGCTTTCTTTTCAGATCATCAATGCTGATGATTTCTTCCGTTCCTTTCGCAATTATTTTTAATTGTTAATCAATTGAAACCATGATAATCCTCCTCTTACTGTTTTATTTAAATAAAAAACTCCCATCCTCTGAATCGCTCAGAGGACGAGAGTCATATTCCCGTGGTACCACCTCAGTTCACCGACACTTTGCAGTGTAAGCCTTATCAAGGACTAATGCTTTATAGGCACGCCATCCTCTAGCACTATAACGGGTGCAGGATTCCGTCAGCAGCCTACTTGGTTTATCCTTTCGGTGCGAAGCTCCGAGATGTATTCAGACTGATGTTTTCTGCCCCTCTCACCTGCCGGAAACTCTCTGTAGAAACCAAGCAATCCTACTTCTTCTCATCAATGCCTTGAGATGTTCATTTTTGTTTATTATATACTTTGTACAAATTGTCTGTCAATTATTTTATTTAAAACGATGTTTGTCGATAGATATCTGAATACACAAGTAGTATAATATAGTTGGCAGCATATATAAGTAACCGTTTATATACATAATTGACAAGAAAGAAGGTATTGCAGTTGGATGCTTTGAAAGCCTCTGTTTGCGCTGCGATTGACGCAAATCGCGACAAGATTATTTCCATTGGTGAGGAAATTTTCCGCCATCCTGAGCTTGGTTATCAGGAATTTAAAACATCGGAATTCATCACAGATTTATTTGTCAGGTTGGGTTTGGAGGATATTTCCCGACATGCAATCACAGGTATAAGAGGAATACTACCCGGAAGAAACCACCTGGCACGCCTTGCTATCATGGGCGAGCTGGATGCTGTCATTTCCCCGACCCACCCTTTTGCCGACCCCGTCAGCGGGGCTGCCCACGCTTGCGGGCATAATACCCAGCTGGCTTCCTTGATTGGCTGCGCAATGGGCCTCATATACTCGGGAGCCATGGAACACCTGGACGGTGATATTTGCTGCTTTGCTACCCCCGCTGAGGAATATGTGCAGATTGAATATCGAAAGCAACTGATCTCGGAGGGCAAAATATCCTACATAGGAGGCAAGCAACAACTGATTGCCTCCGGCGCCTTTGATGATATTGACCTTGCCATGATGGTGCACAGCGAAACCAATGCCCCCAGTCCAAGGGTTGTGGTTAACCGAAAAGGAATGGGTTTCATCGGCAAAACAGTGCGTTTCATCGGCAAGGAAGCCCATGCCGGAGGAGCCCCCCACGAGGGCATTAATGCCCTGAACGCTGCCTCCATTGCCATCATGTGCATCAATGCCCAGAGGGAAACTTTCCGGGATGAGGACAGCGTTCGCGTACATCCCATCATCACCAAAGGAGGAGACCTGGTAAACACTGTACCTGCCGATGTGAGAATGGAAAGCTATGTTCGGGCCGGCAATATTGAAGCCATGCAGAAAGCAAACGAAAAGGTGAACCGGGCTATTCAAGGCGCTTCCTACGCCATCGGCACCACCGTGGAAATTGACGATATAGCCGGATATTTGCCACTGCAGCAGAATGAACAGATGAGCTGTCTATTCATGCAGAATGCCATCGACCTTCTGGGCAGGGAATCGGTATTTTCCGGCCTGCCTTTCGCCGGTTCCACCGATGCCGGTGATTTGAGCCATATAATGCCTGTGATTCAACCCACCGTCAGCGGATTCCGCGGGGCAGCACACAGCCGTGAATTCTGTGTGGAAGACGAGGAACTGGCTTATATTCTGCCGGCAAAGCTCATGGCCCTCACCGCAGTGGATCTTTTAAGGGACGGCGCAAAGCAGGCCATCAGCATCCGGAATCAATTTCCCCGGAAGACGAAAGAGCAGTACATCGCTTTATGGAACAACATACTTAAGAAAGGATAGATCATTATGTTTACAAAAAATATCAGAATCGGAATCATTGGGTCCGACAGCTCCCATGCACTGGCTTTCTCAAAATTAGCCAATCTGAAAGATGAGCAGGACAGAGAACTGCAGAATGTATGCGTCACTGCCATTTGGGGTATGGACAGGGAAAAAACCTTTCAGGTCGCCAAAGAAGCAAATATTCCCCATGTTGTGCAAAAACCTGAAGACATGATGGAGCAGGTGGATGCTGTTATGGTCGTGCTGCGCGACGGCAGCCTGCATTGTGAGTATGCGCTTCCTTTTATCAAAGCCGGCATACCCACATGGGTGGACAAGCCTTTTGCCATCGATTACAGGCAGGCGGAACTTATGGTTAACACCTCCAGGGAAAAAGGCACTATATTGGCCGGCGGATCTACATGCAAGTACTGCTATGATGTCTTAACCCTGCAAAACGCCTTTAAAACCCTGAACAGCACAAGCGGCGTCCTTTCAGGTTATTTCAACTTTCCAGGTGTTCTGAACAGCGAATACGGCGGCATTTACTTCTACGGAGGTCATTCGGCTGAAATACTCACAACCATTTTCGGCCCGGATGTACGGTCAATAAAATGCGATGTTCATCACGGCACCCTCATTGCATTGGCAAAATACAGAACCTTTCCGGTGGTAATCAACTTCTCCGACGCATGGCAATATTATGGCGCCGTTTATTCAACCAACAAGGTGGTATGCCGCGAGATTGACATTTCCTTTGTATACCGCCTTGGATTTGTTAAATTCGTTGAGGCCATCCGCCTGGGCAGCATGATCGAGAGCTACGAAAGCTTTCTTCTGCCGGTACGGTTGCTTAATGCGCTGGATGAATCCATTCAGACCGGCAAAGAGGTATTTTTGGACCAGTGCAATGGGATGCGCTAATATTCCGTCAGCAACGAATGTTTTGAGCAAAGCACCCGGCAAACTCAACATGATATAACTCCCGGGACGAAAAAACTGCCAATCAGAGTCGGGCTTCCATCATACCCCACCCTGATTGGCAGTTTTATATTTTACACGAAGTGTCTTTCCATCGTTAAAACTTTCGTTTAAATTGCTTTCTTCCTGTTGTTTTCGCACATGTACTCAAGCATAATATCGATCGTATGCTGCTTTCTTTTCTCCAGCATATCCTTATCGCTCAATTCTTTGGCAAACAATTTGGAAAGCGTATACCTGTTGGAAAAGTTTGAAAAGCAAACAACAATTAACGAAATTACTGCCTGCTCTTCATCAATAGACTTCTTGAAAATTCCTGCTTCCTTGCCTCTACGGATTTCTTCCTTTATATAATTTATAGTGGGCCTTTCCACATCAGATGATGGCATTTCATTCAGATAAGCTGCTTTGTTTAAATTTTCCCACATCAAAATATTCACAAAATTAGGATTGTCTCTAAGAAAATCAAAGTACATGGATATAATATTGCGTATGAGTTCTTTTCCGGTAACCTTTGTTTCCAGAATTTTGCTTTCTGCTATTTCCATACGCTTGTACACATTGAACAGTACCTTTTTATACAAATTTTCCTTATTGGTAAAATACTCATAAATCATGCGTTTGTTAATATTGGCCTGATGTGCAATTTCATCAATTCTTGCACCATAAAATCCCTTTGCAGCAAACTGTTCTTCTGCAGCCGCCAGAATATCCTGCCTTGACTTTTCAGAGTTTTTTTCCCTTTTAACTGCCACAAAGCAACCCCCTTTATCATGTAACCCATCCGTTACATGACATGATACTATAGATTGCAAAAACTGTCAACCAAAGAACTGCTAGACTATACGGCTGCAATTTTATTCAAGAAATCAATCAAACACCGTACAATTTCATTATCCTTTTATAGAGCCAATCATAACTCCCTGAACAAAGTATCTTTGCACAAATGGGTATACAATCAAAACCGGAATCATTGTAATAACAATGGTGGCATTTTTAATACCCGCCGATGTCATTTTGCTTTCCCCTACAGTGGATGATATATTAGAAGAATCGCTTATCAGCATATCTTTCAAAATCAACTGCAGAGGATATTTCTTTGAGTCATTAAGGTAAATCAAAGGTAGGAAATAGCTGTTCCAATGTCCCATGAAATAAAATAGTCCAATCGATGCCAGCGAAGCCTTTGACAACGGTATATAAATCTGAAACAGTATGCGATACTCCGAAGCACCGTCCAGCCTGGCCGATTCCCAAAGGCTGATAGGTAGTGAACGATAAAAGCTCACCAGAATCAAAAGTTCCATGGTCCAAATGGCATTGGGAATAACCAGCGACCACATGGTGTTTATCATGCCCAATCCCTTTACAACAAGAAATGTCGGTATAACTCCGCCCGAAAAGAACATGGTGAATATGATTAACTTCATGATCACTTTTCTTCCTACCAGATGATCCTTAGAAAGCGGATATGCCATTATTGCCGTCATAACCAGGTTAATAGAGGTACCAACAGTGGTATACAGTATGGTATTTAAATAAGCGCGGGGAACCTGTGCTCCGCTTAAGATGTAATTATATGCATCCAGATTCCAGCCCCTTGGAATTATCCCAACCTTGCCCTGAACAATATAGGAAGCACTACTGAAAGATATTGCCACGACGTGCAAAAACGGATACAGTATAACTACCAGCACAAATCCCATCAATATATAGATAATAACATCCAATAAACCAAACTTATCTTTCATATCTGTTCGCACCTCCTTACCATAAACTTTCATTTGTCACTTTGCGGCTGAGATAGTTTGTGACAAAGAGAATAATTCCGCATACCACAGATTCAAACATGCCTACTGCCGCCGCATAACCGTAATCATGGTTGGTAAATGCCATTCGATACAGGTAAGTGGAGAACACATCCGCTACTTCATAAGTCAAAGGATTATACAGTAACAACACCTTGTCTGCACCTACCCTGAAAATGTTGGCAGAGTTCAGTATCAGCATGGTTACAATTGTGGGCATAATTGAAGGAATTGTTATATTCCACATCATTCTAAGGCGGCCGCAACCGTCAATTCTTGCAGCTTCATATAAGCTAGGATCTACTCCTGCCAATGCAGCTAAATATATTATTGCAGAAGAGCCTGTCCCTGCCCAGACACCTGAAGCAACATAAACAGTACGAAACCATTTTGGGCTTTGCATGAAGTAAATGGGACTTCCACCAAAAAATGTTATAATTTTATTAATCAGACCTCCATTTGGTGAAAGAATATCAATGGTCATACTGCAAATGATAACCAATGATAAAAACGTTGGAAGATAGCTTACAGTTTGCACAGTCTTTTTAAATAATTTATGCCGCACTTCATTGAGCAACAGTGCGAACAGTATGGTAATCGGAAATGACCACAGCAAACCATAAAGGCCTAACAGCAAAGTGTTCCTCAACAATATCAAAAAGTCCTTATTCGAAAAGAACTTTACGAAATTGTCCAATCCAACCCACGGACTGTCAAAAACCCCTTTAAAAGGGCTGTACTTTTTAAACGCAATAACCAAGCCATACATAGGGCCATACCTGAAAATCAGGTAAAATAAAAGCCCTGGGATCATCAAAACAATCAGCTGCCGATCTCTTTTGACTTTTTGAAAAAAGCCAAGCTTTTTAGGTACGTATGACGTTGTTTTCAAAGCGATACCTCTTTTCCGGTTAAATCTAATTAAGAATATGATATATTCATCATACCGGGCTTAAGGAGCAGACCAACAAGACCTGCTCCTTTTGTTGTTTCATCCCGGCTTTTTCTTTATGATTTTTTATAATTTATTTTTTAGCCGCGTCATATCTTGCCTGAGCATCGTTCAAAATCTTTAATGCTACGTCCACATTCATGCTGTTGGCTTTTGCTTTCCATTCATTCCACTGTGCTTCGCCGTATGACTTGTCAGTTACATATTTGGATGCAAATACCTCCAGCTCCTTTGTAACTGCTGTGCTGATGTCTGAATACTGTGCGTTTTCATCGTCTGTTAACTTCAACTGAGGGTCGCTTGCTGTATAACCGGTAATTTTGTTTGCAATATCCTGAGCTTCCTGCTCTCTTTCAGAGAAGTTGTAGTATACGCTTCTGTGGTCAGGTCTTACATACATACCCTCAACCCACATACCGTATTTCTTTTCAAGCAAAGCGATGTCAACAAGGGGCTCATCCTTCAGTTCGTCATATACCGGTTTGCCGTCTTCCCATCTGAAGTTTACGCCTTCGATACCGATTGTAAACAATTCGCTGCCTTCTTCACTGGTCATATAATCAAGCAGTTTGAACGCTTCCAGTTCATTTTCACCTGCTGTAACTGAGGGTCCCCAGTTTTCAATCTTAGCCAGCGGGAACTGTTTCCCTGTAGATCCGATCGGCCTTCCAAATCTCAAGTCATAGTCCGGATTTGTATCTTTCACCTGGCTTGTGAACAGTTCGAGCCTTCCGATCCAGTCCCAGGTTACAAATGCCTTGTCGGTTGTCATCTTTTCAGACCATGAATCCTGTGTATCTGTCAGGAACTCAGGATCCAACAGCTCTTCATCATACAGCTTCTTCATGAAATCAAGCATTTCCTTGAACTCGTCGGTGGTTCCGGCAAATTTCCACTGTCCGTCGTTTTCGTCATAGAAGAACCATCCTCTGTTGTCTGAAATATCCCAGTACTTCGCCAGTTTTCCGAAGATGCTTACGCCATTCTTGGAAGCAAAGGGATAAACATCCGGATAAGCTTCCTTGATTTTCTTCAAAGCATTATAGAAGCTTTCTGTATCAGTCCATGGTTCAATTCCGAGTTTTTTGAAGACATCTGCACGATACAGGAATCCATGGTTTACATCTCTGTTTAATCCATAGATAGGCCATTTATAGAGATTGCCTGCATCGTCTGACCATGAGTACATAACCCAGTTGTTCTCTTCATTGTCTACATAAAGGGCCTTGAAATTTGGAAGTTGATCAATATAGGGATTGATCGCTGCAAAAGCACCTTCCTGCGCATACTTGTTGGTGTCGGTCAAAGAAAGTCCATTGATGAGGTCAGGTAGATCACCGCTACCCATTACAACGTTGAGCTTTTCTGCATAGCTGGCTGTCGGCACTGCCTGGATTTCCAATGTAACGCCAGTACGTTTTGCCAACTCCTGGGGAATTAAAAGGGAACTTAAGTTTTCTACCGAAGATGGTACCATCCATGTGAGCTTTACATCTTTCTTCGGCGTTTCGGTTGTTGTCTCTGATGCTTTTGACTCTGTCGTAGTCTGTGATGGTGTGTTCGTTGAGTCATCTTTTTTGCTGCCGCAACCAGATACGATGAGTGATAAGCTTACCATACCGGCCAGCATGCCTGCCAACACTTTTGATCTTCTTGTACCTTTTTTCATAGTGTACCTCCAATACTAACACATTTTATATAGGTTTGTCATAGACAAACCATAAATAACCATATGGTTATTTATATCACGCACAAAACTATAAACTATCTTGTCATACGTTTGGCATATTCTCGGGAAATTTCCAGCTTCAGGCTTTTCCCTGAAAAGTAATTTTTTATGTCTTCTATCAGCGCTTCTGTTACAAATTTTCTCCTATCAATTGTCGGCCCTGCCATATGCGGCATAAGTATTGTATTGGGCACGCTTCGCAATTTGCTGCTCATGGGTAATGGTTCTTCCTCATAGACATCCAGTACTGCTTTAAACCGTCCTGTCTCCAGTTCCTGAGCCAATGCCTCTTCATCGATAACACTGCCTCGGGCTGTATTGACTAAGAGTGACCCTTGCGGAATCATCTTCAGCAATTGCCGGTTAATCATATGATAGGTCTTGGGTGTTGCTGCACTGTGAATCGAGATAATCTTGCAAGTGGTAAAAATTTCTTCCAGGCTTGCAACTTCAACTCCCCACTTCTCAGCTTCTTCTTTGGTTAAATAACTGGAATAAACCTTTATCTTTGTATCAAAAGCATGCAGCATGGGTACAAGATACTTGGCAATTGCTCCGAAACCCACCAAACCTACTGTCTGATTCAACAACCCTTCATTCCACCAGCTTCCGTTATGCCATCCTTCTTTTCTCAGCATATCGGTGTACCGGGGAATATCGCGAAGAGACGCCAGTATATAAGCAATAACACCTTCTGCTACTGAACGTGCGTAGATATCGTTTCCGCTTATTACACGAACTCCCTTGTCATATAAGGCGTCTGAAACCAGAGAGGCTACCGTGCCGCCCGTATGGGCAACCAGCTTTAAATCGTCGGCTTCTTCGATGACATATTGATCCAGAGTAGGAGTCCCCCAGCCGGTAATGCATACATCAATGCCTTTCAGCTTTTCTCTCAGCTCGTCTTTTGTGAAATTCCTGTCCATGTCATTCCAGATGACTTCACCCATTCGTTCCAGCTTAGCAACAGTATCTTTGGGAAAAAAGGTTTCATGCACCACGCCGCGGGCATTTGCAACTAAAATTCTCATAATTCTACCTCGATTTGACCATGAACTTTATAAGTAACTGTATAGTTATATGATATCAATCATATAAATTTTTGTCAATTGTTTTTATTAATTTTGTTGTATTAATCATTGGGCTTTATGAAATAATATTTAATATTGCCGGCAATAATATTTCGGAGGGTTTTACCTTTCCAGATACGCCCCTTCCCCCAAAAGCAATTCCTGCATTTCTGCAACATCTATTTCACTGGCCTTTTTTCCGTATTTTACTGCAAGATAAGCTCCTGCACCTCCAGCCTGGCCGATGGCTCCTGCAATGGGCGTGGTCCGGATGGCTCCCTGAGCCTCAAAGGTTGCGGAAATACATCTCCCAACGGTGATAAGGTTGCCAACCTGGCGATTGACCAGGCACCTGTACGGAACACTGTACATGCTTCCCCATGTGACATTATCTTCCTCCCTGACAACTTCTCCTTTGCCTTCCGGGTGGTGAACATCAATGGGATATCCGCAATGGGCTATGACATCCTCAAATTTCCTGGAAGTTACAATGTCTTCCACCGTCAAAGTATATAGTCCTTTTATCTGGCGCGAACTCCTCACTCCAATCGCCGGACCCGTGCTGATCAATATTGCCTTCTCAAATCCTCTCACTTTTTCTTTTAAGAAACGATAAAGGCTTCTTACCTGCTTCCTGCCCTCTATTTCCGCGCTGGTCAGGCTCCATGGGTCGGTAGCGTCCTTGCCGCGTATTCTCGTTGTATTGACAATCACCTCGCCGGGATTATTGGTTTCAAAAAACAGTAAGCCCTCGCAGTCAAAATCCAATGACCCTTCCTCGATTCCTTTTTTAATAGTTTCTTCAAAACCGCTGATGGACAATCTGCATGCCTTGTCCACCATTCCCGTGTTCCCTTTCAGATACGGGAAATCATCGGGATTCGCCTTTACATAGGCTTTAACGGCTTCAATATCCACATTCGCCATCTTCATGTTCATGGTCATAGGCTGGCATGCACCGTCCGAAGGCCTGCCCTTTGTACATTCCACCCCTGCCCAGGCAGACAAATCAGCGTCTCCGGTTGCATCAATGAACACTTTTGCGGAAAGCTCGCTCAAACCGGATTTATTGCATATGATAATGCTGTCTATCAGGCCATTGGATGTCCTGACTCCGGCCAGCATGGTGTGATAGAGCACCTCTCCGCCGCTCTCAAGAAGCATGATCTCCAGTTCATGCTTCATTGCTTCCGCATCAAACGGCGTAACCGTATACGTATAGCCTATGGTATCAAAAATATGCCCCGGGGATGTTCCCTTTTTTACCATACGGTCAATCAATTCTCCCGTAGTGCCCTGATGACCTGGCGATCGCCCACATGAAAGGTCATCATCGGTCCGACACCTGCCGCTGTCAACATTCCTCCCAAAAAGCCGTATTTTTCGACCACCAGCGTCCTTGCACCGTTTCTCGCAGCGGTTATTGCTGCCATAACGCCCGAAATACCACCGCCAACCACGATTACATCATAATTCATAATAACTCGTCCTTTCCTTGACTCATCTTTTGTCATACTTTGTAAGGCAGCCTGTTCAACACACATCACCGGCAATTTCCCATCCATGCCCTATCAGAGTCGAACACCATATATTATCTACCATTGTTAGTGCTTGTCTAATCAATAATTTGGATGCACAAACGTCCACTCTTCAGTTCATCGTTCCCAATCCATAATCTGTCCAGTTGCATGACAGAATCAAAAGCACCTCTTCTTTGCTCCCCGTTCACGATAAACTTCCTGCTGCCACTGTGTTCATTGCTATAGGTCAGATGAATTTTGCAATTTCGTATGTTCATATCAAGATCCAGCCGCTCAAAGGGACAATAGGATGCCGGCTGAATCCAAACACCATCATATTCAGGTTGAATGCCGTAAACATATCGCACCAGCGTTTTCAGCAGCACATTGGAGCTTCCTGTCTGCCAGTCGGCCATGGATTGGCCGTCAATTCCCTTTTCTTCATTCAACCCATATGAGTTGGGCATAATGTAGGGAGAACATGATACATACTCATGGGTGAAAGGCAAAGACTTCACCATCTGCTCCCACGCCATTTCAGGACATCCCATGCGAAACATGGCCATAACGCCAAACAGGGATGCATGCACATAGCTGGCTCCGTTTTCAGCGGTGCCCGCAGGCAGCTTCGGAATGCGTCCCACCCCTTTTGTGTTCGGTTCAAAGTGAGGCGCAAAAGTCTTAAGGCCGTACTTGGAATCCAGTTGGCTAAAGGCATGCAAGATGGTGTTCTTTATGCTGACGTCTTCCCCGTACAATCCCGACAGAACCCAGAACGCATTGGAAGTAAGGCCGTGACGGGATTGATGATCCGGATCATCGAAGCTGCCTACATAATAGGACAATTGGTCTCCCCAACCATGCACAATTCTCTTTTCTCCGTTTTCCCCCGTAATTACTGCGTACTTTTCCAGCCCCTCTTTTATTTCCTTTCTCACCTGCCTGTACTGGTCAATCAGGGATGCGTATTTGACACTGTCCAACCTCTGAAGAAGTTCTTCCATTTCAGAAAGGTTTTGGTATACCTGCAGCGATGCCATGACCGAAACGCCGGTGCCAAACTCCTTGTCCGGATCCATGCTGACCCCCAGGCCATCCAGGGCATCGTTCCAATCCCCGTACAGAGCCCGTACACATTTGGTTTTTTCCAAATCCCTGTTCTCAATCAGATAATTCATGGTTTTGAGCATGTGTTCCAGCACGCTGTCCCGGATATCGCTACTTTTAACAAGCTTGTTCTTTTCATCAATGATTTCGTAGTATCCGCACTGCTCCTCAAGAAAAGCAAAATCTCCGGTGTATTTCAAGTAGGTCGCGATGGTGGAAATGACCCAGACCCCCTGGTCAATAAACGCGCGCAGGTCCATCGCTGGTACGGCACCTTCCCTGGATGGCAGTGAATACTGGCGAGGGCATCTTCCATTGGGAGCAATAAACTCCAGAGCCTCCAGCATTTTTTGCCTTGCTGCTTCCGGCTGCCAGATCAGCAAACCTTCCAGCGCCTGAAAAACATCTCTTATCCCAATCAGGGAAGTGTATGCCAGCTGTACATATCCTTTAATCAAAGAGCAGAATTCGACCTGTTTCTTCAAATGCTCCATGAAAGAGTTGAAAACCCTCTCTTTCAGCTCATATCTCGTTCCACCGGCAACCTGAAGTTTTAGCCCGGCATTGATCTCACGCTCTTTCCTTTCCTTTTCCAGCAATAGGCGATCTATCTCTTCCGGAAGCACGTCGCTGTTTATCATTTGATTGAGTCTGGCTTCATTCATGCAGTAAATGGCGTAGTCGAACACGATATCCAGTCGTATGGTATCCCCTGCTCCAATAGCAAGACTGATAAGATCGCCCGCTGCACCCACCTCGGTAAACGCACATACATGCTTTGCCCCGTGGAAAGTTTTGTTTCTTACAGCCGCAGGCGAATGAAGACTCCCTCTGCTTCCTCCTACATACTGGTATCTGGATGCAGTGGCCTCATGGTTGATGATACGGCTTTCTTTCCCGCACTGGAACTTCCTTTTGATGACTGCGTAATTGGAAACCGAAACCGTCCTGCTCAAATCCTCATTGGTTTTTATGAGAAAGCAGCCCAGTTCCTTTTCATCGGCCGCGGGGATATACCTTACTTCTCTAAACCACCGATGTTCCGCATTTTCCACAATGTCATGAACAAGAAAGGGATTAAAAAAGGATGACAAAACGATGTCCTGGGCATGATCCCCCAGGTTTTCCGCCGTAACGGTGAACACAATTCTTTTTGCGTCGTCCACAAAGGTTCTGATGGCAAAACGCAGACTTTTCAGTTCCGTCATATAATATGCGCAGCATTTGGTGAAAATGGTGTACTGCTCCGTTTTGACGCCCGTGTTCAGAACAGGAACGGAAAGCAGGGAAATTGTTTCTGTTTCGCCCTCACCGTTCGGAACAGCTGCAAAGAAAGCAATCTTGGGTTCCTGTCCCTCCGCCGCCCTCAGAAACGGAGAGAAAATTCCCTCATTGCAGTGCATATATCCCGAAGCATAAGTCCAAAAATTGAAGCCATCAGAACCATAGGGGTAACGACAGTCTCCGTCATTTCTCGGTATTGCAAGTATGTCATCGTTTTCAAGAAAATAGGATTTGCCGGGCATGGCTGCTTTGTCAGCAAATTCCCGATCATTTTTTAGCTTCTCATATTCCATGGAATAGTGCCGTACTTTTTCAAACAGGTTTGTCATAACATTACCTCTTTCACAGCAAAGATAAAAATTTGCCCATCTTATCATTTAATACTTAAGCCGTCTCTTCCGTTTCTTTTCAGCAAATATGCAGAGGAGGAGTTCTGTTTCCGAAAATCTGTCTGTAATCCAACCACCGCTGCCGAAAATAACCTTTGCTCTTTCCATATAACTTGCTTTACTTGAACAGTTTTGCTTTCGCTTCTTCCATATAGCTTGCCTTACTTAATCTTTTGCTCTCGCTTTTTCCATATAACTTACTTTGCTTAATCATTTTGCTTCACTTTTTCCATATAGCATGCTTTACCTAATCATTCCGTTTTCGTTCTTTATGTAGCATACACCAATTACAAACTGGTGCTTTCCCCATGGAAAAGCACCAGTTCGCATATTAGATCCATACTCTTGTTTTATTCGCTCCAACTGTCAATATTATCTTTAACAAATTGATCATCATTTAAATGCGGATACATGCGGTATACCCTGTCAATCTCCTCCATCTGCCCGGGAGAAAGGGTCTCTTCCTCGTTCAGGCACCATATTCCTTCAAGAAGCTTCTGTCTTCTCAAAACTTCATGCAAACCTGCAATGCATCCATGGAATTGGTTGGCGGTATCAAAGAAAGCAGCATTCGCATCGGTGACTTCCATCGCCAATGTGAGAAGCTCAGCCGGAATAGTATCGGACTTGGCTGCTTCTTTTAATTTCGCAAATATTTGAACTGCCGTATGGGTCCATACGGACCAGTGTCCAAGCAATCCTCCCACAAAACGTTTTTCATAAGTTTTGCCGTCTTCGGTAAACCTGTATTTCGTCAGCAAATCCAATACAATATTGTCGTCATTCCCGGTGTACAGCGCGATCTTGTCCGCACGGGAAGACAAAGCGGCTGCCCTTACAACGTCCAATGTTTGATAGCGGTTAAAGGGTGCGCTTTTAATGGCAACCACATTATCAATTTCACAGAATTTCTTCCAGTAATCAAAAGTAAAAACTCTGCCTCCAACGGAAGTCTGGAGGTAAAAACCTATTACAGGCATAACCTGCGCAACCGCCCTGGTACGATCCAGCAATTGCTCTTCTGTCAGATGATTAAGCCCTCCTGGGCTTAACAGCACTGCATCATATCCAAGCTTTTTCGCGATCTCCGCTTCTTTTACCGCCTGTTCCACAGGACCGCAAACGCCTGCAACCCTCACAATGGTTTTCCCGGTCCTGTTTTCAAAAGCCTCGATTTCTTCTGCCGCCAGTTTCAATACCGGCTCAAACAGTCCCACCTCAGGCTTTCTGATTTCAAACTGGGTGGTATGCACAGCAATAGCAATGCCGCCAACCCCAGCAGACAAATAGTAACGCGTCAACCGGCGCTGCCTTTTTTCATCCAGCTTCCTTTCAGCAGTCAATGCCAGCGGATGAGCAGGAATAAATGTTCCTTCAGCCAGTATTTGCAGGGCCTTTTCATGCCTGTCCATTAGAAATTCCCCTTTCTTTCTTCAAAATGCGTTGGTTTCCCGAGGGATCTTCCCTCAGCCAACAGCCATTCTGCCTGCCAGCGGATTAATGTATTTATTGATACGCTTGGATATCCGAAAGTTTCCATGGCTTTGGCTGCATTGTTCAAATATGCGGTATTGGATTCTTCACCTTCGAATATCGGATTTTTACCAAGCAGTTTACCCAATTCTGTCGCTGCATGTCTGACGGATACGGTTTCCGGACCGGTAATATTCATTCTGACAATCGGGCTTCCGGCATGAAGCAAAGCACGCAGTGCAATTTCATTTGCATCCCCCTGCCAAATGCAGTTAAAGCATGATGTGGAAAGGTTTATGGGTTTTTCATTAAGTATGTTCAGGGCAATATCATGCAAAACACCATACCTTAAATCGATGGCATAATTGAGCCTGTATATGAACACTTCCGTGCCATACTTCTGGGAAGCATACTCAAACACACGCTCACGCCCCAGGCATGACATTGCATATTCACCGATGGGTGCAGGCGGAGTTTCCTCGGTAGCTCCGACCGAATGTATCGGTACCATCGGATAAATATTGCCGGAAGAAAACACTACAATCCTTGAATGCTTAAATCTTTCAGCCACCAAAGAAGGCAGCCATACATTCATCGCCCATGTTTGAGCTTCCTGTCCATCCGTACCGAATTTGCGTCCGGCCATGAAGATTATGTTCGGTACATCCGGCAATCGGCTCAACGCTCCGGGTTCCATCAAATCCATGCTGATGGTTTCAATCTCGTTATCTTTCATAAGTTGTGAAACAATAGGGTCGGTAAAACGTGATACAGCAATTACCCTTTTTTTGCTGTTGGAAGCTTCTATAGCCCGCTTTGCAAGAAGCGCCAGAGTAGGTCCCATTTTTCCTCCGGCACCAAGAATCATGATATCCCCTTCTATTTTCATCATGTCATCAATCAGTTTTTGCGAAGGAGTTGACAGTTTTTTGTCCAGTATTTCCTCAGTCCACACAAAGATCTCTCCCATTCTGATTTATTTATTGGCTTTTGAAATGTGATATGTTAGGATGGTAAATAAATATTTAGTTATATTATTATAAAGCACAAATCACTACATGTCCTATTTACCACGTAACTACTTAGTTACATTATGCGGCAAATTTATATTTTTGTCAATAAGCTTTCATAGGTTTATGCCCTTTTCATGCTGCTGTTCTGTTTCATGCAACAGCTTGTCCATGTCGACTTTGATCGTGAAAATACCTCAAAGATTCATTGTTCCGCCTTTCACGGCTTCATCACGGCCAATGTTCGCAACGGCATTGCCGGAAAAAGTAAAATCATGGATTCCACTTGCTTGACATGCATTATGTTATGAGCAATAATGTAACTAACTATTGATATGTACTGAACAAGCAATGTTGAATAAAAAGGAGAATAATATGTGTATGCACAGTTTATACAACAGAACCATAAAACTTGCTGAACCGGTAAAGGTCACGAGGTGCCAGGGTGCTGCCGCAGGAACCAACATTTCCGGTGAAAACGAGGTATACATCGTCTTGAATGGTCCTCCCGCAACCTTTTACTGTATTGATTTGGAAACTTCAGAAATTAAATTTCAAAAGGATATTCCCCAATCCGATGTGGTCTGGGCTCTCACTATAGGCGCAGATAGAAACGTTTATTTTTCAGGTACAAATGACGGTATTCTGTATCGTTACATCCCACATTTGCAAGCAATCGAGTCATTGGGCAAAAATCCTTGCGACAACTGGGTCTGGGAACTGAGATCCGGCAATGATCCTGAGGTCTTTGGCTGCACATACCCTGGCTGCAAGATATTTGGCTATGATGCAGAAAGAAAGAGATTTAATGATTACGGAGCTGTGGTCGCCGGCGAGCAATACGCCCGAACACTGGCAGTCATAGACAAGTACATCTATGCAGGTACCGGTTCACGCAAGCATTTGGTCAGAATTCATCGTGATACAAACGAAAAAGAAGAGATAAAGCTTCATGTTACAGGGGATGATGGTTTTATCTACAATCTTTTTGCCTATAACCAGAAAATTTTTATTCAACTGGACGCGGAAGGCTGGATTGTTATGGACGAAGCCACATGCACCATAGAGGCTTCCCTTCCCTCGTCTGTAACCCTGTCTCCCCCATCACCGCTTAATCCTGTATTGATCTATTTCATCCATGCCGGGCAGTTGCATACATATAATTGTCATACCCGCACCGTAATTCCAATAGATAATGTTACTGATTTGCCTGTCATAAAAAGGCTCCATTGGGTTACCTTAAACCGGGGAAAAAAAGCCGGAAAAACAGTTTTGGTGGCTGTTACCGAGCATGCAGGCTATATTCTGTATGATCCTGAGAATAATGAGTATACGGCAATCACTCCACAGGTTTCACCAAAACCCATTGCACTCCAATCACTGGAAATGGGACCGGATAACCGCCTGTACATGGGTGGGTATCATTGCGGCTTTAGCATATATGATACAGAGAAAAATGAAGTGGTGAACACCACAGGACTGACTCCGCAGGCAGAGGGCATTGGCTTCCTGAACGGGAAAGTCTACATCGGCATGTATCCCCACGCCAGGATGTTCAAATATGATCCCGAAAAAGAATTTCAATGCAGCAAATCTTCCAGGTCAAATCCAGGAATGGTTTTTCATATAGAACATGAGCAGGACAGGCCCTTTGCCATAACCTCCGGCGAAAACAAACTGTTCGTCGGCACCATACCGGAATACGGAAGGTTCGGAGGTGCGCTGGTTATATATGATGCGAAAAAGGACTCGTGGTCGGTATATAGAAATATTGTAGAAAATCAAAGCCTTGTAGGATTGGCATACCGCGACGGAATCTTGTATGGAGGCACATCCATATGGGGCGGACTGGGTATGGAACCTGTGGAAAAGCAGGCAAAAATGTTCGTGTGGGACGTATCCGCAAATAAAAAGATTCATGAGTTCACCCTGGACATACCCGGTAACAACACCCCCCTGAGAAAAATCGGCGGGTTGTCCTTCAGCCCGGACGGCTTATTGTGGGGGGCAGCGGATGGATGCATATTTGCAGTTAACCCCCAATCTCTCCGCACAGTGAAAAGCAAAGTGATTTATACAGACGAGGTTTTACCCAGCCGTTGGAGGCCTGTCTACCTGAGGTGGGGGAAAAACGGAAAGCTCTATACCACCCTGGGAGGAAACATCACTTTGATTCATCCCGATACACTGGACCATGAAATCCTGGTGAAAGGCAATATTGGCTTGATGGTGCTGGACAAGGACGACAATGTTTATTATGGAGAGGGCACATGCCTGATGAAACTGTACCGCGCTGCTGATTAATGAAAATATAGTTTTTTGGAATTTTAATTTATCAAATTCCCCGGCATTTTCTTTTTGAATGTGCAATTTTAGTAAAGACCATTCTTCGCACAAAACAACACAAACATTTCAAATCCCTGGTAAAATTATACTAAGATTTACCGGGCTCCCGTTACTATATTATTGAGAGCGGAAAACAAGGGTGGTGAGAAAATGGAGAAACGAAGCCTGTTCGCAAAAATTACCGAAAAACTGTTCAAGCTTTGTTACACAAGATATACTGCAGTGTAAAGGATGAGGAAATATCCTTTATTGTTCAAATAATCCGGCAGTTCAGTTCCTGCTTCCCATTCTTCCTTAGTTCTCCGTTTATATGCAGAGACTCTGAGATAATATGTGCCCGCCGGTGTCTTAACAATGCAAATGTCATTCAATCCAAGGGTAAATAACTTGCACCGGGAAAGTTTCATAATGGGATTCCTGCCCAGTATCCTTTCTTCCAATGCTCTGCCGGACAAAGCAGAGAACTGCACCGGAAACCGTTCTCTATGCATTTTTAATGCCCCCAATACCATTCATCATTAAAATTATCGTAACATTAATCCGAAAGCACCATCTCCATACATCTCTTTCGCCATAAACGCTCATATTCCTTATGGGGCACAATCCTTTCGGCGAGGTCCGATGGGTTATGTATGCTCTCCTCATCACACCACTTCACATTCATCGCATATGCACGCATATCCAGATCATCTTCATCCCAGTACACCGGAACAGTATCCCATCCTGCCAAATGTGCTGCCACCGCCCGGGTATGACCGTCTGTCATAACGATTCGGTCTTTCAACCGCTTGACAGGAATCGGGTCAAAATGTTCCTGATCCTCCGGGGCGAACCACTCCCGCACCAGCCGCAGCTTTCCCCCGCTGATGTAAAGCTGGCTGGGCTGCAGTTTGGCAATGGGAAGAGTGAATTGTTGTTCCTTTGGCACTTTTACACGGCGGCGCTCTATGAACTCCTTTCTCGTCAGCCTGTAATGATACTGCCATTTCCCTTTCTGCGGCTGGGGAAGCGGTTCGGCCAATACCCGCGTAAACCCGTGCTTCTCCCACATGCGCCTGCTTCGTATGTTGTAATCCTCGCAAAAACAGTGCAATATATCAACGTGCTCACCGCAAAAGGCAAAGTCCACCAGTATACCGATAAACTGCGTTCCGATGCTGCGATTCCAGTATTCTTTTTCACCGATGCACATATCGATTCGGCGGACATCAAGAGTTTCAGGATACATTGCCCTTACATACGGCAAGTTCATCCTCTGCAGCCAGCATTCGCCGACAGGAACGCCATCCACTTCAACAAGGAAGCAGAATGCGTTCTGCGAAACCCCTCCGTATATCTGATGAACAGTTTCCTGGTCGTAAGACAAGTTAATATCATTTGTCCCTCCCTCCGTCCAGTAGAGCACTTCCGGGTCGGAGCACCATTTGTACAGATAAGGAAGATGCTCGTCACAAAGCGGATGCAGGACAATATTACTGCCGTTTCCGCCATACAGCGTTATATTATGAGTTTTGATTATGCTCATAGGTTCCCACCATCCTTTCTTACCGAGAAACAAATCCACTGAGGCAATACTGCTTTATTATCGTCCTCTTCTCATGTAATCCATTCCCCATTGATGTAAAAAACGTGTAATGAGATCGCTTTTGTCATAAAGCTTTTTGCTTCTCATGTCGCCGTATGTTTTTGCAAGCTCCCTTACTGGAATTGTGCGATTCATTCTCATACCTGGTGTTCTCTCTTCACGGTAGTTCCTCATAATTTCCTGGATGCCGTCAATTTTCAAGTTGCCCAGCTTCCACCACTCAGCGGGTTCCGCGATATTCGGATAAACATCATAATCCGCATTGACAGCCAGGCAAGGCGGGTTTACAGTTATATTCGGCGGAGTATCACACTCCATGAGCTCCTCAAGCACCATATACTCTGGCTTCCCCAGCAAATCTGTGCCTTCACGGGTAATCGAAATCAGTTCATTGGGAATCAAAGGCAGGTCATCCTCCTCAGGGCGAAGAGCCTCAATTCCATATCCATTACCCTCTGGTGAAATACCCCCAATGAACACCTCAAACTTCTTCCCAATTTTTTCGCAGCGTTCAAACAGTTTGAGGTCATATATCAGCCTTAGAAAATCATCCAGTTCGTTCAAGCACTGCTTAGTGATAAACAATTGCCAGCGCGGAGCGATACCTGCAGCAAGACACCTTTCTGTCGCAATTAACTGATCGCGGAAAGCACCTTTACGGCGCATACCCCAGTCTGTGTTCTCTTCCATACCGAAAAAAGTGATCTGGCAGGCTCTTGTCCCCAGTTCTGCTGCCCATTTCGCATAACTTTCATCCCGTGCAAGCCGCCAGGTTGACAAAAGTTCAAACCGTTCTGCCCTTCCGGGTGAGGACAGTTCCTGCTCAATAAGCCATAACTCCCGGTAGTCGTCCCGGTAATCCGGCTCTCTCCACCATGAAAAAAAGCTCATTTCTGCAATGCCGCGTCCTTCCTCGTCACGCCAGTTTCTGAACTGCGTGGCTATACTTTTGAAATCATCGACGGTCATTTGACCGTTCCTATGCGAACCGAGCCAACAATGACGGCAGCGGTTCGGGCAGCCGGCCATGTCCACCATAACGCCCAGATAAGACATATCAAAATTACTCAAACACAAAAAATCAGGATTATCATAACTTGATGCGCGCTATTTCTGCCGAACGCAAAGATAATGAGTATATCCTTTTGTTGGAAAGAAAAGATTACATACCACCCTAAAGGTTTCAGTGGTCAGCTACGACCCTAAATATGCGGATTTCCTTATACGCTTACACGATAAAACTTGCCCTGATATTTATGTTACAGGTAAGGAAATCATTGCCACAGTGGGAAAGACCCGTGAGTTTTTTTGCGCCTTGGACGAAAATGGCGAGTTTGTTGGCTACGGCGTTTTAAAATCGGTTCTTTAGAAATGAAATTTAGTTTTTGTATTGTTTCTATTTCCCACACCCCCAGCAAGTTAAAATTATCATTTCACCACTCATGCGACTATAAATAAGGCGTATCCAAAAAGTGTCAAGAGAACCGTCCCTCTGACACTAGAGCTTTAATCATGATCAGGCATGGATTTCCTTCGTCCCACAAAGTCGGAAAAACTTCCAGCTTGGAAAAACCCATTGCTTTATAAAAAGCCACCGTTTGATCATACTCCCAATAGTGTCCTTCTTCCACCGTTTTCACCTGCAGGTACTTATACTTTTCTTTTGCATACTTTTCCAGCGCTTGATACAGCCGGGTCCCAATTCCTTTTCTGTGGTAAGCTTTTTTAACTCCCATGCAATGCAATTCCCCGGTTTCCGGACTGGTTTCAGCCAGTGTTACAAACCCAACGACTTCTTTATCGTGTCTTGCCGCCCATAAAGGCAGTTTTCTTGAATCATTTATGTAAGCCCTTGTATATTCGGGAATCCCAAACCAATCAGGTAAATCCAGTAATACCTCCGAAACAATTCCAGCTTTTTCCTCAGGGTCTTCAACCTTTTCAATCCTGAAAATCTCCTGCATTTAATATCCCCCTAATAATTATATAGCTTATTGATTAATGAACCTTTATAACACTTTACATATAACAATATTGATATTCATCCCCCATAAGTTTCAACAATTTTATGTCCACAGTTATATTCTACCATAACTGTAAGGTTTTTGGACCTGATATCTGCATTTTTTACACAAGTGGAATTTCGTCCCTCTTCTAAGCACAATAACACAATAAGCATTGCATGCATATTATATTTATGTATACCAAAACCTTGCAAGAAAGAAGGGACAATTCATGCCGTCTGTTACTGTAAGCATACCGCTTACCACATTTGTATCATCTGCAATACCGGATAACAATAATTCTTTTTATCCGCTGCTTTATACCGGCACAGATCCGAATTTTCAGGATTGTATCAGTCTCCTGGAAATTGAATTGCCAACATTGCCGGTGACAGCAGTAGATAAAGCAACTCTTCAGTTAAGCGTTATCGCAAAGAGCGGAGATACACCAAGTACTATTGTTGTAAACAAAGTAACAAGCCCGTTTAGTGCAACAACAGTGACTTATAATACCATGCCTTCTTTTTCCGCCACAACCGCTCAAACCAGCATCACGGCAGATGACTTGTACAAAGCCGTCGAAATTGATGTGACTTCCCTTGTTAACGAATGGTTGAGCGG
>Ga0134099_1001047_pt1 | contig 27877 bp, 23 predicted proteins | sample 10_taG_2_FD_105482 | JGI IMG/M metagenome (GOLD analysis project Ga0134099, IMG submission 105482) | Switchgrass degrading microbial communities from high solid loading bioreactors in New Hampshire, USA - 10_41_5_180_A2 metaG | ecosystem: Engineered > Bioreactor > Semi-continuous > Anaerobic >...
CCAGCTGCCTTAAAACGAGAGATAGATAGACTACTGAGAAAATTAACCAAAGCTTATCTCCAGAAGAAAGAGGAGGAGAACCAAATTGACAGAGAACTTATTTTCACTTAGAATTTTATATGACGCATCGTATCTATTTCACCTACATTTTTAGATGAGGCATCAGGTTTCCTCGAGGAGACGATTGGAAAAATACTATTTTTATAAAGCAGAATTCCTTCATACCCCAGATTATATACTCATCTTTATAGGTCATGAGTTACCTCTCTCGCAACCTTCCTCTTCTGTCCATCGTGAGCCTAGCGGTTTTTGCCGTGCTCGGCGATCTCTTCAGGGTCAATTGCGAGTTTGTAGTTTCGTTTAGATGACCATCTCGCTTTTCAATAAGCATCATTAATCGATAAAGGCGAGTTGCATGAGGCAAAAATCGAGATCGCACGGGATGCAACCAAACGACCCCCATGATGACAGAAATGAGCAATGACAAAATAAAGTATAAAACCACAAGGATTAGGTATAGGAAGAATTTCCCAATAGCCTCCAATGCTATTGACAAGATTAAATGATATAATATGCACAATAAATTACAAGGAGGGGGAGCTATCATGTCTTATGAATTAAGAGTTTTACGTCTCTGCTCTTCTTTGTTAGTTTTCTGCATGGTTTTTGTTTTTTTTACTGTCCCGGGAAATACTCAGGATAATCCAACCAACTCTTATCAGGCTCTTCTCAATCGTCTGAAAAATGGCGATACCAGTATCAATTTTGCAGAATTGCGATTACTCTTTGCTCAACTTCCCGATTATAACCCTTATCGCACAATGGAGGAACTCCGGGATAAAGAAAATCAAATGTGGGAAGCATACAAGAACGGTAACTATGAAGAAGCCTTGCAAATAGGAAATTCAATCCTGGACACTAACTATTTAAGGATTATGCCTCATTATATTTTTTCTGAAGTGTATGAGAAATTAGGCAATACCGAAAAACAGCAATTCCACGAAGATGTCTTTTTTGGTTTAGTGGATTCGGTTATTAAATCCGGAGATGGAAAAAGTCCCGAGACAGCTATGACGGTTATTGAAATTAAAGAAGAATACGATGTTTTAAGTGTTCTAGGCTTTGACGAAGATTCCCATACCTTAATTGAACAAGATGGCAAAAGATTTGATGTGATTACTGCTCAAAATCCGGAGACTGGAGAAACTCGCGATTTTTACTTTAATATTGACCTCTTTTATGGCAAAGACCTTGTTTCTGATACATCCCCTCTTGAAAATACTCCTTTACCAGAATTAGCTCCCGGCACCGAATCCGAAACATTTATTGCTCCCACTCCTATGGTTGCTATTCCTGAGCCCTCTCTAACTCCGGTTACCACACCTACTCCTCAGACTCCAGCTTTTTCTCAGCCAGCACCATCTGCAACTACGATTCCCACCACTTCCGCTCCCCAGAGCCTGATAGTCAACCCACCTCCTGGCTGGATTCCTCAATCCACTGAAGATCCAACTCAAATCGGTTATTATCAACTTGTCAATCAGCAGAATATAGTAATAGCTGAATATATAGTACTTCTCGAAACTCTTCCCTCCCCTCTCGACCTCAGGAGTTATTTCAGTTATATTCAGCAAAACGAATTACAACCTCCTATGTTTAACGGGTATATTCCGCAACAGACTATTGATACTAGTTTATTAGGTCTCCCAGCTCTGCGCCATGATTTCCTCTTTACCGTGGATAATATGCAACTCAAAGCTATGACTATTTTCGTTATTCTGGGGAACAATGCCTATTCCTTTCTCTTTTACAGTTCGGTGAATGATTTTCCTAACCTGGAATCTAATTTCATTCAAGCACTCTCTACTGTATCTCTGCAGGGAGCAACCGAACCTCAGCCCATTCCACCAATATCACCCACTCCCCCACCACCTGCCACTGGAAATTGGTACCAGCATCCATCCGGTTTATTTTCTATTTCTCTACCTCCAGAATCGGTAAAAAAACAGGATATGCAAAATGGTGTAGTATATACCAGCCCTAATAACGGTGAAATCTATTTAATGAGTTTTTCTTCAGAAACGGAAGTCCAGAACACCATGAACGGTTTAGCCGGTGGTAAAAACTATGAGGCTGAAACTACTTTGAACGCAGGCAACCAACAAGCTCTGGTAAAGATTTACAGCTTTGCTCAAAATAATATGAATTATGCCATGCTCATTGCCTCATACCCCGGGACACCAGTTTTGGTGATTATAGTTGTTCCTGCCGACCAATATAATGCATCACAATCCTGGATGATTTCTACTATAACCGGAATTCAATTCAGGTAAAAAGGCCAAATTTTTTGTTGTAGTTTGGTTTACCAAAAGGGGGATGGTTGGTGTGCTTCATCGGCTTATTCTAGTTTTAACTACATTGCTTCTCTTATCCATATCCTTCTCAATTTATGCCGATGAAGCCCAGGATTATTTAGATCAGAGCCAATCTTTTTATGACCAGGAAGAATATCAAAAAGCAATCGATGCTTTGGAAAATGCCCTTAAATTACAGCCTGATTGGGCTTTAGCTTATTATAAGCTTGGCCAATCTTACTTGCAATTAGGAAAGATTAGTCAGGCTATACAGTCTTTTCAACATTCCACTCAGCTGGAACCAGAAAACGATATTTTCCATGCCAATCTGGCAATTGCTTATTTAATCAATGGTGATCAGGAATCCGCTAAAAAGGAATATTATATTCTAAAAACCTTAAACCCCGAGATTGCTCGGGAAATAGCTAAGAAAATTTTTTCTGAACCTCCTGAAGAACCAATCCTCCGTATCAATACCGATATGCATACCGCATCTATCAATAGCGTAACTATCGATAGAGAATGGTCCCGTTTTGTAGTTACAGCCTCTGACGATAAAACCATCCGGGTGTGGGAATCAGAAACCGGCCGGTTGCTGAAGATTATCCGGCCGCCCATCGGAGATGGAATCGATGGTGAGATAACTGCGGTAGCAATTTCACCAGAAGGTGAAACTATTGCTTGCGGTAGCATTGCCGGTGTATGGGAAGAAACTGAGGTTATAACAGTTTTTAACCGGGAAAGTGGCTCTCTACTGGGGACCATAACCGGCCTTCCCGCTTCTGTGACCAGGGTTCAATATTCTCCCGATGGAAAATATCTGGCAGCACTGGGTGCCGCAGGTTCAGGACTGTGCATCTATAATACCGAAGATTATTCTCTTACCTCAAAAGACCCAGATTATGGAGAAGAAGACGCCTTAGGTCTCGATTGGAACGGGAACAACCAGATTGTAACTGCCAGTCTTGATGGAACACTTCGTTTATATCAAATCTATGAAAATGGAGTGATAACCTTAGAAAAGAAACTCCACCTTTCTGGCTCAAATCGACCTCATTCGGTGGCATTCTCACCTGATGGAAATCAAGTTGCCGTTGGTTTTTTTGATTCCCGCCGGGTGGACGTTTATGCCGTTCCCGATTTAGTCTATCTTTTCTCTCCCGATTGCAGCCAGATTGATAATGGTAATCTTCCTCTCGTTGCCTGGACACGTAGTGAAGAGTCAATTTACCTTTATGCGGGAGGGAGTTTTCATTTACAGGACCAGGTAAGTATAGTGCGGTGGTCAGATGCCGGTCGAGGTTCAGCGGCTGCCATACCAGTTACCAAAAATACCCTTATGGCACTTACCTCTGTTGATTTTAGCGGATTGGTTTATGCTTCTAACGATCCTGCCTGGGGGAGTCTTGATTCTTCCGGGAGACCAAAAATCCACTACCCATCACCTCTCCTCGATTTTCGAGCAGCAATTGAACATTTTTCTCTGAGCTCAGACGGAGCAACCGTAGAGATTCTCCCTTTCCAGGCTCCTCAAGCTTTCCGGTTTTCCATGCTTGAACGCCATTTCCTCGATACTGGCCAACCGATGACCAATTCTCATACCCCGCTCACTCAATTACCCGATCTCACCGTTACCGGTTGGCAAAATGAATATTCACCCCACATCAATGGAAAACCTGTTTTGCTCAAGCCCCAGGAGAGATGTCGAAGTTTAGCTATTTCCCCCGATGGTCAGGGGGTGGTCTTGGGAACTGAATGGTATCTTCGCTATCTGGATAGAAAGGGACAAGAAAAATGGCATTTTCGCACTCCTGGCGCCTGCTGGGGAGTCAATATATCTGATGATGGCTTAAAAGTTGTGGCAGCTTATGGAGATGGTACTATCCACTGGTACCGCCTGCGGGATGGACGAGAACTCCTCGGTGCTTTCTTGCTTCCCGCGCAAAATCAATGGGTGGTCTGGACTCCTCAGGGATATTTCGATGCCAGTGAAGGAGCAGACGAGCTCATTGGATGGCATCTCAACCAGGGAAAGAACAGAGCAGCTGAATTTTATCCGGCCGCGAGATTTTTTGAAGAATTCTATCGTCCTTATCTTATTCAACAAATTATGGAAAAGACTATGACCGATCAAGAAATTATTGAAGAAGAAAAAATTCACCCTCCAGTACAAATAGAATCTATAAAAAAACCTCCTCTGGTTCATATTCTATCACCACAGGATGGACAAACCCTTGATGAGGATACTGCTACTGTTACCTTTGAAGCTACCGACCAGGGCGGAGGAATAGAAGAAATTTTGATTTACCATAATGGAAAGCTTTTTACTCGGATAACAGAAAATCTTAACCAGGAAAAAGTAACCCAAACTCTCAATCTGAACCTCCTCTCAGGTGATAACCAGATTAAAGTTAAAGCCCTAAACCGAGAACATACCGAATCCCACCCTGCTGAAATCATAGTCCACTGTAATGAAAAAAGGCTTTTACCAAAATTGTATGTCCTGGCAGTGGGAATAAATGAATATGATGACCCGCAGGTCAATGACCTCTATGCCCCTCAATATGATGCTGAAAAGTTCGTTGCCACTTTAATGACTCAGCAAGGATTACTTTACCAGGAAGTTATTCCTACTCTTCTTGTTAACCAGGATACCACCCGAGCCCGGGTGGTAGAAGCTATGAACACTATCATCAGCCAAGCTCAAGAGCAGGATGTAGTTATATTTTTCTGGGGCGGTCATGGTAGTGCCCGCCAGGAAGGCTGGGACCCTCCCCTTTTCTATGCCTTACCTGCTGATGTGTATGTCGCTCCCCGAGATGTTCCTCAACTTGAGCAGGACATGGTTACTTCCAATTTGATTTCTGAGTTTTTTTATCGGGTTAAAGCTAGAAAACAGGTTACCATCTTAGATACCTGTCACTCTGGAGCCGCTGTTGATATATACCAGCGGGGGCTATTAGGCCAAGAGCAAGTCGTTCGTGACCTGTATCGAAATGTGGGAGTGGTAGTATTAGCATCATCATCGGCAACTGAAAGTGCTTACGAATCACCTCTATTGGGTGCTGGGTATTTTTCCTTTTCTTTGCTTTATGCTCTGAGTGGCGATGTTATGCTTGATTCGGATCAAAAATTAGCCAGTAAACTTAGTGGATTTACTTCCAACGCTGATTATAATCGAGATGGAAATATAACCGTTAGCGAAGTTTCACAATTTTTAAAAGAAAAAGTGCCTACCTTCGGGTATCAAACTCCTCAAGTCTTTACTCAAGGTTTGGATTTCCCTTTGTTCACCACCAATAAGGATATGCTACCTTCCGATGAGACTTCTCATCTTATTTTTACTCCACCAGCCGGGGTACAATTTCTCCAGGATGTCCAATACGGAACTCTCTATTCTACTCCGAATAACGGCGAATTATATATGCTCGATTATCCACCGGAGGTCAACATTCAAAATCAAATCGACCAGATTGTTGCCGGCCATCCCTTCCAATGGGAAGTGTCAGTAAAAGCTGAGGACTGCGAAGCAAAGGTAAAAGCTTATAGTTATAATCAAAACCAGAAAAACTATGCTCTTTTAGCAGCAACTTATCCTGGGACTGGTGTTCTCCTTTTAATTGTCGTCCCTGCTGATGAATATCAAACGGCACAATCCTGGATTTTACAGGCCATAGCCGGGGTGAAAATGAAATAAAAGAGCTTCACAAATCAATTATTAATAGAGGAGGATGCGCATATGAACAAATGGAGATATTTTCTTTTTATTAGCTGTGCTTTAGTTTTTATGTCTTTTAATGTATATGCCCAAGATAGTGGAAATATTATCAATCTTCCTGAGCTAAATCAACCAACTCCTACCCCCCATCAGAATCAGGGACAGCTCCCTGCCCTTGACTTTTCTCAAACCCAGCCGGTAACTCCCGAACAGCCCTCCCTTCCCAATATAAATAACCCCCAGCCCCCAGAACCGGGTCAAAACCAGATACAAATTCTTAATCCTAAACAAAACCAAACTCCAGGAGAACCGCTCCCTGGTGTCTGGAAAAAATATAATCTCAAGGATGTAGTGGGAGCAATGGATTCAGTAGGGAAAGGGATGGTTGATTATCCAGAAAACTGGCAGGTTATTCCTGACAGTTTTAACCGAATGGTTAGTTTTAATGAGGATGCCAGTGGTTTGGTATCTTTTAATCTTTACATTTTCAGTTATGTTCAGTATCCTACCGCCACCGATTATATTGCTGCCCTAATCCAGATGCTCTCTTCCAACGTTTCCAACTTACGGGTTACCGATAAAGACGAGCAAAATACCACGACACCGGCTGTAGCTTCTTATGGTGGCAATAGTACTCTTTCCCGTTATGAGCTGCAGGGAAACGCTCAAGGAACTGAGATGACATTCGGCATTGAAGCAGGAGTCTTTTCAATGTATGATACCAATATCGGTAATGCCGCAGTATACTGGGCTCCAACCTCAGTTTATCAGCAAAAATATAAAGACTTTTTTAGTCGAATGATGACCTCTTACAAAGACTCTGTAAAATAAAAAAAGGGGCAGGGAGAATGGATTAAAAATGTTCCTCCCTCCCTTGAATTATTTATAGAGCCCAACGATGTTGCTTTGCCAACGACTTCGCTTCTATAGCTAAAATAGAGCCCCCTTAAGAAGAAGCAAACTCAAACAGACAAAGAGGATAGCTAAAGCAACTTTAGAAAAAACGATGTTTTTTCTGGCAAAGTTAACTAAAGCCTTAGATTGACTTCCCCAAAACATAGCAAAGAATACAGCTAAAAGAGGAAGGAGGAAAAAAGCATTATAAAGCAAAAGATATCCAAATGCCTGCCAATGGTAAGGAGTTTCTCGAGCGATATACATAATGGTAGGAAGATATACTTGCCCGGTGCAACCAGCCTCCAAAAGAGAAATAGCAAAGCCACTTAAAATAGCAGCTACCACCAGGTTTTTTTCGGTAAAGCTATTTTTCAAGTATTGGTTAATGCGAACTCGCCAGCTCTCCGGAAGTCCCAGGCTCATCCCAGTTTCTTTCCCCTCTTTTTGGTACTGAATAGCATCTTTAATACTTAAAGCAGCAAAAACTAAAAGTAATAAAGCCATGATTAAATAAAGAACTCGAGAAGCAGTTTGATAAGCAGATAAAGCATGCCAGAATTGAAAAAGACCCAGACCTAAAAGGAGATAGGTAACAAAAACCGCTATACTATAAGTTAAACCAATTTCTAAGATACGGCGGCGAGAATGTCCTAATAAAATTAGCAAGTTCACCATAAAAACTATAGTAGCAAAAGCACAAGGATTAAGTCCATCCAAAAAACCTGCCCCTATTATTACCCAGGGGGTAAATCCTTGAAACCTATCGAAAATTAAGTTCTCCCCGGGAGGGGGAGAACTTGTCTTCTTTTTTCCTGATTCTATAGTTTTTTGGATGAGTTCTTCTAATTGAGAAACAAATTCCTTCTCATCTTCGCCCGTTACAAAACCAGCATCAGAAAACACTTCTACCGAAGTTTTATTTTCTACCTGCCAGTGTTCCTCCCATTCTACCAATTTTTCATAATTCTCAGAAAAAAGATAATCCAGATAAACCACTTTTATTTTATCTTGGTATTTGTCCACAATGGGAGGAACTACTTCGCTTTTTAGATGTCGACAAGTAGGACAACGAGAAGAATAGAAAAAGAAAAGGAGAGGCTTTTCCTCTACTAGGAGTTTCTTTTGAAAGTCAGGAGAAGAAGTCCTTTCTATGAACTGTACTTTTTCTCCTCCTCCAGAAAATTTTTCCTGGAGAGAAGGAAGGTTCTTTTCTGTTCCCACTACTATTATTAAATCCGCTTCTTCTATCTCCTTAAGGTATGTATCCCAGGGAACATCGGGGTTATCCTGTAGAAAATTAAAAACTACCACTCGATAGTAGTTCTGAGTGAAAGAGAAAAAAGGCGAGAAATTGGGCTGTTCTTCAGAAAGCCCATCTGAAACCACAATTCCTAAAACTTTTCCCTTATTTTCTTCTAAAAATGAGGCTCTCTCTTCTATATCCTGAAGAGAGGGTAAAAGCACGGTGTTCTTGGAACTATCCCAGATATTTACCCATTCCTCTTCCTTTAACTGATGCCCTCCCAAATCGATATTCAAAGCTATCTCTTCTTCTTGAGGAGGCTGGGTTAAGTTACCATAGAGAAGAACTTCATAAGCTTCTGCCCCTGAAGAAAGAAACAAAAGTAAAATCAAGGGGAGAAAGAAGAGTACTTTTTTCATAATTTTTCTCCTTTCATCGTATTTTTAAAAAACCAACTTTCTCTATTATATCCTAAAGAAACTCTAGAGAGTTAAAAGCTATTTTATAGCTTGTTTTTTTTCGAGTTATAGTTAACCGCAAAACTTATTATAATGACTATGAGGGGGAAATTTCCCCCTTATAATCCCCTTCCAAAAATTGAAAGAAAAACAGAAAAGCAAAAACAGAAAACACTGAGGAAAAAATCCCTCAGTGGGGTAAACCCCCTATAACCCCCAAAAGACAAAGAGCAAAGAAACAAAAAAGACAAAAACATAAAGACTACCGGAGAATTTATAGTATCCCTCACTGTCTACGACATAAGATAAAGGCACAATAGATGATAAAGACTAAAAACTATAAGGGGGCTTTGCCCCCTTATAAGCCTCCTTCAAAAAACACCAAAACAGAAGCTATTGAGGGAGGGTTTTTCTATCTCAAGGGGTGGCTCCTAATACAATTTGCCTTTTAAAATTTTAGCAGTTTAGCTGGTTTTGTGGGACACTATAAAATAACTAAGAAAAAAGTTGACGATATATACCTGAAACTTGTTATAATTATTACTACTAGCAAAGAAAAAAGAGGTTGCCCGAGGAACGCAAAACAAGTTTCGTAGCCAAAAATGAGATACCAAGTAGAAGAATATTAGTTGGGGATTTCATGGGTAGCTATATATAATATTATTCTTTATAAATCAGGAGGAGGAAGAAAATGAGAAAACTATTTGGAACCTTTGGTATTAGAAGAGTAGCTAATGAAGTTCTCACTCCCGAGATGGCTACAAAATTAGCTCTCAGTTTTGGAACTTTTATCTCTGGAGAAGAAGTGGTAGTAGGCAGAGATGCTCGAAAACATAGTGAAATGCTTTATTATGCTGTAATTTCCGGGCTACTTTCTGCCGGATGTTCAGTAACCGAACTGGGGGTTACTGCCACTCCTGCCTTGCAGTGGGCTTGCAGGCAGTGGAATCAATGGGGAGCTATGATTACTGCCAGCCACAACCCTCCTCAGTGGAATGGTATAAAATTTATGGAGAAAACTGGAAAGGGGTTAGATAGAGAAAAAGATGAAGAGGTAGAAAAAATCTACTTCGAAGAGCGATTTACTCGTGTCCCGGGGATGAGAATCCAGTCCGAAACCAAAAAAAGAGACATCCGTTGGGATTATATCGAAGCCATAATTCGAAAAGTAGATGCCCGGGCGATAAGAGAAAGAAAATTTAGAGTGGCGTTAGATTGCGCTAATGGAGCTCCTTCCCTCATCACTCCTTATCTCTTGAGTGAGTTAGGATGTCAAGTGGTGAGCCTCAATTCTCATCCTGATGGCAACTTTCCCGGAAGAAACCCCGAACCTGTTCCTGAAAATTTACGAGATTTAATCGCTCTCATTAAAAATGCTCCCTTTGCTGTGGGTTTTGCCCAAGATGGGGACGGAGACCGGTTAATAGTGATCAAAGAAAATGGAGAATTCGTCCCTGGTGACTTGAGCGTAAGCCTGGTAGCTCGAGAGTTAGCTCATCGAGAAATCCCCGGACCTATAGCTACCACTGTAGCCACTACCCACATCTTGCAAGAAATTGCCCGAGAAACCAATAGGGAGGTAATCATCACTGAAGTGGGAGATTTAGTAGTAGCCAAAGCTCTCCAAAAACATGGGGGGATATTTGGTTGCGAGGAAAATGGAGGAATGATTTTCCCCGATTTTGTGTGGGGAAGAGACGGAGCTATGGCCGCAGCTCAAATTCTTCACCTCATGGCTAAAGAAGGAAAAAGTCTGAGCGAACTCCTCAGTCAGCTACCACCTTATTACCAAGTAAAAACTAAATTAGAAATAGACCCCCAAAAAAGAGATAAAATCTTAAAAGAAGTAGAAAAAGCAATAACTGAAGAAAAGAATCAGAAAGAGATTATCACTATCGATGGTTACAAAGTAGTTTTTGAAGACGGAAGCTGGCTATTAGTTCGTTTCTCAGGAACTGAGCCCTTGGTGAGGGTTTTTGCTGAATCTAAAGACCAGGAAAAAGCTCAACAGCTGGTTCAAAAATACTTAGACCTCATCAAGGGAATTTAGTCTCGAGCTAAATATTGAAGATAATAAAAGTTTTCTTTCTTCTCCCGAGCTAAATTAGTAAGGGGACCATGACCAGGAAACACAGAGGTAGAATCGGGAAAGTGGTCAAAAATCTCTTCTAAAGAGGAGATCAGGTCTCGAAATGACCCTCCGGGAAGGTCCGTCCTTCCCACTGACCCAGCAAAAAGGGTATCACCACTAAAAAGCCAGTTTTCCACCGGGAAAAAGAGACACACACTTCCTGGGGTGTGGCCAGGACTAAGAAGAAAGGAGAGCCTCTCCCAGGGAGTATCCAAACACAGGTTGCTTTCTCTTACTACCCAGTCGGGAAGAGGAGAAACAAAAGGAGAGGAAAAATCTCGGGATAAATTCAAGTCGGGGTTAGTTAAATAAACTAAATCTCTTTCTCCTATCACTAACCGAGCTTGAGGAAAGTCTTCTTTAAAAAAAGCGTTGCCTCCAATATGGTCAATGTGACCATGGGTATTAATTATATATTGCAAGTTTAGATTTTCCCTTTCTATTTTCTCTTTTATTTCCCCCGAGGGAATAGCAGGGTCAATGAGTAAGGCCTCTGAATCATCGTGAACTAGGTAACAATTGGTAGATAATTCTCCTAAAACAAAATGCTCTATTTTTAGAGTCACTTATTTCTCCTCTCTTGGCTATCCAAAATTACAGTAACTGGACCTTGGTTATAAATTTCTACTTCCATAAAAGCTCCAAATATTCCTCGTTCTACTTTTATTCCTTCTTCTTCCCATCTATTTCCTATTTCCTCATACCATTTCTTTGCTTCCGGAGGATTAGCAGCTTGGTCAAAACTAGGACGCAATCCTCGTCGGCAATCACCATAAAGGGTAAATTGCGAAACTAAAAGAATTTCTCCTTCTACCTCTTTTAAGCTCCGATTCATCTTCCCTTCTTCATCCTCAAAAATACGCAAATAAGGAATTTTTTGGGTTAGAAATTGAGCGTCTTTTTCTTCGTCATCCTTATGAACTCCCAAAAAAACCAAAAGACCCTTTCCGATTTCTCCTACTATTTCTTCTTCCACCTTGACTCGTGCTTCTCTCACTCTTTGAACTACCGCTCTCATCTTAAAGCAAATGCTCCTCCCCGCCGCACACCCCTTACATTGGGTATTTTTCTTACCTCTCGAAAAACGCCATCTAACTCTTGCCGGTCTTTAACCTCTAAAATAAGATATATTCGAGCTTCATTACCTATAGTATTAGCTCGCACTGCTTTAATTTCTACCTGAAAATTGGAGATAGTATTAGAAACATCAGCCAAAAGTTTAGGCCGGTCTAAGGCCTCTATCACTACTGCAGTATGATACTTAACTCCTTCTTCTTCTCCCCATTCTGCTTCCAAGAAACGTTCTCCATCTTGAGAAAGTTTGGTTAAGTTAGGACAATCTACCCGATGAATGGTAATTCCTTTGCCTTTAGTAACGAAAGCCACGATTTGGTCTCCTAAAACAGGAGTACAGCAGCGAGCTAACTTTACCGCCAAACCAGTAGCTCCCTGAACGACAATTCTTTCTTCTTCTCGGCTAACCGGACTAGAAGATTTCTTTTTCTTCTGCAATCGACGGCGAATGGTATAAGGAACTACTTTATTTACCACCTGACGAGCACTGTATCTTCCCTCACCAATGGCAATATAAAGCTCTTCTTCTTCTCGAAGCTGATTTTCTTCTCTAAACTGAGAAAGGTTTTTTGCCACCAACGCTCTTTCTTCTGGAGTAAGAGAATATTTTTCTAATTCTTTTTCTAAGAATTCTTTACCTCTCTCTCGATTGAGGTCTTGATTTTTCTTACGTAAGAAAGCCCTAATTTTATTGCGGGCTCCCGGAGTTTTAGCAATTTTCAACCAATCAGGGCTGGGACCAGAAGAGGAACGGGAGGTGATGATTTCTACTATATCACCACTTTTGAGTTCATAGCTTAAAGGCACAATCTGTCTATTAACTTTAGCTCCCACACAGTTATTTCCCACTTCCGTATGGATGAGATAGGCAAAATCAATAGGAGTAGAACCCTGGGGGAGTTTTTTCAAATCTCCTTTAGGAGTGAAAACATATACCTCGTCATCAAATAAACTTATCTTCAAGCTCTCCATAAATTCCTGAGTGCTTTTCAAGTCTTGCTGCCATTCTAATATCTGGCGAAGCCAGTTCATTCGTTCATCAAATTTATCATTACTTTCTGCAGTTTTGCCTTCTTTATAACGCCAGTGAGCAGCAACTCCATATTCTGCCACTTGATGCATATCCCAGGTCCTAATTTGCACTTCCATAGGCGCACCTCGAGGGCCTATAACCGTAGTGTGAAGGGATTGATACATATTAGATTTAGGAACAGCAATGTAATCTTTAAATCTCCCCTCTACCGGTTTCCATAAAGTATGCACTATCCCCAAAACAGCATAACACTCCTCTACTTCCCGAGTAATCACTCGGAGGGCAATCAAGTCGGGCAGGTCTTCCAAGCTAATTTTTTGCCGGTTTAACTTATTGTAAATGCTATAAATATGTTTAAATCTGCTTTGTATTTCAGCTTCAATTCCGGTTTTTTCTAAACGAATCCCTAACTCCTTTTTTGCTTCCTCTATTTGCTTTTCTTGTGCCTCTTTAACTCTCTCTATACCTCGCTGAATATTACAATAAGCTCCGGGGTCTAAAAAAAAGAGGCTGAGGTCTTCTAATTCCGTCTGAATGGTGTTAATTCCCAAACGATGAGCGATGGGAGCAAAAATCTCCAGAGTTTCTCGAGCTATGGCTTCTTTTTTCTCCCGATATTGATATTTAAGGGTGCGCATATTGTGCAAACGATCAGCTAACTTTATTATGATAACCCGCACATCTTGAGCCATAGCAATAAAAAGACGGCGATAGTTTTCTACTTCTGCCTCTTCCCGGCTACTATAGCTAAATCCCCGACTGAGTTTGGTTACCCCCTTTACCAGGTTGGTAATCTCTTCTCCAAATTTCTCCTTGAGTTCTTCTTCGGTAACTTCGCTATCTTCCAAAACGTCGTGGAGAAGAGAAGCAACAATAGTATTTTCATCCATTTTCAAATCGGCCACAATATGAGCTACTGCTAAAGGATGAATAATAAACGGTTCCCCAGATAGTCGAGTCTGGTTCCGATGAGCTTCAAGAGAAAAAGCAAAAGCTATATTTATTAAGTCACGATTGAACTCCGGATGGTAAAGGCTAATTTTATTCAACAAAGACTCTATAGTCTCTACCCCATTTCCCCCAAAGAACCAACCTCCTCAACTTTTCTTATTTACAACGAAACCCGTCTTTCAAAATTCCCGGGAGACTAAAGGCGGATGAGAGAGTAAACAGGATAAGAAGATAGTTTTTCTCTACCTTTAAAAGATTCTAATTCGATGATAAATCCGATACCTACGATTTTACCTCCCAATTCTTCTACCATTTCACACACCGCTTCAGTAGTTCCCCCCGTAGCTAAAAGGTCATCCACAATTGCTACTTTCTGCCCTTTCTCTATGGCATCACGATGAATTTCCAGAGTAGCTGATCCATATTCCAAAGCGTAGGTCTTAGAAAGAGTGGGGGCAGGGAGTTTTCCTGCTTTTCTCACCGGCACAAAACCACACCCCAAATAATAAGCTAAGGGCGCACCTACAATAAATCCCCGGGCTTCTATACCTACCACCAGGTCTATTCCTTTATTTTCAAAAATTCCTCCCAATCTTTCGATAGCTTCCCGAAAAGCCGCACCTTCTTTTAGTAAAGTAGTAATATCTTTAAATTGCACGCCAGGCTGGGGAAAATCGGGAATATTTCTTATATATTGAGTCAAATCCAAACCTAACTCTACTTCTTTCACTTCTTGATCCTCCAATCCTGAATTTTTAAATAAGGATAGTTTCCTAAGTTATCGCGATGTACTTCAAAAGCAAGGTCTACAAGAGAAGAATTAGCGAGATTTGCCGCTTTTTCTTTACCATTAATAACCACCATCTCCTGAGATTCTTTCCCCTGTCTCACCAGTAACCGGAGGTGTTGGTCATTTCTCCCCCATATCCAGCTTCTAACTAAAGAAGCATCTAAAACAGCAAACAGAGGGGGAGGATTCTTTTCCCCAAAAGGTTTAAGCTTTTCTAACCAAAAAAGGGTTTCTTCATTAACTTCCTGTAAACTCACGAGAGCATCCACTACTAACCCCCGTAGAGACCGAGCTTTTTTTACTTCTTCTCCAAAGTTTTCGTTCAAAAAATGTCTAAATTCTTCTACTTTATGGGAAAAGAGCCGCAGCCCAGCAGCCATTTCGTGTCCACCGTAGCGCACCAAAAAGGAGGAACTACGTTCTAAAGCTGAAGAGAGGCTAAAACCAGCAATGCTTCGGCCTGAACCTATTGCCATCCCATCGATTTCAGTTAAAACTATCACTGGTCTATCTAATTGCTCACTAAGACGGGAAGCTACTATACCTAACACTCCTTGACCCCACCCTGACCCTGAGATTACCACTACTTCATCCTGAAGGTAAGCTTCGTTTTTCTTATCTTGAAGCACACTTTCTAAAACTTTTTCTTCTTCTTTTTGCCTGCGACAATTTAAAGTATTCAAATAATTCGCTAACCTTAGAGCCTCTTCGTATTCATCACTTAAGAGTAAATCCAGAGCCGGTTGAGAGTCTTCTACTCGACCTGCAGCATTGATACGAGGAGCTAAAATAAAACCCACTTCTTGGGTCCCTATAGTTTTTCCCTCTAATCCAGAAACTTCGCTAAGAGCTCGAAGACCGCAACAGGGATTGCGGTTTAATTTCTCTAAACCATAACGAACGATAACCCGGTTCTCCCCCGAGAGGGGAGCTACATCGCTCACTGTTCCTATACAAGCTAAATCCAGATATTCCTCTACCGGGTTTATTTTTGCCCCCCGATATTCTCCATAAGCTTGAGCTAAAGCCAAAGCTAAGCCTACTCCAGAAAGGGGAGAAATCATTTCTTGAGAGTCCCTGTCCCAGGTGCTCACCACGCACACCCCCTGAGGCCAGAGGTCAAAATCAGGAAGATGGTGGTCAGTAACTAAAACTAAAACACCTTGATTTTTTAGGGCTGCTATACCCTCTCTATCTTTGATACCACAATCCACAGTTACAACCAGATGAGGCTCTCGTTTTAGAACTCCTTTAACGGCTTCTCTACCTAACCCATAACCTTCTCGAAAGCGGTTAGGTATATAAATTTCTACTTGAGGAGAGAAAAGCCGTAAAAAGCGAGCCAGAATAGCTGCGGCAGTTAAACCATCAGCATCATAGTCACCAAAAATAAGGATTTTTTCCTGCTTTCTAATCACCTGGTCTAAAAGTATAACTGCTTCTTTTAAATGAGGCAATTCCTGAAACTTTTGTAAAAAAGAAAGAGAGGGGTCTAAAAAATCTCGTGCTTCTTGCAGAGTAAAGACTCCTCGGTTCATCAATACCCGAGCAACAGAAAGAGGCATAGAAAGAGAATGAGACAAACTCTTTAAATAATTTTCATTCACCTTTCTAATTTGCCATTTCTTGCCCAAAGGCTCTTACCTCCGTGAAGGTTTTTTCTTTTCCCAATCTACCCACAGAGAACCAACCACAAAAACGGATGAGTAAGTACCAGTGATAAGCCCAATCAATAGAGTAAGAGAGAAATCTCGAAGCATTTCTCCCCCTAAAATCAAAAGAGCCAACACCGGCAAAATAGTGGTCAAAACTGTATTAATGGTACGGGAAAAAGTTTCATTAACGCTCCGATTAACCAATTCCTCGAAAGTTTCTCCTTTTTTTCGGGAACGTAAATTTTCTCTTATTCTATCCATTATTACAATAGAATCATTGATGGAATAACCAAGAATAGTTAAAATAGCAGCCAAAACTGGGGCACTAAACTCTCGCTGGAGAAGAGATAGTATTCCTAAAGTAACCACAGCGTCATGAGCTAAAGAAATAATAGAAGCAGCTGCAGGGCGAAATTCGAAGCGTATAGATACATATAGGAGAATTCCCAAAAGTGACACCAAAACAGCAATAACAGCCATCCGACGCAAGTCTGCTCCCACCGCTGGCCCTACATCCTCCACTCTCACTAAGGTTACTTCGCCAAATTTTTCTCCCAGAGTCTTTTCTACCTGGTTTTGTTCTTCTTGACTGAGTTTAGAAGAACGAATTATCACTTCCTGAGGAGATAAACGCTGTAAGGTACTTTTTTCCAGATTTAACTCTTCTAAAACTCCTCGTAATTCTTCAGTAGTTACTTCTTGGTTAAACTTAAATTGGAGAAGAGTTCCTCCGGCAAAATCTACGCCGTAGTTTAACCCTTGTACCAATAAACTAATCAATCCTATTGCTAAAACAATGATAGAAATAACATAGGCTATGCGACGGCTTCCCATAAAATTCAGGTTAGGATTTTTTATTAATTCCACTTATATTACCTCCTGGCTCTTCAAGCTTTAAACTTGATCCGTTCAGCAAAAAAATCTATCAAAGCTCGAGTAACCCAAATACCGGTAAACATACTACATACGATACCTAAAGTTAGAGTTACTCCCAGACCTCGCACCGGTCCTGAACCCAAATAAAACATCATAACTGCAGCAATCAAAGTGGTAATATTAGAATCTAAAATGGTGCGAAAGGCTTTATTGAACCCTGCCTCTATGGAAGCTCGCCAGGTTTTCCCTGTCCGATATTCCTCTTTAATCCGCTCAAAAATGAGAACGTTGGCATCCACTGCCATACCTACAGTAACTATGAAGCCGGCCAGTCCTGGTAAAGTCAAAGTAGCCCGCAAACTAATAAAAAGAGCCAGGAAAAAGACAGCAAAAGAAGCTAAGGCTAAATCAGCTAATACTCCCAGCCACCCATAATAAAATATCATAAATGCTACGACCAGAATGGCACCCACTACTGCTGCTCGAAGACCAGAAGTGATAGAGTCCTGACCCAAGGAGGGCTCTACAGAGCGGTTTTCTATCACCTCTACCTTAACCGGCAAGGCACCGGCTCGGAGTAATATAGCCAGATTCTGTGCTTCTTCCAAAGTAAATTTTCCCGTAATCTGCGCTTCTCCTCCTGTTATAGGCTCTTGCACCACTGGGTTAGAAATAAGATTACCATCCAAATAAATTCCTATAGGCCTCCCTACATTAGCAGTAGTAGCTTGAGCAAAAAGCTTAGCTCCCTCTTCATCAAAAGCTATGGAAACTACCGGTCTTCCAAAGCGGTCATATTGCACCTGAGCATTCTTAAGGTGAGCTCCAGTTAAAAGGGTGTTGCCCTCTTCATCTTTAAACTCTAAAAGCGCAGTACGTCCAATTACTTCTATGGCCCTTTGGGGGTCAGTAACTCCGGGTAATTGGACTAGAACTCGGCGCTCTCCTTGTCGGGCGATAACTGGTTCTGCCACACCTAGTTGGTCTACACGATTACGGATGATTTCTAGCACTCTTCTCACCGCATCACTATCTACAGGAGCTTCGGGAGTGTCCACACATTCGAGAAGAATATGAGAACCCCCCTGTAAATCAAGGCCTAACCGAATTTTTTGCCTCACTGGAAAAATAACCACTAACGATACCACCACTAAAGCTATAGATATAATCAATCTCCAGGGTACATTATCTCTTCTCAAGTTCATTTCCTCCCCAGTCAGTTTAGCTTACAAAACTATTCCTTACTGGCAATGGCGCTTTTAGAAATGCGAATTTTGGCATTTTTATCTACTTCCAACAATACTTCATTGTCATCTACTTGCGCCACTGTTCCATGAATTCCTCCTATCGTTACTACCTTATCTCCTTTTTGAATGCTATTCAACAACTCGGCTTGCTTCTTTTGCTTTTGCTGTTGAGGACGGATAAGGAGAAAGTAAAAAATGAGAATTAAAAAAATAAGGGGGAAAAGTTGAGCAATAATACTAGGGGCAGGAGGTGCAGCGGGTGTAGCGGGAGCAGATGCTTCATTTGCAGCATGAGCCAGAGAAATAAACCAGTTCATTGTTAATCACTCCTTCCTTATTTTGTAGAAAAAGAAGAAGAGGAATTATTCTCATACTCCGCCAAAAACTCTTCGGCAAACTCGAGAAAATAACCCTCTCTTAAACTCTTCCTAATATTTTCCATAAACTTTACCATAAAATACAAATTATGTATAGTAGCCAGCTCACTGGCCAATATCTCCTTACATTTAAATAGATGACGCAAGTAGGCTCGAGAAAAATTAAGACAGGTATAACAATGGCACTCCGGATCTACCGGACGGAAGTCTCGGGAAAACTCCTGCCGGTCGATATTAACTTTACCTTTTCGAGTTAAAAGACAACCATTCCGAGCATTACGAGTAGGAAGAACGCAGTCAAACATATCTATACCTCGGCGCACTCCCTCTATTATGCTCTCTGGTGTTCCTACCCCCATCAAATAACGAGGCCTATCACCAGGTAAAAATGGCTCCACTGCCTCAATCATCTTATAAGTAAGAGGAGGAGGCTCTCCTACACTTAAACCTCCTAGGGCATATCCGGCAAAACCAATCTTTACTGTTTCCTTAGCGCAATATATCCGTAAATCCTCATCCATCCCTCCCTGAATTATACCGAAGAGGAGCTGGTGAGGAGAAGAGAAAAACTCCTTACTCCTTTTCGCCCACCGAAGAGTTCTCTCCGCTCCGAGGCGCTCCTCGTGAGAAGAAACTGGAAAACCAATGCACTGGTCTAGATTAACTATGATATCTGCTCCCAAATCCATCTGAATCTGCAAAGCCACTTCCGGAGTAAAATGATGAAGAGAACCATCTAAGTGAGAGCGAAAATATACTCCGTCATCATCCACTTCCACTAAATCAGTCAAACTAAACACCTGAAAGCCACCACTATCAGTTAAAAGAGAATGAGGCCAGGAAATAAAATGATGTAAACCTCCCGCTTCTTTTACTATATCTTCTCCCGGTCGGAGATGGAGGTGATAAGTATTACAGAGAAAAATTTTTACCCCCATTTCTTCTAAGCGGTCAGGAGGAATGGCTTTCACTGTCCCCTGAGTTCCTACCGGCATAAAAACCGGTGTTTCTATTGTCCCATGAGCGGTATGTAGTAATCCCAGACGAGCTCTCGAGCGAGAATCACTAACTAAGAGTTCAAAGTCTCCCACATCTGCACCTCTTATTTTATGAGCATAGCATCCCCAAAACTAAAAAAGCGATAACCTTTTTTAACAGCTTCCTCATAAGCTTCTTTCATAAATTCAGTCCCGGCCAAAGCACAAACTAACATAAAAAGAGTGGAGCGAGGAAGATGAAAATTGGTAATCAACCAATCTATAGCTTGAAAATGAAAGCCAGGATAAATAAAAAGATTGGTCTCCCCCTCCATACCCTTTAAGGTGTTAAATCGCTGCCAGATTGTCTCTAGAACTCTTACCACTGTTGTTCCTACCGCTACTACTTTTCCTCCTTTTTCCTTAGCTTCCAGAATAGTCTGTGCCGCCTTTTCCGTTAACAAAAAACGCTCGGAGTGCATATGGTGGTCTTCTATTCTCTCTTCTTTAACCGGTCGAAAAGTGCCCAACCCTACATGAAGAGTGAGAGACACTACTTTTACTCCTTTCTCTTCCAATTTTTTTAATAAATGAGGAGTAAAATGTAGACCAGCAGTAGGAGCGGCAACTGACCCGGGAATACGAGCATAAACCGTTTGATAATCTTCTAACTTTACAGCTCGATTTTTAACATAAGGAGGAGTAGGAACTTCTCCCCAAGAGTCAAATAACTTCTCCTCTTCCGAGGAAGGAAAAAGAGGACTAATCAACCATAACCCGTTATCTTGCCCCCTCACTCTCCAACTAAAGCGGGGGTCTTTTTCCAACTTAAGAATTTGGCCCATTTTTATTTTCCGGGAAGGACGCAGGAGACATTCCCAATCTTCTTCCCGATGGCGTAAAAATAAGATTTCTACTTTCCCTCCCGTTTCTTCCTTATAGACCCAAAAGCGAGCAGCTAAAACCCGAGTATCATTTATCACGAGGACACTAGGAGGCTCCAAATATTCCACTACTTCATAGAAAAGACGATGTTCCCAGGTTTTTCGCTCTCTATCTATTACCATCAATCGACAGTGGTCCCGAGGATAGAAAGGCTCTTGAGCAATCCGCTCGGGAGGAAGAGAAAAATCAAATTCTGAGACCAAACCACTCATTTAAAAGTCGCCTTCTGTATCTTGCAGCCCGGAAAATAATGATCGAGTATTTCCGGGCAAGAAAAACCTTCCTCGGCCATGCCTTTCGCTCCCCACTGAGAAAGGCCTACTCCGTGGCCATAACCTTTACCCTCGAATATAAAGGCGATACCTTGAGAGACAACCTCTTCTTCTACCACCACTCGAGGCGCGGGAGCAATATCTTCTTTTTTATTTCTTTTTTCTTCTCTCATTTTCAAAAAATTGATTATATCATCTAAGTCCCAATCTTTCTCCATCCATTCTTCGTAATCAAAAGGAGATGGCAAAGGGGTAGAAGAAGGAAAAGTTTCTTTTCTTAGTTTTTGTTCTTTTTCTACTTTTTTCATCACAAAAAAAGTGCTGGGAAGCTTCTCCGAACCCAAAGCCTCTCGAAACCGAGAGGCAGGAAAGGAAAATTCCCCTTCTGTAGTTATTACTCGAACTTCTTCTACTCTTCCCTCAGGAGAAGAAGATAAGTTAATATCCAAAATTTCTCCCTGAATGAGGTGAGCTTCCCTCAGGCTTTCTTCTAATTCTTCTTTCTTAAACTCCACCTCCCAGGAGGAATGAGGAGTATTTTCTTCCCAAGGAGAAGGAACTTCTATAAGATAAGGCACTTCTTTTCCCCACACGTTAAGGGCGCTTTCGGTAAAACCACCGCTTTCGGAGTGAAAAACAACCGAAGCTAACTCATCGTGGTAGGTAAGAACTAAACCTTTGGTCTCTTCTATCAGGCGATTGGTAACTGGGTCTTCAGCATTAATCCCTCCATAGCGCTGGCAATGCTCGGTGGCACAGAAATTAAAACCTTCTTCCTCGTGACGCCGTAGATTTTTCAGAGCATAGGTGCGAGAAACTATAATTTGAGCTTTGAGAGCTTCCTCGGGCCAGGAAGGGCTTAATTCCAGCTTCATAGTCCCTTTGATGTAATCCTCAAGAGGAAGTTTATTGATCACCAAAACACCGCCCTTAGACGCTTTTATAATAAAACTTCCCCGATAGGGTCTTTTGCCCCACAAAACTACTTCTTTACTTTTAGGATATATATATACCTCGGAGGAGAGAATGTTTTCTTCCTCCCATTTTATTTTCCCTCCTTCTTCCTTAAAGTGAATAGGGTACGAAGAAGGAACAGAAAAAGAACGTTTTCCTATTTCTACCTTCAAACCTCCAGATGAGCTAAATACTGCCTCTTTTGCCTTGTTCAAATTAACTTTTACTTCTAATTCCTTTCCCCACCCCTCATTTAGACCCCCAAAAAGAACTAAGCAGAGAATAAGGACGATTTTTTTCAGCATTTTTTTCCTCCTAACGCCTAAATAAGAGAGTAAAAATAAGAGTAAGAATTACACTGATCAAAAGACAGGTCACAAGAGGGAAATAAAAAACAAAGTTGCCCCGCCGGTAAACTATATCACCAGGGAGACGCCCTAATTTATTTACCCCCGGAATCCGGGGTAAAATAAGCAATAAAACGCCTACCACTATGAACACCAAACCCAGGGTTAAGAAAACTTTAGCCCAGTAAGACGTTTCTCTAACCTCCTTTTTGTCCCTTCATATTTGCTGAAAATGCAACCACAATAGTTCTGGCGATAAAGTTTAAGCTCCAAAGACCGAGCTACGCTCTGGCGAAAACCCTCTCGAAAATCCCGCACCAGAAATTCAATATCCCACTTTTCCCCAATTTGTTTCCCCACTTCCCAGATAGCTGGCAAATTTTGATAAGGACTAATGGTTAAAGTGGTAGTAAAAAATTTAAAGCCTCTTTCTTTCCCCCATTGAGCCACTTTTTGTAACCGCAGAAAATAACACTGAGAGCAGCGGTTTTCTGGCTGGGTAATCAAAGAAAAGTACTCCAGAGGATTGTAAGGAAAGGGAACATTCAGAACTTTGCCTTCCCTTTCCAGGTAAGAGACTAAAGTTTCGTAACGGTGGACGTACTCATCAAAAGGATGGATGTTGGGGTTATAAAAAATGTTAACCACTTCCCATCCTTCTTTTTCTAAAGCTTCATTCACATAAGTAGCACAGGGAGCACAGCAAGTATGCAGTAAAACTTTATCACTCAACTTCTTTCACCTTTTGGAGATATTGACGACCTCGAGTGGTGATCATTCTTCCTCTTTTAGTTCGGGCAATAAAACCCAATTTGAGAAGGAAGGGTTCGTAAACTTCTTCTACCGTAGCCGAATCTTCTCCCAAGATACTAGCGATATTTTCGATGCCTACCGGCCCTCCTTGATAATACTTAACCAGCACTTCTAAAAATCTTCGGTCAAAATCGGTAAGCCCTACTTCATCTACTCCCAAGTAAGTAAAAGCTCTCTTTGCTATTTCCTCACTGATTATCTCCCCACCAAAGAATTGGGCAAAATCTCTCACTCTCCGAAGCAGCCGATTAGCAATTCGAGGAGTACCACGAGAGCGACGGGCTATTTCTTCTGCCCCCCGGGGTTCAATCTCCACCCCTATAACCTGCGCTGCCCTCTCCACTATTTTAGAAATTTCTTCTTCGGGATAAAAATCCAGTTTTTCCACAATACCGAAGCGATTACGCAAAGGAGAGCTGAGAAGGCTTACTCTTGTAGTAGCTCCCACGAGAGTAAAAGGAGGCAGCTGAATACGGATACTCCTTGCTCCCGGACCTTTCCCTACCACCAGATACAGAGCAAAGTCTTCCATAGCCCCGTAAAGAATTTCCTCGCAAGGAGGAGGAAGACGATGAATTTCATCGATAAACACCACTTCTCCGGCAGAAAGAGTGGTAAAAACAGAAGCTAAGTCTCCACCTCTCGTAAAAGTAGGACCGGATAAATAGCGAAGGCTGGTTTTCATCTCATAAGCAATGATGTTAGCCAAGGTAGTCTTACCCAGGCCTGGAGGACCAAAGAGTAGGAGATGGTCTAAGGGTTCACCTCTAGAGCGAGCAGCCTGAATATAAACTTGAAGGTTAGACTTAACTTTTTCCTGGCCAATGAAATCAGCCAAACTTTTCGGTCGAATAAGCAAGTCATCTACTGACTCTCTTTTCAAATCCCACCACCTAACTTGATTAAAGCCTCTTTAATCCAGGACTCTACATCCGCCCCTTCTTCACTAAGCTCACTCCATAAGTCATCAATCACTTTTTCAATTTCTGCCGGACGGTAACCCAAACGAGATAAAACTTCCCTGACTTCTTCTATTACTTCTCCCGAGTGTCCTTGACCTTCTATTTTCCACCCACTTTTTACAAAACGAGGCTTTAACTCCAGGACTAACCGTCTTATGGTTTTAGAGCTAAGATTGGTACGGCCCTCCAAAATAGAAACTTCTTCGTTCAAAATTAAGTTAACTAAATCTTCCCACCTTACTCGAGATAGAATTTTAAAAGCAGTGCGGTGATTAACTCCTCTAACTTCCCGGAGCTGGTCAAAAACCAGTCTCTCTTTCTCCTCATCAAAACCATAAAAAATAAATTCTCCGTTTTCCTTCATAAAAGTGCGTAAAAGAAAGCGCCTTTCTTCTCCAATGCTCCCGGGCAGAACAAAAGGGGTAACTTTCAAGCGAAAACCTAAATTGTTGACTTCTACTACCCAATCTTCTTCATCTACTTCCATTACTTTTCCCTTAAGATAATCCAACATTGCTTCTCCTCTCCGAGTGGAAGGCATGACAAATCGCCACTGCTAAAGCATCAGCCACATCATCGGGATTAATTTCATTCTCTATGTTTAGAATTTGCTTTACCATATAAATAATCTGGTTTTTAGTAGCTCTACCATAGCCTACTACGGATTGCTTAACCTCAAGAGGGGTATATTCATAAACCGGCACTTGACTAAGAGCAGCACATAGCAAAACTACCCCCCGTGCTTCTCCCACCGCAATAGCAGTCTTAGAATTTTTGTTAAAAAACAACTCCTCCACTGCTATTTCCCGGGGGGTTAGTTGGTCAATTATTCTCCGCAAATCTTCAAAAATTATTTTTAGTCTTACGCTGGCAGGAAGACCTTTATCGGTAGCGATAAAGCCATAGTCTACCACTTTCAAGGAATTACCTTGAGAACAAGACTCAATAACTCCAAATCCAGTGATAGCAGTTCCTGGATCTACCCCTAATATATAATTAGCTTTAGGCATCACCTATCCAGTGATTCCAAAACCTCATCTGCTACTTCAAAGTTAGAGTAAACTTCTTGCACATCATCGTGCTCTTCCAGTGCATCAATAAGTTCTAGAACTTGTTGAGCAGCTTTCCCTTCTACATTTACCATGGTTTTAGGAAGCATAGTAATTTGAGCCAGATCATAAGATAGGCCAGCACTTTCTATAGCTTCTCTAACCTGGTCAAAATCGGAAGGAGAAGTAATAACATCAACGGTACTTTCTCCCACTCTTAGGTCCTCTGCTCCAGCCTCGATAGCCACAGTCATTAATTCTTCTTCATCTACTTTTTCTTTATCAAAACTGATAAATCCCTTGCGCTCAAAAATCCAGGAAACTGAACCGCTCTCTCCCAAGGCTCCTCCATGGCGAGAAAATATATGTCTCAGTTCTGCCGTGGTTCTATTGCGATTGTCAGTCAATACTTCTACCATTATAGCTACTCCTCCTGGACCATATCCTTCATAAGTTATTTCTTCATAAGTTACTCCTTCTAATTCTCCGGTCCCTTTCTTAATCGCCTTTTCAATGTTATCCTGGGGCATATTTACTTCTTTAGCTTTTTGAATAGCAATCCGCAGGCGAGCGTTATTTTCTGGATTACCTCCCCCCTGGCGAGCAGCTACAGTGATAAGACGAATTAATTTGCTAAAAGCTTTCCCTCGAGCTAAATCAGTTTTAGCTTTTTTGTGTTTTATTTGTGCCCATTTAGAATGTCCAGACATACTTTCAACTCCTTACAGAAACTTTGCTACCATTTTATCACATCTTTTCTACGTTTGCAGGAATATTCATTATTACAGTATCCCGCAAAACTGACTAAAATGTTAAAAACTTTAAAAAAAGAGCTATATCGAAAGCCCAAAAATTCAAGGTCGCTACGCATAGAGAAAGACAAAGTCTTTCTCTATGGCCTTTATTTCTTTTGTTTTTTAAGTTTTCTTAATCTTGCGTCGCAGACTGCCTTTTTCTCCAGCGTACTGGTGGATATTTTCCCACCAGTAGTTTTTGTTTATTTGCTTTTTAAGTCTTTGTTCTTTTCTTTTGCTTTTTGGGGGTTATAAGGGGGTAAACCCCCTTATTGTTCTATCTCTTTTTATCAAGATTTTTTCTTATCTAATTTGCTTTAAGTATTACGCCGTAGGCTGTTGTTTCTCTATGGTTCTTGTCTTTTGTTTTTTAAGTTTTCTTAATCTTGCGTCGCAGACACGCTGGGGTGTATTTGTGGAGCTTTTCCCCCTATAGTTCAGATTCCTGATAGAAGCATTCAGGAATGACAAACACGGAGGCTTTTCCTCCGGGTTATTTTTGCTCTCTTTGTTTTTTGTTTTTCCTTTTCTGGGGGTTTATAAAGGGGTTCTCCCACTGAGGGATGCTTTTTCCTCAGTTATTTTTATTCTTTATGTTTTTTGTTTTTCCAAGGGGGTAATAGGGGGTCTTTTTCCCCCTATAGTCGGGGTTATAAGGGGGCGCTGCCCCCTCATAGTTCTATTATGAATTTTGCGATTCCCTATAATTACAATGTTTAATTTGTCTCAAGAGTCAATTTGAGATATTATAAGGTAGTAAAGTGCTATATATAATAGGATGGTGTGAAATCCCGTTGTGAAGGGGGTGATAGTTATGGCAGAGGTAAAGACGACTAACATAGGGACTCTTATCGTCCAAACGCCAGAGGTGTGTGGAGGACGACCTCGGATTGCCGGAACTAGTGTTACTGTGCGGCGAATCGCTGGCTGGTATAAGCTGGGGTTCAGCCCAGAAGAGATCGCTAAAAAGTATGGTCATCTAAGCGTGGCTCAGGTCTATGCCGCTTTAACTTATTATCATGCCAATCGCGAGGAGATTGATGCTGACCTTGCCACTGAGGATAAGGAAGCTGAACGATTGGAGAGAGAGTATTATCTTGCTCGAAAAAGCTCATGAAGATTTGTCTCTACGTTGACGAAGATGCCATGGATGAAGACTTGATATATGCTCTACGTATTCGCGGTGTAGACATCATGACTGCTCTAGAAGCGGATATGATTGAACGAAATGACCAAGAGCATCTGGACTATGCTACAGCGCAGGGTCGTGCATTATATAGTTTTAATGTTAGCGATTACTATAGGCTTCATACAGAGTATTTGTCTCAAGGTAAATCCCATGCAGGGATCATCCTGGCACGACAACAGCATTATTCAGTTGGAGAACAGATGCGTTGTCTTCTAAAATTAATTGCTACTAAGTCGAGAGAAGAAATGAAGAACCAGCTAGAGTTTCTTAATGCTTGGAGATAAGCGCGAAGAGTGATAAGTATCTTGTTGTTCTCTCTCATCCCCGAGATCAGTAGCCGGAAATCCAAATACTACTAGGGGAGATTTTTCCCACCAGTAGTATTTTCCGTGTTTGTTTTTAGGTTTTTAGCTTTTCCAGGGTCATAAGCTCATCATTACCCATAAGTTTTTTCTGGACACATAGAAGGTTTTCAAAACAGATAAATGGACAGAAAGGAATAACTGCTAACTACCTGGGAGATTAAACTATATCCTCTAAGCCCTGTAAACCCAATTATATAAGTTCAAGAGAGATATCATAGTTAACCAAAAATCTCACTGTAATTCTCCGTCATCGCGAGCCTAAACAGCCTACGGCGTAAGATTAAAAGGCAAACTAGATAAAAAGACTACAAACTATAACGCTGGAGAACAACACTCCAGCGTGCCTGTGGCACAAGATTAAAAGGCAAAAGAGATGAAAAGGACTAAAACTATGGAGGAAGAAAAA
>Ga0134099_1001049_pt1 | contig 27853 bp, 28 predicted proteins | sample 10_taG_2_FD_105482 | JGI IMG/M metagenome (GOLD analysis project Ga0134099, IMG submission 105482) | Switchgrass degrading microbial communities from high solid loading bioreactors in New Hampshire, USA - 10_41_5_180_A2 metaG | ecosystem: Engineered > Bioreactor > Semi-continuous > Anaerobic >...
CACGCCGAAGGCCTACCCGCGCCGGGCCGGCGTACCCGCGAAGAGCCCGCTGTAAACAACGGCGCCAGGAAGGCGTCAGGTGGGTTTGCGCGGAAAGGCGGGTTCGGGCATATGCCGATACCCGGAGGCAGAAAAAAGGGCCTCAGCGGGGCTGTGAGAGAGTCGGCGAGAACCAAACGCGCGTTCGTGTGAGCCTGACGGTGTCAGGCTCTTTTGTCTTGTCGTTCCCTGGCGCCTCCCACCGGGCGAGGCCGGGGCCGCCGCGGCGTTGGCGATGTCAAGTCGGGCGTGGCTGAGCCGTGCCGGTGTTCCGGGATCGCTGTGCCGGCCGGTGCCGGCTGGCCTTCGGGTGGGATCCGGTGGAGGGGGCAGGAACGGGTAGTATGATGACGAATCAATTACGAGTTGAAGGGCACTGTGCTCCAGCGCGGCCGTACCGGTGCCGTCACGGAAGGAGTGTCACCACTTGAGTCGGGTCATCGCTATCGCCAATCAGAAGGGTGGCGTCGGGAAGACGACCACGGCCGTGAACCTGAGCGCCTGCCTGGCGGATCTGGGCAAGCACGTCCTGCTGATCGACATCGACCCCCAGGGGAACGCCACGTCGGGTCTGGGCATCGACCGCAGGCGCCTGAAGGTGTCGGTGTACGACGTGCTGTTGGACGAGCTTCCGCTGCTGGACGCCGTGGTCGACACCCGGGTCAGGGGGCTTCAGGTGCTTCCGGCGACGATTGACCTGGCCGGTGCGGAGGTCGAGCTGGTGCCGCGGATCGCCCGGGAGAGCCGGCTGAAACAGGCGCTGGATCCGGTGCGGGATCGGTTCGACTTCGTGCTGATCGACTGTCCGCCGTCGCTGGGCCTGCTGACGATCAACGCCCTGACGGCCGCCGACTCGATTCTGATCCCGATCCAGTGCGAGTATTATGCACTGGAAGGGCTCACGCAGCTGATGGATACGTTCCGGCTTGTCAGGGAGGCCCTCAACCCGACGCTGGAGGTAGAGGGCGTGGCCCTGACGATGTTTGATGGGCGGACCAACCTGAGCATCCAGGTGGTAGAGGAAGTGAAGCGCTACTTTAAGGGGCAGGTCTATCGCTCGATCATCACCCGCAACGTGCGGCTGAGCGAGGCGCCCAGCCATGGTCTGCCGATCACGCTGTACGATCCCCGTTCGAAGGGTGCAGAGGCGTACATGGAACTGGCCAGAGAGGTGATCGAGCGTGTCGAAGAAAGGGCTGGGTAGGGGCCTCGGAGCCCTGATTCCGGAGATCGATCCCGCGGAGCGCGAGCGGCAAGGGGTGGTGGAGGTCGAGATCGGGCAGATCCGACCCAATCCGAATCAGCCCCGCAAGGAGTTCGACGAGGTGCGGCTGGAGGAGCTGGCGCTTTCCATCAAGGAGCACGGGATCGTCCAGCCGATCATCGTGCGGAAGGTGGATGACGGCTACGAGATCGTGGCCGGCGAGCGGCGGTGGCGGGCCGCGCAGCTGGTGGGTCTGACCAAGGTGCCGGCGCTGGTGCGGGAATTCACCGAGGCCGAGCGCATGGAGATCGCCCTCATCGAGAACCTGCAGCGGGAGGACCTCAACCCGCTGGAGGAAGCCGAGGCGTACCGGACGCTGTTGGAGAGCTTCGGGCTGACGCAGGAGGCGCTGGCGAAGAAGCTGGGCCGCAGCCGGTCGCAGGTGGCCAACACGCTGCGGCTGCTCCAACTGCCGGAGCAGGTGCAGGACGAGATCCGGGCCGGGCGGCTCACGATGGGTCATGCTAAGGTGCTCCTCGGGGTCGAGGACCCCGCGAAGTTGGTGGCCCTGGCCGAGCGGGTCGTGGCCCAGGGGCTGTCGGTGCGGGAGCTCGAGGAACTGCTCCGCGTCCCTGAGAAACGGGAACGCCCCCGGGAGAAGCCGAGGGCGAAGCTCCCTCCGGACCTGGCGGCAGTGGAGCAGCGGCTGCGGGAGCAGTTGGGCACACCGGTCAAGTTGCACTGGACCGGGGAGCGCGGGCGGGTGGAAATCACGTTCTTCGGGCAGGACGGGCTGAACCGGCTGTTGGATGTGCTCGGTATGAGCCAGGAAGGGGCGGAGCCCAGGCCGCCGCGGGAACCGTTCCGGGTGTAAGGTGTTCCACGTGGAACAGTGATGGGTCACTGCGCTGTTCCACGTGGAACTCTCGCGTACTGGGGGTGGAATGGGAGCTGTCCGGACACGGGAGTGCTAGGACGTGTAAGGACGGTCAGGCCTCACCTGCAAGAGAGCTTAGGGGTTCTGTGGTGCCGGCGGGGCGCGCAGTCTGGCGTCCGTGCGTGGGATGTTCCACGTGGAACAGTGGCGCGATAGGAAACCCGGGTGTTCTACGTAGGGCGTCTGGTCTGGGGCCCCGGGAGTCTCCCAGTCCTACGGGCGTGCCGCGCAGGGCAGCACGCGGCGTGTTCCACGTGGAACAGTGGGGCGGTGAGCCGGGCGAGTGACAGCAAAGGGAGGTCGCTTTGCTTCCACGGGGGCCCCCGGTGGAGTGACGTTGGCCGGGGAGGTGCACCTTGCGTCGGTGAGTCGTTCGGTCAATGGGCGATCAGACCGGGGGTGCGATGTTCCACGTGGAATAGTGGCGCGCCTGACGACAGAGGCCGTGGAGGGGGGAACTGAAGGAACCCTTGAAGCGTGACGTTCCACCTGGAACAGGGGAGGACCCTGGTTGGCGGTTTCTGCTAGGTGGCCCTGTGGTGCCGAGCTGCAGAGAGGACCGTTCCACGTGGAACAGTGCTGCGGTAGAGGACGCCGGAGGAGTTGCCTGACGCAAGGCGTGCCGAGTCCGACGAGTGATGTTCCACGTGGAACAGTGGTCTGACGATGGCGGCCGGGCGGGGTGGCCAGCCGCTCTAGGAGCTAGCAGTGGCCTGAAGCGTTCCACGTGGAACAGGTTCGGCGTCGTGCCGGTCAGGCCGCCCCGTCCCAGGGGCGCGGGAGTCGCCTGCGGAGTGTTCCACGTGGAACAGGAGGGAACTTTCACTCTGGGTCGGGGCGTGCGGCGCCCTCAGGGATTGAGGCTGGCGGGCATATCTGACGCGGCCCGTGCCCGGTGAAAGCGCTGCCCCAAGGTCGGACCGAACGTAGGGTTCGAGCCGGAGAAAGCTCGATGTTCCACGTGGAATAGGTGGGCGGCGGCGCCAAGGCGCTGGCGTCGCCCGATTTGGAATTCTCGTCCGCGTGTGTAGGTTCCACGTGGAACCCTGTGAGGGTTGTGCGCAGTGGGGGTGGGGTCAGGAGTTCAGATACAGGGCGAGGCCTGGTTTGCCGTTCCTGGAAGGCAAGCGGGGTGCTAAGCCAGAAAGCATGCCATAGCAAAGGCACCCCGCTCTAGAACGGGCGGAGGGCACGGCCCTGTCTTTGACGTGAAGAAACCGTACGCCCAGGGGGTCTCGTGGAGCAGTTGAATGCGATGTTCCACGTGGAACAGCAGGGAGGCTGAGCGAACCGGAGTGCGGGCGCAGAGCTTTCCATGGGTCCAGTCGGGGCAGGAAAGTTCCACGTGGAAGACTCGCGGTTGCTGAGGCGAAAGCCCCGCGCAAAGCGTTTGGTGCCGCACCCATCCCCGCAGAGGTGTCTGCAACGCGGGCATGATGAGGAGCCAGCGCATGGTCAGGTTCACTGGGCGACGTTCCACGTGGAACAGTGCGTGCCCGTGTCCCGCCAGACCACGGTGAGCCGTGCAGCTAGTCTCGCCGACCGCGCCCGGCCAACGCCGCGGCGGGAGCCACTCAGAGGCCGGTCGACATGGCGGATGTTCCACGTGGAACACCGGATTGCGGAGGTGAGCCCCAACCGCAGTCCAAACGAATCATGTTCAGCAGCCTTGGTGAGTTGTGACCGGCTCACACGAGAGAAGACGCGCCGAGCTTGTGTATGCAGTACAAGGAACGCGCAGAATTCCACGTCATTGGCAACTGGCCAGGAGGCAAGCTCCGTAGAGACGACCCCTGGAAGCGAGGCGGGCTGCACCACTGTTCCTCAGCTCTCACTTCGCACTACCCACCACCGACCACTTACCACACACTGGTGTTCCACGTGGAACACAGAAAACGCGGCGACAGGACTGACAGCCGACGCCAAGTCCACGAAAGACTCCTCAGGAACTACAAAGAAGACAAAGGATCTACCGCAGGCCACATCGTAATCCATTGGAACGGCCAGCCCCAGCGTTCCACGTGGAACACTCAGGCCCGGTGCAGCTTCTAATCATACGGTCAGTCCAACGAGCGAACCCCGGGAGCACAGCGGCTCCCGGTTTCTCAGGAAGTCGGCAGAAGACAGGGAGGCCGTCCCGGTGGCAGACCTTTTTCAGCAAGATCCCCTGGCAGTGGCATTTATCGCGATTGGGTTCTGCGTTGTGGCGCTCATCATCATGTTGATCGTGCTCGTCCGCCAGTCCGTCCTCCTGAGGCGGTACAGGAGCCTGCTCCGAGGCAACTCGGGGGCCAACATGGAAGAACTGCTCGTCCAGCAGCAGGAGGCGACAGCCGAACTGCGCGCTGCCCAGGAAACGCTTCGCAGGCGCCTGGCCGATCTGGAGAACGCCTCCAAGGCCTTCGTGCAGCGGGTCGGCGTCGTCCGGTTCAACGCCTTCCCGGATGCAGGGGCGGACCTCAGCTTCTCCTGTGCGTTCCTGGACGGGGAGGACAACGGCGTAGTGGTGACATCCCTCTACGGCCGTTCGGAGTGCCGGACCTACGCGAAGCCCATCCGTAACGGCTCTTCCAGCTACGTGCTCACAGATGAAGAAAAAGAGGCGATCGCCAGGGCCCGCGGCATAGGTAACGAAAAAGTGTAACAACATGAGATCCAAGCAGGAAGGAAACAGGCAGTGTTGGGTTGAATCCCCACATTGCCTGTTTTGCCATTCCCAGCCGTAGGCGTGAGAGAGAAAGGAGCCTGAAGGGAGCGAGACCCGGTGCCGCGACAGGCCAGACGAGTGCAGCTCATCGTCGTGCCAGCGACAAACAGACGCAGTTATAGCCTCTACTTCTACCCAGCCCTGCTGGCAGCCGGCTTCGGGCTCATGGTTCTGGTCGTCGCGGCGCTTGCGTTCGGCCTCAGGCACTACCAGCTGGAGGCCGACCGGCTCCGGGCCGAGCTTGCGGAGATGGAGACGTTGAGGCAACAGGCACGGCTCCAGCAGGAAGAACTGGAGCAGATGAAGGCGACGGCCGAGCAGGTCGAGCGGGAGCTGCAGGAGATCCGGCAGCTCGAGCAGGATCTAGAGACCATGACGGAGGGGGAGGATGTCCTGCCTTCCCGGTCGTCCTTCTCCAGAAGTACGACCTCCGGTGAGTCGGCGCGCGGCGGGCCTGAGATCAGCCCCTCGCAGAAGGCCCCGGGGCTGACCCTGGCCAGCATCCTGCCCGAGGACGTCCGGCCCTACGTGCTGGGCCAGCGCAACACCCTGGCCCTGGACCTGAAGCTGGGCCGCCTGTCCTCTCCGATGACCAGCACCCTGCAGGCCTCGCGGTCTCTGCGGGCAAAGCTGGCCGGCCAGCTCTCGCTGCTCCAGAACTCCGCACAGTCCATCGCAGACGGACGAGACCAACTGGCGGCAAAGCTCGAGTACCTCGCACACAAGCCTTCCGGCTGGCCGTTGGACGGCGCCGAGATCACCGACGGCTTCGGGCCCCGCTGGAGCCCTTTCGGCAGCGGCTGGCAGTACCATGACGGAGTCGACCTCGGCCAGGATTACTGGACGCCGGTGTACGCCACCGGTGCCGGAACGGTCGTCTACGCCGACTGGCTGGCCGGCGGATACGGGAAATGCGTGATTATCGACCATGGGTATGGCTACCGTACGCTGTACGCCCACCTGCAAGACTGGAACGTGACGGAAGGGCAGGACGTGGTGCGCGGCGATCTGATCGGCTGGGTCGGCAGCACCGGACTCAGCACGGGGCCCCACCTGCACTACGAGGTGCACCTGAACGGCGTGGCGGTCGATCCTGAGCCCTACCTAGAATCGGAGGAATGAGCGTGTTCGGCAGTCGCAAGAGAGCCACGGCAGACAGCCTGTCCTACGGCAAGATCGAAACCCTGATTGGCGAAGGGACGCAGATCAAGGGCTCGTTTCAGTCGTCGGGCGTCCTTCGGGTAGACGGCTTCGTGGAAGGCTCCATCGAACATGACGGCGACCTGATCGTCGGGCCCAAGGGCCGAATTCAGGCCACCATCAAGGCGAGGAGCCTGGCGACGGCCGGCGAGATCCAGGGTGACGTGGAGGTGGCGGAGAAGCTCGAGCTGCTGCCCGGTGCTAACCTGAAGGGGGACGTGCGCTGCGGCCACCTGGTGATCCACGAGGGGGCGCGCTTCCACGGCCGGAGCCTCATGTCCGTGGCCGAGTCGGCGGAGCCGTCGCCGCCGGTCAGGACCCAGGGAGACTGAGCATGCACGCATCGCCCGCCCTGTGCAAACAGGACGGGCGATCACATCACTTTCCGATCAGCTTTCCGCCTGGCGCAGGCCCTGCCGCTCCAGCAGCGCCCGCAGGCCCTGCTCCAGCCCGGCGGCAGCCACCTGCGCCATTCGCATGACCAGGCTCAGACGGGTATTCTGGAGGACGAAGTATTCCATGAACCCGCCGACGTTCACGACGCCGGTCAGGTAGACGTCGCCCGCCGGGGGCAGCGACTTGCTCACGCCTGCACCCGGGCGCAGGCTGCCGGCGCCGACCGAGAGAAACCCCACCGACTCGGCCCTGCCCAGGCAGGCGTCCACGGCCAGCACGAGCGGCCGCCGGAAGTTCCGGGTCACCCAGGCGAGCGCATCCGTCAGGTTGCCGGCATGCACGGGCTTGTCCAGCGTGCCGAGAACCGTGACTTCCGCGGGCAGGGCGCCGTACAGCCGGCTGCCCACCAGCGGCCCCAGCGCGTCGCCGATCGACCGGTCGGTGCCGATGCACAGCGCCACCAGGCCGTCGCACTGGTGAATCAGTCCCGCAGCGCAGCTTTCCACGGCGGCCGCAATCACTGCAGGGGCGGCCGCGTCGTCCATATGAATGCGCGTCTCTCCGCCGGGAGAGGCTGTGCGCCGAGCGGTCAAGTTGCCCCCATCACCCAAGGCCCTTCCCTCCGACTCCGGTCCCCGGGGACCGTGGTACAGGGAAGTATACTGCAATCCCTGGCGGCCTATGTGCAGCCAGCGGCCACAGGAGGCGCTTATGGAACACGAGGAGCGCTCACCTATCCTGAACGAGGCTGATGCCCTCTACGCCCGGGGCCGGCTGGAGGAGGCGCTGGAGCTTTATCGAAAGGTCCTGGCAGAGGATGAGACCGTCGCCTGGGCCCACAGCCGCACGGGCGCCATCCTGGCCCAGCTGGGCGACCTGGATGCGGCGGAGGCCCACCTGCTGCGCGCCATCGAGCTCGATCCCCAGCTTCCCCAGGCGCACAGCAACCTCGGGAACATCCACTACTCCCGGGGGGCCTACGAGGCCGCCCTGGAGAAGTACAAGGCGGCCGTCGCCCTGGACCCCAACAACCCCACCTTCTACGAAAACCTCCACGCCGCGTACAAACGGCTCGGGAAGCTGAACGAGGCCGTGGAGTCCATCAAGAAGGCCCAGCGGCTGAAGCGCAGCCACATGCGGGAAGAGGCGAACCGGGAGATGACCGCCATGCGGGGCGACCTGAAGCGCCGCCTGGGATGCCTGCCCATCGGGATCCTCCTTGCGCTGACGGCTCTCGGAGCGGCGTTCCTCCTGTAGGGCGCTGGCAGGCACCCGCACTGTGAAAGTAGGGATATCATGGACCTGAGCGCGATGACCCCCCTGGATTGGGTGATCGCCGGCGTGCTGCTCCTGGCCGTGGGGACGGGGTGGGTGCGGGGCATCGTCCGGGTGCTCCTGGGGTTTCTTTCCTTTCTCATTGCCGTCATGATCGCCGGGCGCCTGACCGGACCGGTTGTCGATTGGCTGGACAAGATGTGGAACATCACGGCGCGGCTGGCCGACGGGATCATCGAGCGCGCCGGCCGTTCGGGCGACACGCTGGCCACGTCGCTGGACCGGGTGGCGATCCCGCAGCCGTACAAGGCGTCGCTGCTGCAGGACGTCGTCCGCGCGTCGGCCGAGACGGGCCACGTTCCGGCGGCGGAGCTGGCCGCCCAGCAGATCGCCGAGGGCGCGGCCACAGCCATCTGCTTCATCCTGCTTGTTCTCGTGCTGACCGCCGCGCTGCGCTGGGCGGGGAACCTCTTCGCCGACCTGGTGCAGAGCCTGCCCATCGTCGGCCTCGCCGACCGGCTGCTGGGCGCCGCGGCCCTGGGCACGGCGGCCGTGCTGGCCCTTTGGCTGCTGGTGATCTGGGTGATCCCCACCCTGTCGGTGTTCGGCGTTCAGGGCCTGGGCGACATGCTCAGCCAATCGGTCACCCCGCCCTATCTGATTCAGGCCTTCGAGTGGATCCGCCGGCTGGTCGTCGGAGGAGGGATGCGGCTGTGGAGCGGGTAAGATACGAGGTCGGCGATCAGGTGCGGCTCAAGAAGCCGCACCCCTGCGGAGCGAACCGCTGGGAGATCTACCGGACGGGCATCGACTTCGGGCTGAAGTGCCTCGGCTGCGGGCACCGGGTGATGATTCCGCGGCCCAAGTTCGAAAAGAGCGTGCGGGAACGATTCCCGAAGGAACAGGTACAGGAACAGGGACAGCCGGAGTGACGCGCGCCAAGACGCTTGCGCGGCCTGTCCGCGCGTGTTATATTGAATTGGATGTGCACGCAAGTCGTGCCATCCCAGGCGCAGCCTTCGGGGCTGCTGCCTCCCTGCTCCACCGGAAGTGGAGCCATCAGTCCAGAGGGAGGAGGTGCTACCGGCATGCGGAAGTACGAGATGATGGTCATCGCCCGTCCGGACCTGGACGAGGCGGGCCTCCAGGCGGTGTCCGAGAAGATCGCCGAGCTGATTACCGGCAACGGCGGGACGGTCGAAAGCCAGGACGCCTGGAAGAAGCAGCGTCTCGCGTATGAGATCAAGCATATGCGGGAGGGCTTCTACTCGGTCGTCAACTTCACCGGTGAGCCCAGGACTGCGGATGAGCTGAACCGCGTCCTGAAGATCACCGATGAGGTTGTCCGCTTCCTGATCGTCCGACCTGAGGAGTAACGGGACAAGAGGAGGTAAGGATGTGCTCAATTCCGTGATATTGATTGGCCGCCTTACCAGGGATCCGGAAATGCGGTACACGCCGTCGGGGAAGGCCGTCGCGAACATGCGGCTGGCCGTGGACCGCGGCACCGTCAATCAACAGGGCGAGAGGGAGACGGACTTCATCGACGTCGTCGTGTGGGAGCGCCAGGCCGAGACCGTCGTCAACTACCTGCAGAAGGGCCGGCTGGTCGCCGTGCAGGGGCGCCTGCAGATCCGGCAGTACACCACGCAGGAAGGCCAGAAGCGGGAGAAGGCGGAGGTTGTCGCCACCACGGTCCGGTTCCTGGACAGCGCCCGTGACCACGCCGGCGGCGGCGGAGGGGGCAGCGCCCCCGCACCCCGGCGGGAGGAAGGCATGGGCAGCGAGCTGACCTTCAACGACGATGAAGATGTCCCCTTCTAGGACCAAAGGAGGACAGAACGCATGCGTCGGGAACGTGGTCGTCGGCAGAGGCGCCGTGTGTGCAGCTTCTGCGTTGACAAGATCGAGCACGTCGATTACAAGGATGCCGCTCGTCTGAAGCGGTACATCACCGAGCGGGGCAAGATCCTGCCCCGGCGGATCTCGGGCAACTGCGCCCGCCATCAGCGCCAGTTGACCGTGGCCATCAAGCGGGCCCGCATCATGGCCCTGCTGCCGTTTACCGTCGAGTAGGCGGCTCGAGTAACGGAAAGAGGGGGGCACCGCGTCCGGCGGGCCCCCCTGTTCGCTCACGCAACAACGCTAGCCCGAAGGAGCATACCCCATGGAAAACCGGTCGACCCGTGTGCAGGGGCTGGTCTTTGGTGGACTGATGGCGGCCCTGACCGTCGTTTTCAGCCTTGTACCGGTGCTCTCCGTGCTGATGCCGATTCCGCTGGTGCTGGCCTACGTCCGGTACGGAGGGCGCATCGCCGTCATGACGGCGACCGCGGCCACGATCTTCACCATGGCGTTCACGGGCGTGGTCTCCGGCATTCTGGCCATTCCGGCCGGCATCCTGCCCGGCCTGATTTTCGGGCTGGGCTTCCGCCGGAAGTGGAAGCCGCTCACCATCGGTCTCGCCGCCGTGCTCACCTTCTTCTTCGGCTTCGCGCTCACCTACGTCGTCACCCGCGTGGCCATGTTTGACGGGCGCGACCCCTTCGTGGCCATGCTGGAGACCCCAGCGGTGCAGGCCCAGGTGGAGCAGTTCGCGGGCCTGATGGACCAGATGGCGGAGACGATCGAGTCCACCGCCGCGCAGCAGGGCGCCGCTGTTCCCGCGGCGGCGCAGCAGTACCGGCAAATGGCCGACCTCATCCGCCGGGACGCGGCGGGCCTCACCTGGACCCTGCTGCCCTCCTCGCTGTTCTTCATGGGCGCCTTCAGCAGCTGGATCAACTACCTCCTGTGCAAACTCATCCTGCCCCGTTTCGGGCACCAGGTGCCGCCGTCGACCCCCTTCGAGGAGTTCCGCGTGCCGATCTGGCTCGTGTGGGCCTACGTCATCCTCGCCCTGGCGACGCCGCTGTTTACGGGCGGCGACATGACCGCCCTCCCCTGGTGGGCCAAGCTCATGCTGAACGTGTTCACGCCGCTCATGTACATCCTCGTGCTGGCGGGCCTGGCCGTGGCCTACGGCTTCATGCGGAAGCGCGGGATGCAGAAGGGCGTGGCCGTGGCGATCCTGGTGGCTGGGTTCCTGCTGCTCGGCCAGTTCGGCATGCAGCTCCTGGTGCTGCTGGCCATGTGGGACACCATTTTCGACGTGCGCGGCCTCGGGCACGGCTTGTGGAAGCGAACGGAGGAGATCCGTTAACTGGAGGGATCGGAATGAAGGTCATCCTGAAGGCCGACGTGAAGGGTACCGGGAAGAAGGGCGAAACCGTCGAGGTCGCTGACGGCTACGCGCGCAACTACCTGATTCCCAAGGGCCTGGCCGTCGCCGCTTCCGAAGGGGCCCTGCGCTCCATCGAGGCGGAGCGGCAGGCGCAGAAGGCGAAAATGGAGCGGCAGATCGCCGAACTCCGGGCGCTCCGGGACCAGCTCGACGGCCAGACGATCCGGCTCGCCGCCAAGTGCGGCGACGCCGGCCGCCTGTTCGGCTCGGTCACCAACAAGGACGTGGCCGATGCGATCGCCCGCCACATCGGGAAGCCGTTCGACCGCAAGCTGGTCGAGCTGGACACGCCGATCAAGACCCTGGGGGTCCACTCGGTCACGCTGCGGTTCGGCCACAACATCACGGGGAAAGTCAACGTTGAGATCGTGCCCGAGTGACAGCCAGCGGCCCGGCCGGCGTTCTCCGGTCAGGGCCGTCGCTGATTGGCCGTCCTCGTTCGGAAGGAGGTGCGGGCTTCGGCCGCTATGATGAAGGACATACTCGACAAGCTGATGCGCGGCGCCCAGCCGGCCGACACGGAGGCCCTGAACCAGAGGCTCTCGCCCGAGGAGCGGTATGGCCGGCAGGTCGGCGCGCTCTTCAACCTTCTCATGGCCGTGTGGGGGCCGGAGCGGCTGGTGGTTAAGGCCGGCAAGCTGGACGCCCTCGGGCTGATGAAGTCCGACCGGGTGGAGGAGCAGGTGCTGGCGCTGCAGCGCCTCGTCTACGAGGACCCGACCCTTGACACCGTGCCGGACCTCCGGGAGCTGCCCGAGATCCTGGACCAGCTGGAGGATGCGGTGGCGGACCTCGCCGCCCGGCGCACGGTGGAGGACCGGATTGAGCGGAAGGTCCAGACGCGCATGCAGGAGCGGCAGGACGACTACTACCGCGAGATCAAGCAGCAGGTGCTGAAGGAGGAGGCAGGTCCCGAGACCACCTCGACGCTGAAGCGCCTGGAGTGGCTGGAGCAGCTGGACAAGAAGTCGCTGCACCGCAGCGCGGTGGAGCTCCTGCGCCCGCGCTCCCTCGAGGAGGTCGTGGGTCAGGACCGGGCCATCCAGGCCCTGCTGGCCAAGGTGGCCTCGCCCTTCCCGCAGCACGTCATCCTGTACGGTCCGCCCGGCGTCGGCAAGACGACGGTCGCCCGGCTGGTGCTGGAGAAGGCCAAGCAGATGCCGCAGACCCCGTTCGCGGAGGATGCGCCCTTCGTGGAGGTCGACGGCACGACCCTGCGGTGGGATCCCCGGGAGGTGACGAACCCGCTCCTGGGTTCGGTCCACGATCCGATCTACCAGGGGGCCCGGCGCGATCTCGCCGAGAGCGGCGTGCCCGAGCCGAGAACCGGCCTGGTGACGGAGGCGCACGGCGGGGTGCTGTTCATCGACGAGATCGGCGAGATGGATCCCATGCTCCACACCAAGCTCCTGAAGGTGCTGGAGGACCGGCGGGTTACGTTTGAATCCAGCTACTACGACGCAAACGACCCGAACGTCCCCAAGTACGTGAAGAAGCTGTTCGAGGAGGGTGCGCCGGCGGACTTCGTGCTCATCGGCGCGACCACCCGCGACCCCGAAGACATCAACCCGGCCCTGCGCTCCCGCTGCGCCGAGGTCTTCTTCGAGCCGCTCACGCCCGACGACATCGTGCTGATCGTCCGCCAGGCCGCCGGCCGGATCGGCGTGCAACTCGCCCCGGGGGTGGAGAACATCATCGCGGACTACACCATCGAGGGGCGCAAGGCGGTGGGCATCCTGGCCGACGCCTACGGCCTGGCCCTGTACCGGGCCGCCGAGGCCGGGAAGGAGAACGAGCCCGTCACCATCACCGAGGAGCTGGTCTACGAGGTGATCCAGTCCAGCCGCCTGGCCCCCTACGTCACCCGCAAGGCGTCGCCCACGGCCGAGGTGGGGCGCATCTTCGGGCTGGGTGTGCTGGGCTTCGTCGGCTCCGTCCTGGAGATCGAGGCGGTGGCCTTCCCGGCCCGGGAGAAGGGCAAGGGCGTGCTGCGCATCAACGACACGGCGGGCTCCATGACCAAGGACTCGCTGTTCAACGCAGCGGCGGTCGTGCGCAGGGTAACCGGTGAGGATCTCTCAAACTGGGATGTGCACGTGAACGTCGTCGGCGGCGGCCGGATCGACGGGCCCAGCGCCGGGACGGCCATTTACCTGGCCATGATCTCGGCGATGCAGGGGCGGCCCATCCGGCAGGACGTCGCCATCACCGGCGAGGTCTCCATCCGCGGCGCGGTGAGGGCCGTGGGCGGGGTGTACGAGAAGATCTACGGCGCCAAGCAGGCGGGAATGGCCCGCGTGGTCCTTCCCGAGGAGAACCGAAAGGACGTGCCGCAGAGCGTGCCGGGCATCGAGGTCTGCTTCGCCGCGACCATCGAGGAGGCGATGGCCCTCGTCATGGCGGACGCCGGCGAGGAGTCCGCGGAGCATGGCGGCTGATGATGCTGATATCGTCAGCAGGGTTCAAACGCATGTTTGTCGAACACCCCTGCTCATGAGGGGGGTCGTCAGCCGTGAACGCCTTCAGTGAACGGGTTCCACCGCAGAATCTCGAGGCGGAGCAGTCCGTCCTGGGCGCCATGCTGATCGACCGGGAGGCGGTGATCGCCGTCTCGCACAAGCTGGTGCCCGAGGACTTCTACTCGGACCGGCACCAGCACCTGTTCGCGGCCATGCTGGCGATCTACAACCGCGGCGAGCCGGTGGACCCCATCACGGTGCAGGACGAGCTCACCCGGACCGGCAAGCTGGAGGAGGTGGGGGGCCTTACCTACCTCACCAGCCTGATCAACCTGGTGCCGACCACCGCCAACGTCCTGCAGTACGCCGAGATCGTGGAGTCGAAGGCGATCCTGCGCCGGCTGCAGACGGTGGCCCGGCGCATCGTCGACGACTGCTACACCTCGGAGGACGTGGAGACGACGCTGCAGGAGGCGGAGAAGTCGATCTTCGCCGTGACGCAGCGCCGGTCGGCCCGGGGGTACCAGCACATCCGCGACGCGCTGGTCACCGCCTACGGCCACCTGGAGCACCTCTACACCACCAAGGGCCGGACGACCGGTGTGCCCTCGGGCTACCGGGACCTGGATGCGATGACGTCGGGGTTTCAGCCCTCGGACCTGATCATCGTCGCCGCGCGCCCGTCGGTGGGCAAGACCGCGTTTACCCTGAACGTCGCCCGCAACGCGGCCGTGCAGGCGAAGGCGAAGGTGATCTTCTTCTCCCTGGAGATGTCCGCGGAGCAGCTGGCCCTGCGCCTGCTGGCCTCCGAGGCCACCGTGGACGGGCACAAGCTGCGGACGGGCCAGCTCCAGGACCAGGACTGGCACAAGCTCGGCACGGCGCTCTCGGTGCTGGGCGAGAGCGACATCTACATCGACGACACGCCGAACATCCCCCTGCAGGAGATGCGGGCCAAGGCCCGCCGGCTGGCGCAGGAGCACGGGCTCGACCTGATCATCGTCGACTACCTGCAGCTGATGTCGCTGCCGCAGCGGCCCGGCCAGCAGATCAACCGGCAGCAGGAGATCTCGGAGATCTCCCGCTCCCTGAAGGCGCTCGCCCGCGAGCTCAAGGTGCCGATCATCGCCCTCTCGCAGCTCTCCCGCTCGGTGGAGCAGCGGCAGGACAAGCGTCCGATGCTCTCGGACCTGCGGGAGTCCGGCGCGCTGGAGCAGGACGCCGACGTGGTGGCGTTCCTCTACCGTGAAGACTATTACGACCAGAACACCGACAAGAAGGACGTCGTGGAAGTCATCTTGGCGAAGCACCGTAATGGCCCGATCGGTACGGTGGAACTCTACTTCGCGAAGGAGATCCAGCGGATGTACGGGCGCGAGCAGAGGAGGCAGTAAAGCGAACATTATATCCACACCTGTGGACAACGTTCGGAGTCCGCATTGACACCGCGATCCCGCGGATGGTACACTGTGCCTGGAATCGGCAAACGCGTCCCAGGGGCCCCCCCTGCGGGGCCCCGGCGTGTTTCGTACGGGAGGTGCCGACATGCCAGTGGTAGTGGTCATGGGCGCTCAGTGGGGCGACGAAGGGAAGGGGAAGTTCGTCGACCTGCTGGCGGAGAGGGCGCACGTGGTGGTTCGGTCAACCGGCGGCTCCAACGCCGGGCACACCGTGTGGGCCGACGGAAAACAGTACAAGCTTCATCAGGTGCCTTCGGGCATTCTTTATCCGGGTACGCTCTGTGTCATCGGCCACGGTGTGGTGCTGGATCCGCCCAAGCTGCTGGAGGAGATGGACCGGCTGGCGAGCCAGGGCGTCGATCTCTCGAACCTGCGCATCAGCGGGGGCGCGCACATCGTCTTTCCCTACCACATCCGGCTGGATGAGGCCGAGGAGGACCGGAAGGGCGCCCGCAAGATTGGCACCACCCGGCGCGGTATCGGGCCGGCCTATATGGACAAGTTCGCCCGGATCGGCATCCGGCTGGTCGACCTGCTCGACCGCGACGAGTTCCTGCCGAAGCTGAAGGCCAACGTGGAGGAGAAGAATCGGCTCCTGGAGCGGGTGTACGGCCTCCCGGGCTTCACCGTCGAGGAGATTGCGGAGCCCTACCTCGAGTACGCCGAGCGGCTGCGCCCGTACGTGGCGAACACCGTGGAGCTGGTTAACGACGCGGTGGATGCCGGGAAGAACGTGCTGTTCGAGGGCGCGCAGGGTCACCTGCTCGACATCGACTTCGGGACGTATCCGTACGTGACGGCCTCGCACCCCATCGCCGCCGGGGCGATCATCGGCGCCGGCGTCGGGCCCGGCAAGGTCACGCGGGTCGTGGGTGTCGTGAAGGCCTACACCTCCCGCGTGGGCGAGGGGCCCTTCCCGACCGAACTGCACGGCGAGGAGGGGCACCGCATCCGCGAGGAGGGCCACGAGTATGGCACGACCACCGGCCGGCCGCGCCGCATCGGCTGGCTCGACCTCGTCATGGTCCGCTACGCCTGCCGCGTGAGCGGCATCACCGACCTGGCCGTGCCGCACCTGGACACCCTCGCCAAGACCGGGCTGCCCACGCTGAAGGTGTGCGTGGCGTACCGCACCCCCGACGGCAAGGTCACCCGAGAGTTCCCCGTCGGCCTGAAGGCGTTCAGCCAGGTGGAGCCGGTGTACGAGGAGCTGCCCAACTGGGAGTGGTCGGATTCGCTCCGCGACGCCCGGCAGTTCGACGAACTGCCGGAGGGGGCCCGGCGGTATGTGCGGCTCATCGAAGAGGTGACCGGCGTGCCCGTCTCCATCCTGGGCGTGGGCTCCGAGCGGACCCAGGCGATCTACCGTTCCAGCATCTTCTAGGACTGCAAGACCGCGCGCGGGACGGCTGGCAGCCGTCCCGCGATTTTCAAGGCGGATCCGCCTTGCATTGAGTACACGCCGTGGCTATAATAATCGTTGTCGAGACGCCGCGGGTGTAGTTCAATGGTAGAACATCAGCTTCCCAAGCTGAGAACGTGGGTTCGATTCCCATCACCCGCTCCAGACAGAACGGAGACGACATTCGTCTCCTTTTTCGCTGCCGATGTAGCTCAGCCGGTAGAGCAGCTGATTCGTAATCAGCAGGTCAGGGGTTCGAGCCCCCTCATCGGCTCCAGGAACGCCCCCGAGGTCACGAAAACCTCGGGGGCTTTTTCGCGCCCGGCGACAGGGAGCGACATTTTTCGCACGCAGGCTCTGGCAGAATATGCCTGAGGTGGTAATTCGTGAGAAGTGACAGGCTTCGCAGGCGGCTCCGGGCCCGGAGCCTGCGCCGCGACCTGATGGCGCTCGTGGTGTTCCTGTTTGTCCTCACGATGCACGGACTGCACGGCCGGCTCGAAGCCGCCGGGGTGCCGGCCGCACAGCATCTGGCGCCGGTGGAGCCCACGATCCCCGAGCACGACCTTCTGCTCGCCGAGCGGCGGGCGCAGGTGGCGCGGCGCACCGCCGCACAGTTCTCCCGGGAGGCTGCCGAGGCCGCGGCCGACCTCGCGGCGGCGCAGCGGCGCCTGATGCGGCAGGCCGACGCCGAACGCAGGCGGGACCTCGACCGCATCGCCGACCTGGTGCCGCCGGAGTACCGGCAGATGGTGCTCGACCTCTCCGCGCAGTACGGCGTCGACCCGCGGCTCGTCGCGGCGGTCGGCCACGTGGAAAGCCGGTGGAACCCCCGGACGGTGGGGAGCCACAACGACACGGGGCTGATGCAGATCCTGCCGAGCACCGCCGAGTGGATCGCAGGCCGGCTGGGCTGGACGGAATACGACCTGTTCGACCCGTGGACCAACCTGCACATGGGCATCTGGTACCTGCACGTGCTCCACCAGGAGTACGGTTCGTGGGAGAAGGCGCTGGCGGCTTACAACGGCGGGCCGCGCCACGCCCACCTGGGGGAGGCGCACCCCTACGTGGGCAGGGTGATGCGGGCATATGGAAACAATTGACGGAATGGGACAAACTTCCAGATCGTAGAAACTGAGTTAGCTGGAGGTGATGTAATCTCCTGATTCATGGCAGGACACTGAGTATACCTAGCGAAACTATATACCCTGTGTGATATTTGAGGAGGTGGACCCCTCTTGCCACGCCGCCCACTGTTGCTGGTCGTACTTGCAGCGGTAATCGGCCTCGGGCTCGCAGCCGACCTCGGCCTACGGTCCCTGCAGCGTTCGCAGCCGAAAGTGGCGGCGGAAGAGCAGGAGACGGGAACACTCGCAGCAGCGGATGTGCGCAGTGCGCCGGCCGGCACGGAGGAGACCAACGCAGACGGAACGGACCGGGAACGGGTGGACATCGCCTCGCGCCTTGCAAAGGGCCCCCGGGCGGTCCGTGACCTGCCGGAGGCCTACACCCCCGTCGCCGCGCCGCCGAAGATGGAGCAGGCCACCGTCATCGCCGTGAACGGCGAGCCGGTGGTGGCTGTCGCGAGCGCCGAAGACGCGCAGCAGGTGGTCGACACCATCCTCGGGCGGTACCGGGAGTCCTACCTGAGTGATGCCACCGAGATCGAGGACCTCTCCTTCGCCGAATCCGTCACCTGGGAGGACGGCGAGGTGGAGGCCGGCAGCATCAAGACGGTGGAGGAGGCCATCAACGTCCTGCTCCTGGGCACCGACAAGGTGGCCACGTATACGGTTGTCTCGGGCGACACCGCCTGGGACATCGCCACGGAGTACGGCCTGACCACCGACCAGCTGGCCAGGGCGAACCCCGGCGTCGATATCGAACTGCTGCAGATCGGGCAGGAGCTCACCATCACGTACAAGGAGCCCTACGTGCACCCCCAGTCTGTCTCGCAGCGGGTGGTGTACGAGGGCATTCCGTTCGTGGAGGAGCGGGTCGAGGACGACACGCTCTGGCCGTGGGAGTCGGTCGTGGTGACGGCCGGCAGTTGGGGAACCCGCGAGAAGCTCGTCCGCGAGCGGCGTGAGGAGGGCGTGATCGTCGAGACCGAGGTGCTTTCGAGCCGCGTCACCAAGGACCCGCAGAAGCAGGTGCGCCGGGTCGGCATCAAGCAGGTGCCCGACCTGGGCAGCGGTTCGCTGATCCTGCCGCTTGTCGGGGAGATCACCTCGTACTACGGGCCGCGCTGGGGCTCGTGGCACAACGGCATCGACATTGCCGGTTCCATCGGTACGCCGGTCAAGGCAGCCGACAGCGGCATGGTCACGTACGTGGGCTGGAACGGCAACTACGGGAAGATGGTTCAGATCGACCACGGCGGCGGCAAGCTGGTGACCCTGTACGCCCACCTGTCCGGCTACAACGTGACGCTGGGCCAGCAGGTGAACAAGGGCTACATCATCAGCTACGTGGGCAACACCGGGTACTCCACCGGGCCGCACCTGCACTTCGAGATCCGGGTCGACGGCAGCCCGGTGAACCCGCTGAAGTACTATCCGTAATGAGGACAGGCCGAATCCGGACCGCCGGCAGGACCGCCGGCGGTCCTGCTGCATGCAGGGCCGTCCGTGGGGACAGGATAGTGCAGGAAAGGGAAATCTCGCGCAGCCGGGTGCATTTCGACAGAAGGAGACGGGGCGGGAGTGGTCGAATCTTTCAGCAAAGTCTGTGACCAGGGGCAGCCCCGTGTCGAGTCCATCGCCAGGGAGGGTGCGGAATGGAGAAGCCCAGGGGGACGAAGAGCAAGGCTGATCAAATCAAGGCTTTCCTCGAGCAGTACCAGCCGAAGCTCTCGGAGGCTCGCGGATTCCTTCAGTTCATGCTGTCGAAGGAGGAGATCCTCCGTCGCACGGAGCTGGTGTCCGACCTCATGGGCTATGACTGCGCCATCCTGGTGTCGGCCAAGGGTTCGGGAACGTGGCCGTTTTTGTTCCGCAGGGGAGACAAGGTTTACACCAAGACCTCTCAGGCCGTGGTGGAACTGATGAAGTCCCTGCCCGAGCACATCGCCCTCTGCCTCTCCACCGAGCCGCCGCCGTGGAGCGAGGAGCGGCAGGAGTTCCTGAACCTGCTCGCCCGCTGGCACGACGAGGTGTTCAACGAAGACCTGGAGCGCATGACGCGGCGGCAGGAGCTGCTGCGGCAGATCGACTACGCGCTGGACCGCGGCGACCGCGTGCTGTTCGAGCAGTTGTCCGCGAAGCTGCGCAGGATGGGCTGAAGCCAACGGAACACGCACACATCGGGGCCGTCCGAAGGGGGCGGCCCCGTTTCTGTACCTGCCATTGTCTGCGGATGGCCGCAGGTTGGGCCTTCATCTATACTAGACTATGCTAATGTACAATCTTATTGATTTAGGGGCTTAGAACAATGAACAGCAAGCGCGCACTACAGCGGCTGCTTTCCGCCCTGGCCGCCGGCGCCTTCCTGCTCTGCGGGCTGCTGGGCTGGCCGGAGGCGCGGGCGGCCGCCTATCGCTATTACCGCCAGCAGGGCCGGGCGCGGGCGCTGGCCGGCCTTTCCGAATACCTCAGCGCCGGCTCGGACCGGTTCGTGGTGTACTACCGCCCGGAGGACGAAGACGTGGCACCGCTCATCCTGGAGCACGCGGAGTCGGTCTACGACCTGGTGGCCGGCCAGGTGGGATACCGCCCGTCCGGTCGGGTGCCGCTGATCCTCTACCCCGACCGGACCGAGTTGCGCGCGGCCTACGGCTGGGGCTCGGGCCAGAGTGCGGTGGGCGTGTACTGGCGGGGGACGGTGGGGCTGCTCTCGCCGAAGGTCTGGATCGCGGCGGACGACCCGGCCGAGCTGGAAGCGGAGTTCCGGCAGAGCAACCCGATCGCCCACGAACTGACCCACTATGTGCTGGATGAGTGGACCGACGGCAACTACCCCCGCTGGTTCACCGAGGGGCTGGCCCAGTACGTGGAGGAGCTGGCGACGGGCTACCTCTGGCTGGAGCCCGGCGCCGCGCTGGACCAGCCGCTCTACACACTGTCGGAGCTGACGGAGCGCTTCGACGGCCTGTCCAACCAGCCACTGGCCTACCGCCAGAGCTACTCCCTGGTGGCCTACATGGCGGAAACGCACGGCCAGGAAGGGCTGGCCCGGTTGATCGCCCTGCTGGCCGAGGGCGCGCCGTTTGCGCAGGCGGTGGAATCGGGCCTGGGGCGAAGCATGAAGGCGGTCTATTCAGACTGGAAGGACAGCGTCTCCGGCCGCGCGGCACAGGGAAGGAACGGGCGGCTCACGGAGCGAAAAGGCCTGCTGGAAGAGAGATAAGGAGAGGACGTTATGGCCGATCGCATCCTGGTCGTAGATGACGAACGCCCCATCGCCGAGATCCTGAAGTTCAGCTTTGAGCGCGAGGGCTTCGAGGTGGAGATGGCCTTCGACGGGGAGGAGGCCGTCGCCAAGGCCCGCGCAGCCCAGTTTGATCTCGTCATCCTCGACATCATGCTGCCGAAGCTGGACGGCTTTTCGGTGTGCCGGGAGATCCGCCGCTTCTCCACGGTGCCGATCCTGATGCTGACGGCCAAGGAGGACGAGGTGGACAAGGTCCTGGGGCTGGAGCTCGGGGCCGACGACTACGTCACGAAGCCCTTCAGCCCGCGGGAGCTGATCGCGCGCGTGCGGGCGATCCTGCGGCGCACCCGCGTGGCCGAGAGCACCCGGACGCGGGCGGTGGCGGACGAGATCCTGCGCGAGGGCGACATCACCATCAACCTGACGAGTTACGAGGTCCGCAAGGGCGACAGGCCGCTGGAACTGACCCCCCGGGAGTTTGAGCTGCTGCGCTTCCTGGTGGCCCACGCCGGCCAGGTCTTCTCGCGCGAGGCGCTGCTGGAGGAGGTCTGGGGCTACGATTACTACGGCGACGTCCGCACGGTGGACGTGACGGTGCGGCGCCTCCGGGAGAAGCTGGAGGACAACGCCGCGCGGCCGGAGTACATCAAGACGCGGCGCGGGGTCGGCTACTACTTCCAGCGCTTCGACTGACGGAGAGGGTGGACAGCGTGTTCCGGAGCATTCAGGGGAAGCTGGTAGTGGTCTACCTGCTCCTGATCGTGGTCGCGATGGAGCTGGCGAGCCTCTACCTGATGCGGGAGCTGGAACGCAGCTACATCGGCAAGGTCCAGGACGACCTTCACCAGAGCGCGCAGCTCCTGGCCGGGCAGCTCTCCAACTTCATACGCGATGACCGCCTCGACCCCGAGGCGGTTGACCAGTATATGGAACGCTGGCCGGGCGAGGTGCTGGTGCTCGACGCCAACGGCGTCGTCATCGGCGCGACGGCGCGCCTCCCCAACCGGGAGGAGCTGCTGGGGCTGAAGTTCAGCCACGACGACGTCTCGCCCGCCTTCTTCGGCAACATCAACCGTCGGACGGGCAAGGAAGGCTCACAGCGGATGGCCTACGAGGCGGTGCCGCTCACGGTCGCCGACAACGTCATCGGCGTCATCTACCTGAAGGACTCCCTCGAGGAGGCGTACGCCCGGCTCCAGGACCTGCGCGACATCCTCCTGGTCGCGACGCTGCTGGCCATGGCGTCGACCGTGGTGCTGGGCATCGCCCTGGCCCGCACGATCACGGGGCCCATCCGGGAACTGACCCGCACCGCCGCCCAGATCGCCGGCGGCAACTTCGACCAGGCGATCGAGGTGCGCTCGAACGACGAGATCGGCCAGCTCGCCGAGATGTTCAACCGAATGAGCCGGCAGCTCAAGGAGACGATGAGCGAGATCCAGGACGAGAAGAGCCAGGCCGAGGCCATCCTGACGCACATGGCCGACGGCCTGATGGCCCTGAACGGCGCCGGGCGCATCATCCGGCTCAACCCGGCCGCACAGCGGATGTTCCAGGTTCCCGAGCTGCAGGCCATCGGCCGGCGCCCGCAGGACCTGGCCGGCGACTCGGGGCTGGAGGAGGCGCTGTCGGAGGCCTGGGACCGGAACAGCGCGCTCACGCGCCAGATCCACCTGAAGGATCGGGTGCTGCAGGCCTACATCACGCCGCTGAAGAGCGACGGCCGGCATCCCGGCGGCACGGTGATCGTCTTCCACGACATCACCGAGCTGGAAAAGCTGGAGACCCTGCGCCGGGAGTTCGTCGCCAACGTTTCGCACGAGCTGAAGACGCCGCTGACCACGGTGAAGAGCTACGTCGAGACACTGCTGGACGGCGCGGCCGACGATCCGGAGGTGCGCGACCGCTTCCTGCGGGTGGTGGACGGCGAGACGGAGCGGATGGCCAGGCTGGTGCGGGACCTGCTGCGCCTGACCCAGATGGACGAGGGCACCAGCCGCTGGACCATCGGGCCGCAGGACATCGGCGCGCTGGTGGCCGAGACCATCGGCCGCCTGCGCGTGCAGGCCGACCGGAAGCGGCTCGCCGTGGTCTGCGAGGTGCATCCCGACACGCCGCCAGTCCTGTGTGACTACGACAAGATCCAGCAGGTGGTGATCAACCTGCTGGCCAACGCCATCGAGTTCACGCCCAACGGCGGCCGCATCCTGGTCTCAGTGGTGCCGGCGGGCGATCAGGTGCGGGTGGCCATCGAGGACACGGGCATCGGCATCCCGGCTGAGGACCTGCCCCGGGTCTTCGAACGCTTCTACCGGGTGGACAAGGCCCGCTCCCGCTCGATGGGCGGCACCGGGCTGGGTCTCTCCATCGCGAAGCAGATCGTCGAGCTCTCGGGCGGCGTCATCTCCATCGCCTCCGAGGTGGACCACGGCACGACGGTCACCTTCACGCTGCCCGCCGTCCGATCGGGGGAGGTGAGCCAGGCGTGAAGCTTGCCTTCCGCGTGCGCGAGCTCCTGCTCGACCTGCTCCTGGCCGTCCTGGTGCTGACCAGCGTGCTGCTCTCGGTGCGCATCTGGTATCCGGAACCGCTCTTCGGCGCCGCGGACACCGCCGAGCCTAGCCTGCAGCAGCAGCCGATCCCCATCGTGCGGGAGATGCCGGAGGTCTTCCGGCCTGAGCGGGTGGTGGTCCTCAGCGCCGAGGGCGGCCGGGCGGAGCTGCACCCGGGCTTTCCCACCTACGCCGCCTCGTGGCAGCGGATCCGCACGGCGCTGACCGGCCTGGACATCCGGGGCGGCGCGACGCTCATCGACGAGGTGCCCCGGGGGGCGGAAGCGGCCCCGGTACTGGAGCTCTACCTGCCCACGGCGCTGCAGGTCAGCCAGTGGGCCGATCTGCTGCGGTGGGAGACCTCCCTCCTGCGCAACGGCTCGATCCTGGTGGACCGGGTGACCATGACGCTGGGCGAGCGGGCGGCCGTCTACCTTTCCGGTCCGCCCGGGTTCAACCTCTACCTGGCCGAGCTGCCGGAGGCGCGGCGCCTGAGCCTGGTCGCGCATGTCGAGCGGCTGAACCCGGCGCTCTTCGGGCAGTACCGGGAGCTGGCGCTGGAGGGGCTCGGGGTCCGCGCGGAGCCGGGCCTGGTGGTGCCGGACGTCGCGGAGCTGCCCGCGGCCGAGGTGCACGTCTCGATGCCCGACCTGAGGGAGGAGGAGGCCCGCTATTTCCCGGACCTCACCCTCGTCCGGCAGATCGATGAGCACGATGCGCGCAGCCTGACCGATGGCAGGCGGCTGCTCCGGATCACCGGGGCAGGCCTGCTGCAGTACCGCACGGCGGAGGGATCGGGCGAGACCGGGGCGCCTACCCTCGAGCAGTCGCTGGAGGCGGCGGGGACCTGGGTCGGCTCGCGGGGCGGCTGGCCCCAGGATGTGGTGCTGCACCGTTTCGTGCGGGACGCAGGCGTTGGCAAGCTGGTCTTCGAAGTCCACACCGGGGCGAGGTATCCGGTTCAGTCGCTGCCCGGTGCGATGCAGGTGCACGTGTCGGCGACGGACCGGGTCGTCTACTTCGAGCGCACTCCCACGGTGGCCAACGTCACGTTCCTGGACGATGACATGCTTTCGCTGATACAGCCCGAGGCCGCGCTGGCTCACGCCCTTCCTGCGGCGCCGGTGCTGGCGTCGGAGCCCGTCCGGGCGATGTACCTGACGTACCTGCTGAAGCCGCCGGCGGACGTCGGGGGGCAGTGGACGGCGGAGCCGACCTGGGTCATCCAGGCCGGCCAGACGGAGGTGTACGTGAACGCGGTGGCCCGTGAGTACCCGCTGCCGCCGAAAGTTGTCCAGTAGCGCGATGGAGCCGTAACCTTTTCCGGGCCTGTTTCGTTTAGGAGGTGGGGCAGTGGACTGGACACGGGCACGCGCCATCCTGCTGGCGGCCTTCGCTGTGGTCAACCTGATCCTGGCGTACTCGCTGTGGGGGCCGAAGGGCGAGATCGATCCCACCGTACCCACGGCCCGTTCTCAGCTGGTCCAGCTGCGAACCCGCCTGGACGAACGGGGGCTCCTGCTGCCGAGCGGCGTTACGGTCCCGTCCACACCGGCCCCGATGCGTTTTCTGCGCGTCGAGTACCGGCCGGACCCCACCAAACCCGGATCGGCGGACGAACCCTCTGATGGAGCGGCTTCCGGCGCCGGCCTGCGTGCCCGGTACGATCCGGACACGCGCGAGACGGTGCTGGAGCTGGTGCGTCCGGCTGAGAAGACGCCGGTGAACCTGTCCGACCGCGCGGCGCTGCGCCGGGCGGCGGAGGACTTCCTGAAGGAACGCGGCCTTCTTCCCGCCGACGTGCAGCTTTCGGGCATCTTCCTGCGGGACGACGGGGCGATGGTGGAGTTCGTGCCCACGTACGACGGGCTGCCGGTCTTCTCGGGGTACCTGCGCGTCTACCTGTCCGCGCAGGGGATCGACCGGGTGGTGAAGCACTGGGTGATGCCGGTGGGCTACAAGGAAGGAACCGCGAAGGCGGTCCGCCCCGCGGCGGAGGCCCTGCTGCGGCTGGCCGGGCACCTGGAGGCGGACGGCGAACAGGTCCGCACCATCGTGGATGTGCGGCTGGGCTACTACTCGGGCCCTTCGGTGACGGTGCCCGCTGCCGAGGAGATCAGCGCGTGGGAAACGGTCCCTGTGTGGCGCATCACCCTTGACAGTGGCCAGGTTTATTATGTAAATGCATTTAACGGTGAGCTCGAATCATGACTCGGGTGCCCGGTAAGCAGTGCCAGATCGGCAAGGAGGAAGGGCGTTGACGACGTTGACGATTCGCGGCGGCCGGCCCCTGAGCGGGACGGTTCGGGTTAGTGGGCGGAAGAACGCCACGCTTCCGTTGATTGCCGCCACACTGCTCGCGGATGGAACGAGCCGGCTCGAGAACGTGCCGGAGATCCACGATGTGATGGTGTACCGGAACCTGCTCTCCGGGCTGGGCGCCCGGGTGGACTGGGATCCCGTCCGCGGAATCCTCACGGTACATACCCATGGTGTCAGGCCCGGCGAGCCGGATCACCACCTGGCGTCGTCGATCCGCGCTTCCTACTACCTGCTCGGCGTGATGCTCGCCCGCTACGGCGAGGCCAGCGTGCCCCTGCCCGGCGGGGACAAGATCGGCCACCGGCCGGTGGACCAGCACATCAAGGGGCTCTCGGCGCTGGGCGCCGAGGTCTGGATCGACCGGGGGATGATCCAGGCGCGGGCAAAGCGCCTGCGCGGCACCCACGTGTACCTGGACATCATCAGCGTTGGGGCCACCATTCAGGTGATGCTCGCGGCGTCGCTGGCCGAGGGCACCACGGTCATCCAGAACTGCGCCCGGGAACCGCACGTGGTGGCAGTGGCCAACTTCATCAACGCCTGCGGCGGCAAGGTGACCGGCGCGGGGACCGACACGATCCGGGTCAGGGGCGTTGACCGGCTGGTGGGCACGACCCAGACCGTCATCCCCGACGACATCGAGGCCGGCACCTGGATGATGGCCGCGGCGATGACCCAGGGCGACGTGACCCTGCAGAATGTGATTCCCACCCACCTCTCACCGATCATGGCCAAGCTGCGGGAGGCGGGGGTTGAGATCCACGAGCTGACCGACGCCGTGCGGGTGATCGGCCGGGGGCGGCCGAAGGCGATCAATGTGAAGACCCTGCCGTACCCGGGTTTCCCGACCGACGCCCAGAGCCAGATGACGGCCCTGCTCTCGCTGGGCGACGGGACGAGCTACGTCACGGAAACCCTGTACGAGGACCGTTTCCGCTTTGTGCCCGAGTTGGTGCGCATGGGCGCCCAGATCCGGGTGGAGGGGCGGACAGCCATTGTGAAGGGCGTGGAGCGGCTCTACGGGGCGCCGGTGGAGGCGACCGACATCCGGGCCGGCGCCGCCCTGGTGATCGCCGGGCTGGCCGCCGAAGGCGAGACGACGATCTACGGCATGGAGCACGTGCAGCGCGGGTACGAGAAGCTGGAGCAGAAGCTGTTGGGCCTGGGCGCCGACGTCAAGATGGAGCGGCAGGGAGCAGCGGTGGTTTAGCGGAAGACTAGAGGCGGTGCCACGGGGCACCGCCTCACACGCGTTCAGGGGGGTCGCGCCTTGCGGATTCGGCTGGTGACGGTGGGCAAGCTGAAGGAGCGGTACCTTCAGGAGGGCATGCAGGAGTACCTGAAGCGGCTGCGCCCCTACGCCCGGGTGGAGGTCGTGACGGTGCCGGACGAGCCGATCCCCGACGGCGCCTCGCCCGCGCAGGAGGCGCAGGTGATGCAGCGGGAGGGGGAGCGGATCCTGCGCGCGCTCGACCAGGGCGGCCAGGAGCACGTGGTCGTGCTCGACGCCCGCGGCCGGAACCTCTCCTCCGAGGAACTGGCCGCCTTCCTGGCAGAACGGGCCCTGCGCGGGGACTCGAGCCTGGCCTTCGTCATCGGCGGCTCGCTGGGGCTGGACCCCGCCGTGCTCGCCCGGGCGGACACCATGCTCTCGCTGGGGCGGATGACGTTCCTGCATCAGATGGTGCCGCTGATTCTGCTGGAGCAGATTTACCGGGGGTTCAAGATTAACCGGGGGGAGAAGTACCACAAGTAGGAGCGCAAGGCTGCGGCACCGCATGGGTGTCGAACCGCTCCCAGGTGTGCCCGGCACTCTTCAGCACGGCGAAGACCAACTGGAAGTGCTGCTTTTGGGTTTCAAACACAACGGACCGTGATGCCGCATCCAGGCCCCGCAACCCACGCAGTGCGGGGGGCAGACCCGACGGTGCACTCCGAGCCTACCCAGGTGGATGGCCCAATCCCAGGCCTGGGTAGGCTCTCCTGTTTGATCCCTGTCGCAACCAAATGCTGGTCTGTCATCAAACGTGTATGACTATCACAAACGTCAACCTGTGAATAGAAAGTCCAAGGATTCATTTGAATTCCGGCACGATCTGACCACGAGGCAACCGCGTGAGGCTACAGTCCATAGTAGTGGTGTAAAAAGCACCCCGACTAGATGGTCATCTCCGGCAACCATCTAAGGGGTGCAGGGATCACTTGACATAAGTGGTCACCTTTGGGTTCCATGCGAAGTAGGA
>Ga0134099_1001052_pt1 | contig 27771 bp, 28 predicted proteins | sample 10_taG_2_FD_105482 | JGI IMG/M metagenome (GOLD analysis project Ga0134099, IMG submission 105482) | Switchgrass degrading microbial communities from high solid loading bioreactors in New Hampshire, USA - 10_41_5_180_A2 metaG | ecosystem: Engineered > Bioreactor > Semi-continuous > Anaerobic >...
ATCATTAAAAATTTGCTTTAATAAACTAATCTGAAGTCAGTTAAAATGCTGATTCTGTCTGAAGATTCATTTAATGTGGAATTTACTTTTGCAAAGTGGAATTTACCTTTTCAATTGACCTTTCGGCCTGTGCCGGTGAGCTTTAGGCTGATTCTGTTTTTATTCCGGTTCTGTAAGTCCTTGATCGGATAGGTCTGAAAACACGGTTAAAAACTTGGATTGTTACATGGTAATTTATTTGGTACAATTAATCATGTTTTGCAGTTGCTGTGATCATATGAAAAGGAGAGAAGCAAATGAGCATATTTGAAATTGGAATGCTGATATGTTTTGGTGCTGCATGGCCCGCATCCATTGCAAAGTCTTACAGAAGCCGTTCTACAGAAGGGAAAAGCATAGTTTTCCTTTTTATATTGTTCATCGGTTATATATTCGGAATTCTGCACAAAATCCTGTACAGATATGATTATGTTATATTTCTTTATATTCTGAATTCATTGATGGTACTTACCGATATAGTTCTTTATTTCAGAAACCGTTATATTGAACGTTCTTCATGAACCTGCTAAGCGCTCATATTCATTCTGACAACCATGGAATGCAGCAATGGCAATATGTCTTACAACGGCAACAGGAACATAGCAGGATTTGAATGTGACTTCATGGTAAAAAACCAGCTCGGTGACGGTTCCTTTAACATTACATGGAAAAGGGACGGGCAGACCTGAGGTATACCATGCCGGGTATGCTGTTCCAGAAATCGATCAGGATATTGTCAGCAGCTTTCAGGTCAATGCCCTAAGCCGGACCATTCGGTTCTGAAAAAAGAATACTGTTCTGTTATGAAATATACCAGGTTATTGACTTATCTGCGGTAGTCGTTATATTATTGATGTATGTTTGCGTCAGGAAGTATTACATTAATGAAAAGAAAATATATCGGCGACAGGTCATTCTACAGGATGGCCTTTACAGTTGTAATGCCGATTATGCTGCAGAATTTGATAACAAACCTGGTTAACATGCTTGACAACCTGATGGTCGGAGCCCTTGGCACCGAACAGATGTCAGGTGTTTCTATTGTCAACCAGCTTATATTTGTTTATAACCTGTGTATATTCGGCGGCCTCAACGGAGTGGGGATATTTACATCACAGTTTTACGGCAAGAAGGACAATGACGGCATAAGATATACGTTGCGGATGAAACTGATAATTGCTGTTACGATTTGTGTGATTGCGACAGCATTATTCATCAGTTATGATGATTTTTTTATAAACCTGTTTCTTCACGAGGTGGACGACAGCGGAGACATTCATCTTACGCTTTCATTTGCAAAGGAATATCTTGCCGTAATGCTTGTCGGGCTGCTACCCTTCGCCTTGTCACAGGTACTGGCAGGCACACTCAGGGAGACCGGGAATACGTTTGTTCCAATGCTGTCCGTGCTTACAGCTGTTGTCATAAACGGTATTTTCAATTACCTGCTGATATTTGGAAAAGCCGGTTTTCCGGAGCTTGGGGTTAAAGGTGCCGCAATCGCCACTGTTATGTCAAGATTTGTCGAGTTGACAATAATTTTAGTTTATATAATTTTAAGACAGGGAGAGCATGTTTATTTCATTGGCGCATTCAGGAGCCTGAAAATTCCCGGCAAACTGCTTTTATCATTTGTTTCCAAGGGGACTCCCCTGCTTGTAAATGAATTTCTCTGGTCGGGCGGGATGACGGCACTTTCGATTGCATATTCACTGCACGGCATCTCGGTTGTGGCGGCTAATTCGATTGCATCGTCAGTGACGAATCTTTTTAATATCACATTTTTCTCGCTGGGTGTGAGCATAGGCATAATCGCAGGCAAAACTCTAGGAGCGGGGGAACATGAAGAAGCCGTGGACATAGTAAGAAAAATGATTGTTCTTTCGGTGTCGGTAAGCATAGTAATTGGCATAATCCTGTATTTTTCCGCCAATGGAATCGTTAACCTTTACAAAACCGATGAGGCATCAAAATCGCTTGCACTTTACTTTATACGGGTTTGGTGCTTTGTCATGCCGCTTAATGCCATAGCGAATGCATGCTATTTTACACTGAGAAGCGGAGGAAAGACGCTGATAACCTTTGCCTTTGATTCGGGAGTTCTCCTGGCAGTCTCCGTTCCGCTTGCATATATGCTGTATTATGCCGCCGGCCTTGATATAAGGATAATTTTTCCCATTGTACAGTTTGCAGAGATTATCAAGGTTATAATAGGATTAACTCTTATAAGAAAAAGAGTATGGGTAAAAACAATAGTGTGAATCTTATAAATGTTTTTCTGCCTATGAATCAAAAAACCCCCGACTTTAACAGGGGGTTTATTACTGCGCAGGCGTTTGTATATAATGGCTGAAAGCTTCTTTCAGACGGTTCAGACCCTGTTGCAGCACCGACCTGGGACATGCGATATTGAACCGCTGGAAACCCTGACCTCCGGCTCCGAAGGCAGGACCCGAAGAAAGCCAGAGCTTTGCTTTGCTTACCAGTATTTTTTCAATTTCACGGTCCGAAAGTCCGAATTTGCTGAAATCAAGCCAGACAAGATAGGTACCTTCAGGTTCGACAAGCTGAATTTCAGGCATTTCCGCATTTATAAAATCCCTGGTAAGTTTAAGATTGCCTGCCAGATACCTTATGAGCTGATCCAGCCATTCTGCTCCTTTTTCGTATGCAGCCCGGAATGCGACCATTCCCATGAGATTGGGCTGACTGTATCCTGTTTTCCTTAACTCTTTTATAAACAATCGCCTTAAATTTTCATTGCTTATAAAAATATTGGAAATCTGAAGCCCGGGAAGGTTGAAAGTTTTGGACGGGGCAGTACAGGTTATGGTTATATCAGCATATTCAGGCTTCAATCCTGCGAATACCTGGTGCCTGTATCCCGGATACACAAAATCCTGGTGTATTTCATCAGAAATGACATATACACCGTGGCGGACACATATGTCTCCGATTTCAGACAGTTCTTCCGTTGTCCAGACTCGGCCGACAGGGTTATGGGGACTGCACAGTATAAACAGTTTTACATTTTCTTCCCTTATAAGCTGCTCAAATTCATCCACATTCATATAATACCTGCCGTCTTTGTAAACCAGCTGATTTACAATCAGCCTGCGGTCATTGTCCTTAACCGAACTTTCGAAAGGGTAATACACCGGCTGCTGTATTAAAACTGCATCTCCGGGGTTTGTAAGGGCGCGTATAGCGGTACAGATGGCGAAAACAACGCCTGGAGATTTTACAAGCCATTCCGGACGGATATGCCAGCCGAACCTGTCGCTGTACCAGTTGAACAGTGCGTTGAAATATGATTCATCGAGGGTATCGCTGTAACCGAAAACACCGTGATGTATTCTTTCAGACAATGCTTCCAGGATTTCTGGGGGTGACTTGAAATCCATGTCAGCCACCCAAAAAGGCAGTATATCCGCCGGCATACCCCTTTTTGCGGCAAGATCGTATTTCAGTGAATCGGTGCCGTGCCGCTCAATGATTTCATCAAAATTGTACATTTTCATAACCTCCGTAGAGAGCCTGCTTCAGATCTTCAATCAAATCTTCTGCCGATTCAAGACCAACCGAAAGCCTGAGCAGGCATTCCCCGATACCCCTGGCTTCCCTTTCCTCCCGGGGTATGTCTGCATGGGTCTGAAGCATTGGATAGGTAATAAGGCTTTCCACGCCCCCGAGACTTTCGGCATACTGAATAAGGGACACTCTTTCAAGAATGCGGTATGCAGTTTCCCTGCTGTCGGTTTCAAAGGAAAGCATTGCGCCGAATCCCGAAGTCTGCCTTTTTGAAACTTCATACCCGGGGTGGGTCGGAAGTCCGGGATAATGAACCGCTTTGATTTTGCTCTGTCCCAAAAGCCATTCCGCAATCTGAAAGGCCGTTTTCTGCTGTCTTTCCAGGCGCACCGCCAGGGTTTTTATACCCCTTATAAGAAGCCAGCTGTCAAAGGGAGAAAGACATGCACCGGTCGTCTTGGCCAAAAATCTGAGACGTTCTGAAAGATTTTGATCGGACACAACCAGGAAACCTGCGAGGGTATCATTATGCCCTCCAAGATACTTTGTGCCGCTGTGAACCACCACATCCGCACCCAGTAACAGCGGTTTCTGGAAATAGGGAGTAAGGAAGGTATTGTCCACAATCAATATCAGGTTGTTTTTCATGCATAGCTCTGAAACAGCGGCAATATCGGTTACATGCATCATCGGATTTGTAGGTGTTTCTATGAAAACAGCCTTTGTTTCGGGACGTATGCAATCCCGGATATTTTCAACACTGACAGTATCCACAAAATCGAATGTAAGGCCGTTCTTTTTGGAAACATGACTGAACAGGCGGTGGGAGCCGCCGTACAGATCGTCGGTGGCTATTATATGGTCCCCCGGCGAAAACAGCTCCATTAACGTGGTTATCGCAGCCATACCGGTTGAGAAGGCAATAGCATCCGCACCGCTTTCAAGTCTCGCTACTGTTTGTTCAAGATACTCCCTGGTAGGGTTCTGCGATCTGGAATAATCAAAGCCGGTACTTAAGCCCACGCCGGGATGAACAAATGTGGCTGACTGAAAAATGGGTACACTGACAGCACCGGTGGTATCATATCTTTTGTTGCAGCCGTGAACACACACCGTTGAAATATCCATAATCATCTTCCTTTACTGGCTTTATTTATATATAGAACATCATGGCCTCGTCTTTTTTGTGTTTCTCGGCTTCACTGACGAGATCGGCCAGCGTAATTGAGCTTAAGGTCTGTATTATGCTCTGATCAAGCACATCAAAAACCGTATATTTTAAAGCCTTTTCAATTTCAGGCGCCTTTTCAGGAACGGTGTCATTGGTCTGCTCAAACAGTGACACTTCCACCGCAGACAATACATCAAGAATGGTAATTTCCTGGGGTATTCGGGAAAGCTGATAACCGCCCTGTGAACCTTTGGAAGAAAAAACAAGCTCGGCTTTCTTAAGCAAAGAGAACACCTGTTCCAGGTATATCTTTGATATGCCCAGTTCCTCTGAAATGGTGATTATGGTAATATACTCGCCGTTATTATACTGCTGTGCCATGAATGTCAGTGCTGCCAGAGCATATCTTCCTTTTGCGGATATTCTCATCATTATCACTCATTTCATATATAAATAGTATGTATTTATAATAAATTTATTAATTGATTCTGTCAATACCGGAATTGAATTTTACCATGAAAACAAAACTATATGGAGAAATTACCGTTTTTATGCAATTTTTTTCTATTGTATTAAATAAAGTATTGACACTGGAATTTTTACGTAGTATTATAAACATATAAAACATATATGTTATTAATGAAAAGGGTGTGTTGATATGGCAAAAATATATCAGAATGTAACAGAATTAATCGGAAGAACTCCTTTGCTTCACTTGGTAAACTATGAGAAAAAGAACGGACTCCAGGCTACTTTAATCGGAAAACTGGAATATTATAATCCCGCAGGAAGCGTTAAGGACCGTATTGCAAAATCCATGATTGAAGATGCGGAAAAGAGAGGAGTACTTAAACCCGGTACTGTAATTATTGAACCCACCAGCGGAAACACAGGTATCGCCCTTGCTGCAATAGCCGCTGCCCGTGGTTACCGTGTTATTCTTACAATGCCTGAAACAATGAGCATCGAGAGAAGAAACCTGCTGAAGGCATATGGTGCCGAACTTGTTCTTACTGAAGGCTCAAAAGGTATGTCGGGTGCTATAGCAAAAGCCCAAGAACTGGCAAAAGAAATTCCCAATTCCTTTATCCCCGGCCAGTTCGACAATCCCGCAAATCCTGAAATCCACCGCAGAACTACCGGTCCAGAAATATGGGAAGACACTGACGGAGCAGTTGATATCCTAGTAGCGGGAATCGGAACCGGCGGAACCATAACCGGAGCAGGTGAGTATCTCAGATCCAAAAAACCTGAAATTAAAATAGTTGCTGTGGAACCGGATGCATCTCCCGTTCTGTCAGGAGGAAAACCGGGGCCACACAAGATTCAGGGAATTGGAGCAGGATTTGTTCCAAGAGTACTGAACACAAACGTTTATGATGAAGTTGTACGCGTTAAGAACGAGGATGCTTTTGCTGCCAGCAGGGAACTTGCCAGGACCGAAGGCGTACTGGTAGGTATTTCTTCCGGAGCTGCCCTGTGGGCTGCTACAGAAGTCGCAAAGCGCCCAGAAAGTGCAGGAAAGGTAATAGTGGTTGTTCTTCCTGACACGGGTGAGAGATATCTCTCCACACCGTTGTTTTCAGAGTAAACCCCGGCATAAATGCCCCCAGTTAAGAAGGCGTCCCATACATGGGACGCCTTCTTTCATATCTGCAGCAAGGTGCTCATTACAGTCATTGTTATGGTGAAAATTAAACCTGTTGGCTGAATAAGATAAATATGTTAAAATACATAAAATATCCCGACGGAAATAGGATACGTTCTTTCAAGAAAATACCGGGGACAGGGTTTTATGCCCGAAGCAGTAAACGGGTATTGAAATTTGCATTTGAAGAAATGGGTTTAAACAGGATTGAATGCTGCCATATCCTGGATAACGAAAAATCAGGAAGAGTAATGCAGAAAGCCGGTATGAGTTTTGAAGGAATAGTCAGGGAGAAAATATTTGCAAAAGGCAGGTACTGGGATGTTAATCAGTATGCGATTCTCAGATCGGACTGGTTTAAACAGTAAAACCATATAAAAATATAAGTTTTAATTTATGGGGTGATGGGTATAGACGTCGTTTTTTCTGCAGGCGGGACTGATATAACAATCCGGGAAATGCGAACAGATGATTATGATGAAGTTTGCGAACTTTGGCGCAAAACTCAGGGTATGTGCTTGAGCAATGCTGACAGGAAAGAGAATATTCAGAAGTTTCTGGCCAGGAACAGCGGATTAAGCCTGGTATGCTGCCATGGAAACAAAATCGTCGGGGTTGTTTTGTGCGGGCATGACGGCCGCAGGGGCCACCTGTATCATGTCGCAGTAGCAGAAGAATACAGGGGAAAGGGCATCGGGCGAAAGCTGGTCGAGATATGCCTCGGGAAACTGAGAGCCGAAGGTATTGATAAATGTCATATTTTCGTATATCCCGGCAATGATATTGGCAATGCTTTCTGGAAGTCGGCCGGATGGGAAAAGAGAGACGATATTTATGTTTATTCGAAATCTGTCTGAACAATTTGTCAGCGGTAACCTTTATGTACGTTTGTACGCGTAGTTCGCCAAAGGATCAGAAATGCCGGTAAACCGCCTGAAATAGTTGCCGATGCATGCCGCTACTGTTTGTATTATTTGATATCAGGCCGGAACATCCGGAAAGTATTCGCTGGTGTTTTCTTTTACCAGGGGTATCGTTTATAATATGGTATATGTGACAAACAGTCCTTTTCACTGTATATGAAGAGGTACATCACAGTTTAAAGTAATGGGGTGATTGGTTTTGATAAAAGCAGCGGTATATGGTTATGGAAATATAGGCAGGGCAGCCATTGAGGCTATTAATGCCGCGCCTGATTTTGAACTTGCCGGAGTTATAAGCAGAACCCTTGAAAAGGGAGCCCTCGGAAACATTCCGATTGTCCGCAGTGTGGACGAACTTGACGATGCGCAGGTTGTTATTCTTTGCATACCAAGCAGGGATGTGCCTGATATAGCGGAAAAGATTCTTCTTAAAGGCATTTCAACAGTGGATTGCTTTGACATTCACAGTGAAACATACAGTCTCTTTACCCGGCTTGATGCAGCGGCAAAAAAGGGAAACAGCAGGTGTGCGACTGCCATAGGATTTGACCCGGGGATTGATTCTGCCATTCGCGCATTATTCGAAGCTGCAGCGCCTAAAGGGCTGACATACACGAATTTCGGACCCGGCATGAGTATGGGGCATTCGGTGGCGGTCAGGAAAATTCCCGGAGTTAAGGATGCCATGTCTGTTACAATACCGGTCGGCGCGGGGGTACATCGTCGCATGGTCTATGTCGTGCTTGAAAACGGAGCAGATTTCAATACTGTATCTGCACAGATAAAAGCCGATCCGTATTTTGTCAATGATGAAACCCATGTTGTACAGGTAGAAAACCTGGGTATGCTGGTCGACAGGGGACACGGAGTGAGCATACAGCGGAAAGGCGTATCAGGTTCGGCACAGAACCAGCGTTTCAGTTTTGAAATGAGTATAGACAACCCTGCAATGACCGCACAAATGATGATTTCTGCCGCCAGAGCCGTTCTTAAACAGGCCCCGGGTGCATATACTATGATACATCTCCCTCCCATAGATTTGCTTTGCGGATCTGAAGAAGAACTTATCCGCCGCCTGGTATGAGTAATTTCTGTTACCAACACTGTAAGTTCTCCCCTTTGATATGAATGTTTCATGAGCATATCAGAGGGGTATTTTTATCATGAAAACGCAACAGCTGACTGATGCTTGCAAAATGCCATTGCTTTCTGGCGTTCATTCATTTGTTGCTGCGGCTTCATCTGATTTTTCAGACAAGACAGAGGCAAGTATTTCATTTATAATAACCTGATTTACAGGTTTTCGTATTATCCGCAGCGGTTTAACCGATTTCAGTTCATATAAATTATCCATAGAAGTTACGAAAACTATATTGCAGGGGGATTTGAGTTCATTGAATTCCATCTGCCGGATTCTTTTTGCTGTCTCAAGACCTGTGAGTTTTTTCATTTTTTGATCAAGAAACAGGAGGTCAAATTTTATATTCTCCCTGTTGAGCATATCAATGAGATCTTCACCGCTTTCAAAATGCCAGATATTAAATATGGTATTGTGTTTCTCACCGTACTGACGGATAAATGTTTCAATAATCTCGCAGAAAATGGGAAAATCATCGCAAATACCTATGTTAAGCATTTGATTCACCTCATAACCTAACGGTTTATAACCATAAAGGTACTTTATTCATTTTAACTTACAATAATTCCAAATTCAAGTGTATATATACCCTTATGATTGGTTAAATTATCCGAATGTAAATGATACAGTAAAAACCGGGTGATAACTGATGAACATAGACTATAAGGCTCTCGGTGAAAGAATAGCAAAACGCCGGAAAGTGCTCAATCTTACACAGGAAGACGTGGCAGAAGCTACAGGGCTAAGCAATAACTATATATCAAATATAGAAAACAATCATTCAATTCCCAGCATTGATACCTTGCTTAAGATTTGCGAAGCAATCGATACAACTCCGAATTATCTTCTTCTGGGTATATCTTCGCATTCGGATACGGAAGAAGACCTGCGGAACAAAATAAACGAGAAGCTCAAACTGTGCAGCCAGAAAAAACTACGCCTGATTGAACGGTTTGTTTCGTGGGTCATAGATGAAGATATATGATACTGACGGAAAAGTCACACGGTCTTGTTCTTGCAAGTCAATAATAAGTTTGATTATTTTTTGTAATTATTGCAAGATAAAATGGGAAGAAGGGTATAAATGAAGTTCAAATATCTAGGTACTGCAGCAGCAGAAGGCATCCCGGCAATCTACTGTAATTGTGAAGTCTGCCAAACCGCAAGGAAATTGGGCGGCAGAGAACTGCGCAGCCGCTCCCAGGCCCTGGTGGATGACAAGCTTCTGATTGATTTTCCCTGCGACACCTACTGGCATGCCATAACATATGGTATTGACTTAACTAAGATTAAACATATTCTTATCACGCATTCCCACAATGATCATTTTTACCCGTTGGATATGGCTTACATACGCAAGAGTTTTGCACATCTGCCGGATGATTTTGAACCTGTGACAGTTTACGGCAATCAGGAAATAGGTGCAGGCATGCATTTGGATGAAAACAACTTTATGGATCCGGACCATCGCCTTCGGTTTGAGCTGGTGAAACCATTTGAATCCTTTCAGGCAGGCGGTTTCCTGGTCACACCCTTACCAGCCTGTCATGGTACCAAAGACCCGTATATTTACCTGTTGAATAAGGACGGTAAATCCATCCTGTACGCTCATGATACAGGCAGAATCTTTCCGGAAGTGATCCTGTTTCTGAAAGAAAATGGCGTGGTACTGGATTTGATTTCCCTGGACTGTACAGAAGCGGACAAGCCGATTGATTACAGTTCCCACATGAATTTGGAGCGGAATATAATCTGCCGAAACGAGATGAAGGAAGCAGGAATTGTATGCGGGCATACTGTTTGCGTATTGAATCACTTCTCACACAACGGTGGCCGTTTGTACAGGGATTTTGTGAAAATTGCGGAAAAGGAAGGCTTCCTTGTTTCCTATGATGGCATGGAGATTTGCCTGTAAAAGACTTATATTCCTGCATTGCAATTAAGAAAAGACTGTGTCATGACAGGCACATATTGATTTGTATGTTCTGGCACAAAGATAGTATAATTATACACTTTTATGCAAAAGTTTTAAGCACCGGAGAACGGCGCTTTTTTGAATTTGGCTATATGAAAAAAGCCTGTCATCGAAATAATTGGAATTATTTCATACAAAGCCATATTTTAATCAAAAATTTTTAATAACCTGTTAGGTTCGGAAAAAACAACCATTGTAATATACCCGGAATCTGTATTATAATTATATAGTTATGTCGAAAAATGCAGATTTTATTAACAAAATGAAAGGAGAGCGTTTTTAAATGAGCATCTTGGCCCTAGTAATAATTGCATCTTTACTTACTTTGGGTTTTGCTGCCCTGAACTTCGTAAAAGTAAAAAAGATGAATGAAGGCACCGAAAAAATGGTGGAAATTGCTTCGGCAATCCGCATTGGTGCAAATGCATTTATCAATTACGAGTATAAAATATTGCTAATCGTTGTAACATGCGTATTTGCAGCGCTTTTAGTTTTTGTAAGCGTTTACACGGCATTTGCATTTCTGATAGGGGCCGTTATGAGTGCTTCAGCCGGTTATGTGGGAATGAAAATTGCTACATATGCAAATGTGAGAGTTGCCAATGAAGCACGGGTAACAAAGAAACTTGGAAGCACGCTGAAAGTGGCATTCAGGGGCGGCAGCGTTATGGGCCTTTGCGTAGGCGGATTTGCGCTACTTGGTCTTTTTCTTGTTTATATTATCTTCGGCATTGGATTGAGAATGCTGGAACCCGAGAATGTAGTACTTGTTTCGAACTGGTTAGGTGTTGAATTTGTACCCTTTACGATGGTTCTTTCAGGTTATGCGCTCGGTTGTTCACTGATAGCCATGTTTAATCGTGTTGGCGGCGGCATTTATACCAAGGCTGCAGACATGGGTGCTGACCTGGTAGGAAAGGTTGAAGCGCACATTCCGGAGGATGATCCGAGAAATCCTGCCACAATAGCCGACAATGTCGGTGATAATGTCGGTGATGTTGCTGGTCTCGGCAGTGACTTGCTGGAGAGCTATGTCGGTGCAATAACTGCCGCAATTATCCTTGGTTTTCACCTGTTCCTTACAAGTCAGTACACCGGAGGGGAAATGACAAACGGGTTAATATCAAACAGCCTTTTGAGCAAACTCTTTTTGTTCCCGGTTGTTTTTGCTGCAGGCGGACTTATTGCCTGTGTTATTGGGATAGCATCACTTTTGCTCAAAAACCTTTCGGATAATCCGCACCGTGAACTGAATGGTTCTACATGGTTGTCTGCAGGTCTTACAATAGTGTTCGGGTTCATTATAACATATATCCTGTTTAAAGGTGAGGATTTGTCCGGTGCCGGTTTTGCTGCGGGATTTGCTTCTCCTTGGATTGCATCCACGCTTGGTGTTGTAGCAGGAATTCTGGTAGGGATAATTGCTGAATATTATACATCATATGACTATAAACCTACACGTCATATTGCCTCAGCAAGCAGGGAAGGAGCAGCTCTTACAATTACCCAGGGACTTGGAATTGGTATGAAGAGCTGTATGGCTCCGCTGATTGTACTCGGTACTGCAATTGCTGCTTCTTACTTTATATCCGGAATGTACGGTGTGGCAATGGCTGCTGTAGGAATGCTGAGTTTCGTAAGCGCAATTGTTTCTGTTGACACTTACGGTCCAATATCGGACAATGCCGGCGGTATTGCTGAAATGAGCAAACTTGAACCTGAAGTACGTGAAATTACCGATAAGCTTGACTCAGTCGGCAACACAACCGCTGCCATCGGAAAAGGTTTTGCAATCGGCTCTGCGGCACTTGCTGCATTGTCCCTCATGGTAAGTTACCTGTATTCATATAACGATCCTTCCACAGAACTGATTTTTAACCTTATTGATCCGATGATTCTCGTTGGTGTTCTTTGCGGCGCCGCTCTTCCGTTCATGTTCAGCGGTATGCTTATTGATGCTGTTACAAAGGCAGCAAGAAGAATGGTGGAAGAAGTTCGTCGTCAGTTCCGTACAATTCCGGGAATTCTGGACGGCACTGCAAAGCCGGACTATAAGACTTGTATAGAAATAAGCTCACAGGGTGCTCTGAGGGAAATGAAATTACCCTCGATGCTTGCCATAGTTGTTCCTGTAGTCTGTGGTTTCCTCTTTGGACCCGGATTTGTGGGCGGAATCCTGATTGGTTCAACTGTTTCGGCAGTTATGCTGGCTATTTTCACCGGTAATGCAGGCGGTGCCTGGGACAATGCCAAAAAGTACATTGAGAGCGGTGGAATTGAGGGGCATAAAAAAGGTTCTCCTGCACACAGTGCGGCGGTAGTTGGGGATACAGTCGGGGATCCTCTTAAGGATACAGTAGGTCCTTCACTGGATATCTTTATCAAGATAATGTCGGTTGTATCGCTTGTTGCAGTCAGCATATTCTCAAAATATAACCTTATTGGTTTGCTGATTTCACTGTTTAATAAATGATAGACCAAGACAGATCTCCTGTCTCTAAAAAAATAACATGATATAGCGGAAACAGACAAAAACACTGAAAGGTCTGATTTTCAGTCAGTTATTGCACTGAGAATCGGACTTTTTTTTGGAAACAAACAGATTTTAGTTGGCGGCAAAAAACTGGCCCTTAATTCCTGAACCAAAACAGAATGGTGCTGATTCTAACCCTTTTTTTGTCAGGGGTTAATGCCTATGAAATATCTTTCTTTTTTATATGGTTGTTTGTTTTTATGTGTTTCTGTGTTATTATTCATATATAACTCATGGTTTTCCTTTGCAAATGTTTTTCCTGGGTCATTAAACATTTTACAACGGGTTGCCATGAGTTTTCTATACTGCGGCATTTGGTTTCACAGCTTTCCATAAGCACTGATTATTTATATTAGCGGGGTGTCAGAGTATGAAAAATAGTTATGTATATTGATGTACAGTAAAGTATAGATGATTTCGAAAGAAGGGATTCAGTGAGAATACTGGTAATTGAAGATGACCGAAGTATTTCTTTTGCCATTAAACGCTTTTTATCCGTGCACAGGCATGAAGTAACCTGCTGTTTTAGCTTGACAGAAGCGTATAAATATAATCCAAGCAGGCAGGATTTTATTATAATAGATCTCAATCTTCCTGATGGAGATGGCTTTGAATATTTGACTTATGTCAGATCCAGCGAGACACGGATACCATTGCTGATTATATCAGTAAGAGATCAGGAGAGTGATATTATCCGGGGGCTGGAGATGGGAGCAGATGATTACTTAACTAAACCTTTTTCACTGCCTATACTTAAAGCCAGAATGGATGCAATTTTAAGGTGCGCTGGATTTGACCGGAACGAGAATAAGCTCAAATGCGGGAAACTGGAATTGGATAAAGCGACGAGGACAGCCTTTCTGGAAAACAAAACACTGGACTTAAGTGCGAGGGAGTATGAACTTCTGGAACTCTTTATGGAAAATCAGGGACTGATTTTACCACGTCAAAAAATTATAGATTTGATTTGGGGTTGGGAACGGGGGGAAATTTATGATAACACCCTGACAGTCACTGTCAAACGTCTCAGGGAAAAACTAGCACCATACCAGTACTATATCCATACCGTCAGGGGGATCGGATATCGTTTGACAGGTGGAGATGAATAGTGGCAAGGGCTTTAAGAACTGTTATTTTTCCCGTAACTTGTTTTTTCGGTACATGTATAATTCTGTACTTTAATCCGCGCTTAGACTGGATTACAGTCCTTTGGATTCTTGCGCTGAATATAGTTATGGGTTTTACTCATTATCTTCTAAATAAAAGTGATGAAAAAAAGCTGCTTGATGATATCGGGCAGTTGATTGATCTGCTGCACTGTCTTGAACAGTATGAAGTGCGCCTGCCGCTGAAAGAAGATATTTTTGGTGTTTTGAGAGATGAGATATGTAAAAGCCTGGTCAGTCAAAGACAGACACGAGATGAAGCGGTCAGGGCAAAAGAGCAGTTAAAACGAAACATGGAGGATATCACCCATCAGATTAAAACTGCTTTGACAGCAGTACTTCTTCTTTTGGATCTGGTGAAATCCGATCCGGAACATTTAACTGAATACCAGGAACGGATACGCCAGGAAGTCGAGCGGCTTTATGAGTTCAGTGACCTGCTTTTAAAACTTTCGTCTTTGGATGCCTGTGCCGTCAATTTGAACAAAACTTCATTCCCGGTAAAAGAGCTGGTGATAGACGCGGAAATGAGCCTTGAGTATTTGATGAGACAAAAACTCATAAGCGTTGAAGCATCAGGTGATGATTTTACTCTTGAAGCTGACCGGGTCTGGCTTCTACAAGCCCTGGTTAACGTGTTGAAAAACGCAGTGGAAGCTTCTCCGCAGAGAGCAAAAGTTTATATTATACTTCACCAGAACGCTGTTTATAAAAGCATCAAAGTCATAGACTCCGGCCCGGGAATCAGCCGGGAAGAACAGCGAAGGATTTTTGAACGCTTTTATAAAAGCAATCCTCGGTCCCCGGGTTTCGGAATAGGCCTTGCACTGGCTCAGTCCATTGTCAGACAGCATGGAGGAGAGATTTTGGTTTCATCATCCGGCCGGGTCAGCGAATTTGAACTGCGCTTTTATTCTCAGCCATGCAAAGAAAAAAGGCTTGTCGGTTAACAAGCCTTTCAATTATTCTTCACGCAAAGCGGTAATTATACTTTGCTCTGAGATTCTGTGTATTCCACTTTCCATGGCCCTCCAGATTCCAAAAATACTTATAAGGAAAAATAGAATAAGAAACGGATAGTTTATGTTAAGCGCCAGCTGCAACGGAGAAAACATAAACTTTTTCTTCGCGGATACGATACAAACGCCACCAATCAGCATCAGCGCGTAATAAATAATAACCCGCCTGATTATGAACCAGTTTTCATAATGAAGCATTTTATATAACTGCTCTTTAGTCATTCCAACACTTTTCAGCAGAGCAAAGTCCCTGATTCTGCTCTGCAGATTAATATGAAAACTGTTATAAGCGTTGGAAAACCCTATGAGCATAAACAGAATATGAGCACCAATAGTTAAGAGCAGTTCATTACGGTACTGTTCTTCTTTACCTGCCTGCTCGGTTAATATATTTTTTGTGAAGGAATCACTTCCGGGGATGTATTTATTTATTGTTATTCTTACTTTTTCTGTTACCTGGGGCAATACATCTAAATCAGCCTCTATTTTTACACGGTACACGAGGGGATGCGCTTCATCTATCTTACTGTTGCTGAAAAGAAAATCCTCGAGGTTTGTCCGGGATGTAAAAAGGGCGATCTGGTTCGGTGTCAGGGGATTAAGCTCATAAGGAAACTTGTCGATACGGCCGGTAATATGTAAATCATATTGTTCATGATCATTTCCGTCCACAACTGTTATTTTGTCAGCTGTACCCTGGGACAGAGGTATATATTCACGGTACTTATATGCCTTATTGGGATTTTTGGCAGTTATGTCGAGTAAAAGAAAACCGTTTTGTCCGGAACTGTTCAATCCATATTCCGCAAGTAAAGCCTCAAAATCAGCATCTTCCAGAGCATAAACCGTTACAGTAGGATTATAATTTCTACCGCTTTCTTTTATGGATTCCATTAGTAGATCAGAGATAAACCCCTGATTCTCTGACTGCAAATACTGGAAGTCATAGGAAGTAAAAATATGAACAGCCTTAACCTCAGGAATACTTTTCAGCTCTGTCGATAAGGAATCCGGTGCTTTTTGAATAGTGTAGAATGTACTGGTCAGCGAATAAGGCGAATAAGGTGTATTGTATTTATCTTCCAGGTCACGTTGTGACTGTAAGATAAGTACTGTGCTGAAAATCAGAGCGGCCAGCGCCATAGCCAGAGAAAGACCCCGGAATGAGTGCCTGTAGCTTAAAGAATTATCCCTTGCCAGCCCGCGGACAGTGTTCGGGTCATTTCTTCCAATGCGTTGACGCACTCCGCCCCTGGAAGCGAGGATACCTTTCAATGATTCAATTATGGAAAGCCTGCTGCTCTGTCTTGCTGGCTTGAGCGCAGCCATCAGTACGCAGAGCAGCGCCAGGGCGAATAAGATAATAAAGACCGTTGGGTTTGCCATAACCAGTTTGAATTGCTCAGTCGGGCCTGTTTGAGGTATTTTTATCGAGTTGAGCCACATGAGATAGAACAGCAAATTGGTGCAGAGATAAGCTAAAACCATCCCAATCAGGACAGGCAGCAAACTTAAGCGCAAGGCCTTCTCAATCACCAGACGGCGTACCTGCCCCGGTGTCATACCGGTACTTTTCAACAGGGCAATCAGACGCAGTTCGTGATTGCTCCATACATTAAAGGAATTGTATATCATAACGGCAAAGAGAGCCAGCATGCAAACCAACAGGCCAACCCTCATGCTCCAGCGTTCAATAAAATTACGGGAAGGAATCAGGCCTGATTTGAAGATAAGTTTGCCCTCGAGATATTCTGTATTGTAGTTAAGAAGGCCTTCTTTCAGTAGTTCGTCTTCACCCTTTCTTCCAAGGTCATGCAAGATCTGACGCATTAATGTATAAGTGTCCCGCTCGTCTTTAAACCAGATTGTAACATACACGGCATCGCCCTGAAACAAGTTTTCTTTGTCTTTTTCGGTGAGCTGCCCGTAGAATAAGTAAACACTGTCAAAGCTCAGAAGCTGATCTCTGTAAATACCGCATATCCGGTACTCCCTGTTTCCTAATTTGACCTTTTTCCCCAAAGAGTAAGCAGGGTTTTCAGCTATAAAAAAATCTGAAACCAGGATTTCATCGGGTTGTTTTGGTAAACTGCCATCCAGTAACTGGGACTCAATAAAGCCGGAACAGGAGTCAAAGAGCGTAGGGCTTTTCAGATAGAGGTCCGCATCAGTACGCTGAAAAGGAGTATCTTTTATTCGTACAACCTTGGTAGGTTCCAGCATTTTAATGCCTGCATTTTCCTGCAAGTACCTGTATTCTTTTTCAGTAATGTCGTACAGTACAGAGTGATAATCACCAAACATATTTTTATGGTAATTTTGATGCGACAGTTCCAGATTACTGTATATAAAGAGCAATGTCCCAAGTATAATCACCGCAACAAGAACCGAATAAAAAACAGCCGATGAAAACCCGCGATTTTTAACACTGCTTTTGGCCAGTTCGGAAATAATCATCATGAAACCTCCTTTTCGTGCAATGTGCCGTCAACCATGAACATGATCCTTTCACAGGAGAGAGCCACTTTTTCGTCGTGAGTTACCAATAAAATCGTTGCCTGAAAGCGGTGATTTACCAGACGGAAAAGTGATGTTATTTCTTCAGTATTCTTCCGATCCAGGTTGCCTGTAGGCTCATCTGCCAAGATTATTGCCGGCCTTGTTACCAGACATCGGGCAATAGCCACTCTTTGCTGCTCACCGCCCGACAATTGGTTTGGAAAACGTTTCAGCTTATCTCCGATCCCCAATATTTCAATGATTTCATCGAAAAAAGCCTTGGCCGGTTTCCTTTGATCCAGTAGTAAAGGCAGTAAAATGTTTTTCTCAACCGTTATGTTAGGGATCAGGTTAAATGACTGGTAGATTATTCCGATATTTCTCCTGCGAAAAACGGTCATTTCTTTTTCTTTCAAAGAAGTAATATCCACATCCTGGATCAGGACTTGGCCCTCAGTAGGCCTGTCTACACCTGCCAGCATGTGCAGTAAAGTAGATTTTCCTGAACCGCTGTCTCCCATAATGGCAATAAGTTCACCCTTTTCTACGGTTAAATTAACACTATTTAAGGCAATTACCTGTTCAGCACCGGAATAAATTTTTGTCAGATTCCGTGTTTCCAGGATTGGCATATGTGAATACTCCTTTCATATTTGTTATATTAAAAAAGGATACGACACTTATGTGACAGGAAAGTGACAAGGAGTAAATTAATTCAAAAGTTTGGTATAATAAAGTTAAACATTATATAGGGAGGCATAATGACTGAAGAATAAAGAGTTTTCTGCTTGTTTTTTTCTTGTTGTTGAAATTATTGATTATATCCTCGAACCATTTGGAGGAAGACTTGTTGAGTATGAAGGTCCGCTTGTCACCTGTCAGGCTTGATTATATAATAAAACCGCGCTTATAAATTTTTATCGGGTAAAGGAGATTTTTATGAGAAAATCTGTTCCAGAGTTTTTTAAGATTGAAACAGAGAGACTGATTATTTATCCGCTTTCCGATGAAGAAATGCAGGACATGATTAACAATGAAACGGACGAAACGCTGAAAGCGGCTTATTCAGAGATGCTTGCAGGCTGTCAGAAAAATCCGGAACATCGTATTTGGCACGCTCTGTGGGTGTTACAACTGAATGATGCAGGCGGAAAAATAGTTGGAAGTCTGGCGTTTAAAGGACTTGATGAAAAAGGAATGGTTGAAATAGGTTACGGAATTAACCCCGGGTATGAGGGAAAAGGGCTGATGACGGAAGCAGTAACCGCAGTGGTCCGTTGGGCTTCGGAGCAACCGGGAGTATTGTCTGTAGAAGCGGAAACCGAGCCGGATAATATTGCTTCACAAAGGGTTCTAGAAAAAGCAGGGTTTGTACCAAAAGGAGTTGTTGGAACCGAAGGCCCAAGATATATCTGGAAAAATACATGAAACCACGCTACCCTGGAAAGCAATTGACAAATGTATTAGGAAGGTGCTCCATGAAAATTGGTGTAATTACAGATATTCATAACAATGTAGTTGCAAAAGTATATCCATCAGAGATAAATCTCTATGAAGGAACGATTTCACTTCTCATTTACAGCGTTCACCGCTGACACGTTACGACTGCCAGCCGGATTTCGCTAAGGCGGACGTGAAAGAAAGGGTGCTACATGCGATGCATTATAGGAAGCCGATATTTTTACTTGTTATTGCCGTCGTTGTTACCGGTATCATGGTTGCAGCCTGCTCTTTGACAAATCCAGAAGATTCTGATCCCAAAAGAACAAGACTGGATGAAGATGATTCTGTTAAATCAACTGCAACAAAATGGTTTGACTGTCTCCACGGTGATGATATGATATGGGACGGCGTTCGGGAATTCAGTCTTGATGCATTTCCTGACGTAACCTTCCGTTGTCACGCCGAGAAACTCGAAGCTGTGACTGACAAAGGAACAGTTCCGCTTTACGCAGGTATGCCGATATGGAATGTCTACTTCTGTGATCTTACAGGAGATGGAAAACCAGAACTTTGTTCGACAGTCAGCATTGGTTCCGGAATCGTAGATTACCGCATTATCATCTACGATTATGCCGGAGGTGTAAGCTATGAGTTGTCTGACCGTATGAGCTACGACTATATGCTGAATATGAATAATGGGAAGCTGATTGCAGAAAAGAGGAAATTTATGCAGGAAGAGATTGTTTTATCCGGCTATATTGTGCTTAAGGATGGGGCAGTTCAGATACAGCCCGGCGCAACTGGCTAATGGATAATGTAAAAAACAAGCCTGTAATACAATTAAAAGCTCAGCTTACAGGCATTTTCCCGGAACAGTGGTTTTTTAATAATGGCCGGAAAACCCGTTGACATGTTTACTTTTAACAGATACTATAAATAAAAACTTAAATCCCGTCATTCTGCCCACGTTAAAACTTTGTGTTTATGACAGCAGTAGATATTGATTTTACATAATTTGAAGCTTATTATTACCTTTTTTTAAAAAAATAATATGGAGGAGTAATCATGAATCATAAAGGAACAAAGACAATTGAAACAGAACGGTTAATTCTGAGAAAATTTACCAGGGATGATATCAGTTTTGCATATAAGAACTGGACATCGGATGAAGCTGTCACTAAGTATCTTCGTTGGCCAACCCACAAAGATATATCTGTAACTGAAAGAGTCATAAATGAATGGATTGCATCCTATGAAAACCCTGCCTTTTATCAATGGGCAATCGAACTGAAAAGTATTGGTGAACCGGTTGGAACCATTTCTATTGTGGATATGAACGAAAAGCTTGATATAGTACATATCGGCTATTGTATCGGCAGCAAATGGTGGCACCAGGGAATAACAAGCGAAGCATTCAGCGCTATTATTCCGTTTCTTTTTGAAGAGGTGGGAGTGAACAGAATCGAATCACAGCATGATCCAAATAATCCCCGTTCAGGCAGTGTTATGAGAAAATGCGGGTTAAAATACGAGGGAACGCTCCGACAGGCTGACTATAACAATCAGGGAATTGTTGACGCATGCATGTACAGCTTGCTCCGAGATGAATATTTTGCCCGAAAATTAAATCCAGACGATTGAGACAGCGGAATTATAGACATTAACCTACTGACATCAATTTTATCAGCTCAGGCCGAAATAATACCAGTCTAAATGCCGATTAATAAACGATCTTTGACGGCGATGCCGACAAAGAATGTTTTCATGTACAGAATTTGAGGAGGTAAATAATATGCAATATGCAATAGAATTGTATTTTGATTAAGTAACAGAACAGAAGCTTTTTAATTTAGCTAAAAGAGTAGCCGATGAAAAATTGAGTACAAAATTTTTGGAATGGAAAACAAGACCACACCTTACATTAGCTTGTTTTAATGATGTGGATGAAGAGAAATGTATTAAACTTTTAAAAGAGTTTGCTGAAAGCCATAGTCGAATGCCGGCATGCATTGCTTCTGTAGGAATGTTTACTGATACAAAGACTATTTTTGTTTCACCTGTGATGAATAGTAGTATGTATCAGTTCCAACGAGATTTACACGAATATCTGAATGAATTTGATAAAAAAGGTTGGGAGTGGTATTGTCCGGATCGTTGGGTTCCGCATTGCACCATAGCTCTTACTCGTGAAGATGAGGATAGCGTTTTTTATAAAGCAAGCGATTTAATATTGCATGAATTTGAAAAAATGTATGGCGAGTTTGTTTCGATAGGGTTAGTAAAAATAACATTTCCTGTCGAAGAAATATATACTGTTGAATTGTTATAGATAAGTTCTGTTAATGAATGTGATGGCTCCAAAATATCCGGAACAGGGAAATAATGAAATTCTTATAAATTATATGACAGATACGATGTTAGGAGAAAAATGCAGGACTATACTTTGGTTAAAAGATGTTATGGTTGTTTTTGTATTCTACAATCTGGTAAAGAGTTAATTATCGGTTAAGGAGATGGATTTGGTGACTTATATTTTAATATGGACACCAATCTCTATAGTTGTTTCTATAATATTATTTTACGTTCTATGGATAAACGGCTACCTGATAAAAAGCAGAAAGACCTCTGTTTTATTTGCAGGTTCACTTAGGTCTCATAATACATGTAAGTTAAAATTTACATATTGTAACGGTTGTATTGAAAAAGTTGTTAAAATAAGAGAAAGCCGTAATTATAAATTTACTTTTTACGGTAATATTACAAATGGGTCTGTCGCAGCTGAGTTACAGGACGTAAACAGAAGGATATTGTTGCAGTTAGACAAAGACAATCCTGAATCAAATATAGAATTAGAAAAAAATTATCGATATTATCTTGTTTTAAGGTTTGTAAATGCAGGGGGTACAATCGAGCTTACTTGGAATTAGAACTAATCAATTCCATCAATTCGACCCATATTGAAACGCCGGATAAACTATTGCGAACGCATTCAGAAATCACAATTTGTTAACTTCCCGCAATAATTTTTTAGGCGTAACACATCTATTGTAATCCTACAGCATGTGTTGTACGATCATATTAAAGACATTTGATTTGTATTGTAGTATTTTGCAATGTTTTCCAGAATAAAGCAGTAACAGGGAATTACGGAACTGTTCAGGAATAATTCAAACAGCTTTAAGGGGAAAGGAAAATATGGGAAAATCCAATGTAGTGCTTGCAGTTTGCAAAAGCTATGATGAAGAAAAAGTATATGAATCTCTCAGGGATGCGGTTGTGGCTCTTGGCGGCATTGAACATTTTGTAAGTCGTGAGGAAAATATCCTCGTTAAGCCTAACCTGCTCTACCCGTCGAAAAAGGAAAAATGCATAACAACCAACCCCGCTGTGATAAAGGCAGTACTGCGCCTTCTCAGTGAAGCAGGTTGCAACCGTGTGAAGGTCGGCGATTCTCCTGCCACAGGAAGCTGCAGGCAGGCCATGAATCAGCTCGGTTTATCGGAAGATCAGCTTTACGGTGCAAAAATTGCCGACATGTCCCATGAAGTCCTTGTCAAATACCCGGAGGGAAAGGCGGCTAAAAGCTTCTGGCTCTGCGAAGAAGTTGTACAGGCTGATGCAATTATTGGAGTTTGCAAGATGAAAACCCACGCCTTTCTGAAAATAACGGGCGCAGTAAAAAACATGTATGGTTTGATTTGTGGAACAAGAAAAGCACAGGGGCATGTGAGGTATCCTAACGCCGCAAAATTCTCCGAAATGCTGGCTGATATACATAACCTGGTAAAACCGCGTCTTCATGTTATGGATGCGGTTGTGGCCATGGAAGGTAACGGCCCGGGCTCAGGAACTCCGACGGAAATGGGACTTATTATTGTTTCAGCGGATCCGGTGGCAATCGATACTGTCTTTGCCAGACTTGTAGATCTGGATCCTGTTCTTGTTCCCACAAATACTCAGGGAATGATTGCGGGAATCGGAACCTGCAAAGAAAGCGAAATAGTGCTGAAGCTTCTTGATAATGGAGTTCTTACAGATATAAGCTTTGACGAAATGTTCACACGCTTTGGAAAAAAGGATTTTGACGTGTCTCGGGAAAATGACAAACTTAACATAATCAGCCTGCTGTCCAGGATTACAGGAAGATTTACGGGAAGGCCGTATATTGATGCGGATAAGTGTGTGAAATGCGGCATGTGTGTGGATCACTGCCCTGTGAAGGGCCATGCTGTAACGTTTAAAAAAGGAAAAGACAATATTCCTGTCTACGACTACAGAAAATGCATCCGTTGTTTCTGTTGCCAGGAGATCTGCCCGCAACATGCCATAAAAGTGAAGTAATATGAAAATTTAAGCTATGAGGGCAAGAATAGGTAAATTGCTCCACCGATAATGCCTGAGCCGGATTTTACATTCGTATATATCCAAGCTATGAGGCATAAAATTTGACCACCTTATTGTATTCCTTCATAATATTATCCAAAATATCCACATGCTTGAAATCATTGTGATATAGAATATTGATTTCACGAATCATGCTTAGATTCTCAATAGGCAATACGGTAATTTTTCCTTTTTTCAGTTCGTCAAGACATGCACTGCGGGCAAGTATAGACACACCTATATCACGTCTTATAAGGTCTTTTATTGTGGCAATATTATCTACTTCCAAAATTACATTAAAATCATCAAGAGACATGTTCTTGCTTTCCAAATGTGCGGCAAACAGATTTCTTGTGCCTGATGAAGGTCTGCGAAGAATTAAAGGCTGTTTCTTTAATTCATTTATGGTTACCATACTTTTCTTGGCTAAAGGATTGTTGTTGGATACCACCAGCATTATTGAATCCGTGTCAAGTAGAAGTGAGTTGATACTGGGATCTCGAAAGTTTCCCTCTACTACAGCTAAATCTAACTCGTAATTTTTAAGCATATTATAAAGATTATTTATGGAATCAGAAATTATCGTTATAGTTGTGCCCGGATTATTGGCACAGTACCTTCCCAGCACTTCTGCCACAGCATTGCTTTCAGCAGTATGGGTAATCCCAACCGTAAGCCGCCTTACATGGCGTTGTATATCCTGAATACTTTGCTTCATTCTCTCGTATAAGGCAATATTTCTGCGGGCATATTGAATAACGATGTTTCCTTCATTTGTCGGCTTTATCTCTTTTCCGATACGGTTGAAAATTTTAACATTCAGTTCCTTTTCCAATTGTTTTATATGTTGTGTCACGGCAGGTTGTGTCAAAGAAAGATGTTCTGCAGCACGTGTATAACTGTTAAATTCAACCACCGCTAATAAGGTATAAAGTCTAATATCAATCATCTTGTCTACCTCCAATTATAAGAAAAAATTATTATATACAAAAATATTATAATTTTACTTTATGGAATTTATGAGTATAATGATAGCATAAATCAGGAAATGAGGCAACGATAATGAGGCAAAAGCTTTTATTTGTATGGCATATTTTTATTTTTAATTTTATTAAGCCGTTACCTGGTTCTTCAGAATATTTTGATCATTACTTTCCGTTGCCAGCACAAATTTTTACCGTTGATGATTCATACTACAAAAAAATTGTTAAATTCGGGAAGGAACAGTTTGGAGAAACAGGAGTTCTCTTAGCAAATACGGCACTTATGTTTTCTGTTTACCAATTTGCTTTTTGGCTGATTTGATAGTTCATAAGGTCAACCTGCTTTCTGTAAAACTATCAATCAATGCAATCCTTGTCCTGATTATGCTGGGGAAGTTTGATATGCTTCGTTTTCGTGATGCTCAAAGCTTTTTAAAACTCTTTTATCTTTTTGGTTGTTTAGTTTCATCATCATATTGGACCTTAACAGGATTATTTTTAGCAGCATTTGAAAATATTGCGTTGTAAAGGAGAGTTAGTCAATGGTTATCTTTTTAAGTCATTTAAATGATACAACTATTGTGCTTTTATCTTTATCAGTGATTTTGCTTGCTGGATTTTTACTTACACGTATTACTAAACTGGCAAAGCTGCCTAATGTAACTGGTTATATTATTTCCGGTATCCTGATAGGACCATATGTCTTAAATTTGATTCCACGTGAAATGGTTGACAACATGGGGTTTATCAGCGACATTGCTTTAGCTTTCATTGCGTTTGGTGTTGGTCGTTTTTTTAAGAAAGAGAATTTTCAAGAAACCGGATTTGGTGTTATTGTTATTACTTTATTTGAATCTTTATTAGCTGGAATAATTGTAACTATCTCTATCCATTACATATTTCATTTAAATTGGGATTTCTGCCTGCTTTTAGGGGCAATTGCAACGGCCACTGCACCTGCAAGCACAATGGTTACTATCAGGCAATATCATGCACGTGGAAATTTTGTAAATACCTTGCTGCAGGTAGTAGCATTTGATGATGCTTTATGTCTTATCGCTTTCAGCGTTGCTTTGGCTTTAGTTAACTCAAATATCGGCGCAGGTGTTTCTACTTTAGAAATCATCTTGCCTATAGTATATGATATTGGTGCATTAGTAGTTGGTTTTGTAAGCGGGGTTATATTAAGTAAGCTAATGACTCCAAAACGAAGTGAGGATAATCGGCTGATATTGACAATATCACTTCTCCTTGGGATTGCAGGTCTATGCGCTGCGTTGGATATATCTCCTTTGCTTTCCTGCATGCTGTTTGGTACCACATATATCAACATGACCAAGGACAAGGAATTATATAAGCAGGTTGAAAGGTTTACCCCGCCTATTTTGTCAATATTCTTTGTTGTATCAGGAATGAATTTGGATGTCACCTCCTTCAGCACAATGGGAATAATAGGTATATCATATTTTTTAATACGGATTACGGGAAAATATCTCGGTGCTTATTTAGGATGCATTATAGCGAAAACCTCAAAGGAAGTAAAAAATTATTTAGGATTAGCTTTAATTCCTCAAGCAGGAGTAGCCATCGGATTATCTTTTTTGGGCAGAAGGGTTTTAGCCGGCACTATGGGAAATATGCTTCTGACAATCATCTTGTCATCTTCGGTCTTGTATGAGTTAATTGGTCCTGTATGCGCAAAGATCGCCCTGCTCCGCTCCGGAGCTATAAAAATGGATAACATTACTTCTGAAGAAGGCAAAAATGAGTTAAAAACAGAACAAGTTTGTGAAGGAAGAGCGTCTTGATAACTAGGACGCTTTGATTTTTATGGATTCCAACATAAGTCGAAAATGGGCATAGGCGAAAGTAAAAATCCTCAGACTCTGAATCGAATGGCAATACCGAAACTTCTGCTAAAGCATGTATATGCTGATGAGGGCGTGATAACTAATGTCTGCCTCATCAAAAGCCTGTTTTACCCATTGGTATGTCTGTGAGGAAACATACCAATGGGTAATTTTGTGAAAAATAAAAAATCAGCAAATAAAGTATTGAATGCCTGCATGATTTCTCATATAATGGAAAAAGTGTTGTAATCAGATAGGGGTGATGTATTTTTTATTTAAACAGTTTTGATTTGAACTGATACATATAGTGTCAAATTAGTATTTCAGGCAAATTGTTTGTAAATAAGGGTAATGAAAATTTATTGGACACCGTGTTGCGCTTTGGAGGAAAAGAGACCAATAAAATATGTAGCAATATGAAAGGAAAAGAGGTTTTGAAATGAATAAAAGAAAAGTAATTGTGCCTTCTGTAGTGATTGTTGCCATTATTGCTGTCATATTTGTATCGGTAAAAGTGCTAAAAAGTGATCATCGAAAAGGAAATACAGAAAGAAATTACGGGATCGCCCACATTGAAACAAAGATAACTTCAAACGGAATTGAAGAAACCAAGCCGGAAGATGCTGTTCCGCAGAAGGAAGAATTGATTCAGAATCTTAAGGATAAGGGATACGAGATTGAATACTATGATACCGTTTTTGATAGTGATATTTCCTGTTACAGAATTTATGCCACGAAAAATAATGAATTTATTGATATCTGTTATGATTTAACAGGGGAAAATGCTAAAACGGTTTTCGATGAATATGAAAAGAAATATGACAAGTATTACCTCATGGCAATGAACGGAACATTTGTTTATTGCATCAGTGATAAAAAAGTATTTAAGGATGCAGGATTTAAAAGTCTTGCCAATAATGGGATACAATACATTAATCATTAGTGACCAAAAAGTTATTGAAATGCTCACACATATAGATGATTCATAAAATGGCCTGCAAAGGAAGCAAAGGGACGGTTCCCTGCTTCCATAATTTTTTATATTTTTTTCATTATTCAAATATCATAAGTTTGTTTAGCAGCCAATCTGACATTGGCTCTTCTTTTATCTTTTGTTTCCATGTTTTTCACCGTCCTTTATGTCAAATATATCAGTACACATAGCAACATGTTGTTGCTTTTAGTTCTGGGAGTATCTGTTTACTATGAGAGATATTTTTTTAGTTAAAATTTATTCTCAAATGGTGCTGTGCGTAGTGTATTATTATTACTGGATATAAGTTCTGATCCAGCTAAGATAAATATGTAATTTGGGTGGATTTTGCTCAAAAAAACATGTATTCTGCATGAAACGCAGCGGAAAAATTAAACATCCGACTGGCTTGTAAACGGTATATAATGGGCAGGAACATGATTAACCGAAAATCAGAAATACTGGCAGTAAGGAGGATTATACAGTGAATAATTTAA
>Ga0134099_1001060_pt1 | contig 27682 bp, 26 predicted proteins | sample 10_taG_2_FD_105482 | JGI IMG/M metagenome (GOLD analysis project Ga0134099, IMG submission 105482) | Switchgrass degrading microbial communities from high solid loading bioreactors in New Hampshire, USA - 10_41_5_180_A2 metaG | ecosystem: Engineered > Bioreactor > Semi-continuous > Anaerobic >...
AAATGGTTGGTGTGGTAACTCCATTTTACTTGAGATTTCAACTCCATGCTCTCTTTATTTACAAAAAATGCTGGAGCACCGAAACTATTACGCTTCGGCACCCCAACATTTATTGTAGAACCGGTTTTTTTGTGCGTCAAAAAGAATATGAGAATACCACCTTAGGTTATACCCTGCGTACGAATGCTCATTTCATGCGTAAACCTTCCGCGAGCAAACTAAATGTAACTGGACAAAAGGATGCTTTTTTTCTAAAATGATAAATAAAATGATAAATGAGTTTAAAATTTTCGGAGGCCGGTATGCTACTGGTAAAAAACGGGAAAATATTGACGATGGCGGGAACGCAATACGAAAATGGTTATATTTTGGTTGACAGAGGGAAAATAATAAAAATCGGAGACAATTTAGCCCAACTGGATGAGCACCTTGTCCAGGGTGGGGATATTAAAGTGATAGACGCAAAAGGAAAATTTGTGTTGCCGGGACTTATCGATGCCCATTGCCATATTGGCCTGTGGGAGGATTCCGTCGGTTTTGAGGGTGAGGACGGCAATGAAATGACGGATCCTGTCACTCCGCATTTAAGAGCTATAGACGGAATTTATCATTCGGACAGGGCCTTTGCCGAGGCGAGGGAAAGCGGCATAACAACGGTTGTGACGGGACCGGGGAGCGCCAATGTTATAGGCGGCCAGTTTGCGGCGCTTAAAACTTACGGCAGGCGGATAGAAGAGATGATTATAAAAGAGCCTGTTGCAATGAAAGTAGCCTTTGGAGAGAATCCGAAGGCGGTATACAGCGAAAAGAGACAGGCGCCTATGACGAGGATGGCCACCGCTGCCATTCTCAGGGAGAGCCTGATGAAAGCCAAGGAATACAAGCAGCTTCTGGATGATTACAACAGCAACAAGGAAGACAATGACAAGCCGGATTTTGATATCAAGCTGGAAGCCCTTATAAAGGTCCTCAACAAGGAAATACCCCTTAAAGCCCATGCCCACAGAGCGGATGACATATTGACGGCCATAAGGATAGCAAGGGAATTTGACGTTGATATAATCATAGAGCACTGCACCGAGGGGCACCTGATAAAGGATATACTGGCTGAGGAAGGCGTTGCCGCTGTCGTGGGTCCCCTGCTCACCGACAGGTCTAAAATAGAGCTGAGAAACCAGAGCCTCAGGAATCCCGGCGAACTTTCCAACGCAGGCGTTATGGTGGCCATAATGACCGATCACCCCTGCGTGCCCATCCAGTATCTCAGCCTGTGTGCCGCAATGGCCGTAAGGGAGGGGATGAAAGAGGAAGATGCCCTAAAGGCCATAACTATAAATGCCGCCCGCATTACAGGCATTGATGACAGGGTGGGAAGCCTGGAGGTCGGAAAGGACGCAGATATAATAATTTTTGACGGGCATCCCCTGGAATTGAAATCAAGGGCTGTAACTACAATTATTGATGGGAAAGTTGTGTATGATAGAGATTAGAACTCATTGTGCCGGTCACACGGTTGAGATAGGAAAGAAATTGGGGAAAATTTTAGACAAGGGCGATGTAGTATGCCTTACAGGGGAGCTGGGTACAGGCAAGACAGCCTTTACCAACGGTGTGGCTGCTGTGCTGGGCGTCAAGGGCTATGTAACCAGTCCCACCTTTACCATTGTAAATGAGTATGAAGGCAGGTTGCCCTTTTATCATTTCGATGTATATAGGATTGCCGATCCGGAAGAGATGTTTGAGATCGGTTTTGAGGAGTACGTAGACGGAAACGGAGTAGTGGTTATTGAATGGGCTGACTTGATAAAAGAGATCCTGCCGCGGCAGCACATATGGGTGGATATCAGGAAGGACATAAAAAAGGGCCCGGATGAGAGGGTTATCCGCATCCAGTTCACAGGGGAGCGGTACAAAGGATATGAGGAGAAGTTTCAGGGGGAGCTGTAAAAAACTAATCAGGAAAGGAAAGATGCTTTTTGAAGGTGCTTGCGGTAGATACGTCATCACTGGTGGCAGCGGCAGCGGTAATGGATGACGGAAAGCTGCTTGGGGAGTATATAATAAACCATAAAAAGACACATTCGCAAACCCTTATGCCGATGATAAAGGGGCTGATAGGGGCTCTTGAGCTGAAGGCTTCGGATATCGATATCTTTGCAGCCTCCAGCGGGCCGGGATCCTTTACGGGGCTGCGCATAGGCATAACGACCATAAAAGCGATGGCCTATGCAGCGGGAAAGCCCGTTGTCAGCGTACCAACTCTTGATGCTCTCGCATATAATATTCCGATGACAGATTCTCTGGTTTGCCCTATAATGGACGCAAGGAACAATCAGGTTTATACGGCGGTTTACGCATGGGAGAAAAACAGCCAGGTAAAGATTACCGAATATATGGGAATTCCGGTGCAGGACCTTGTCCAGCTGATTAAAGGGAAAAACCAGGATGTAATTTTTGTAGGAGATGCTGTTGAAATTCATAAGGAGTTCTTGAAAAGCGAGCTTGGCGAAAAGTGCGAGTTTGCGCCGGGCCACCTGTTGCTGCAGAAGGCGTCATCAGTTGCCCAGCTGGCTTTTGCCCGCGTTAAGGAAGGGTTGGTTGAAAGCTGCTTTGATATGGTTCCTTTCTATTTAAGGAAGTCGCAGGCTGAAAGGGAATACGAGAAAAAGCGGCATGCTGAGGGCAGTTTTTAGAAAGGCTGATTTGCGGATATGTATAACGTGGAGATAGTTTCAACGGTTCTGGAAGACGTTGATGACATAATGATCGTCGAAAGGCTGAGCTTCAAAATCCCCTGGTCAAGAGATTCCATTGTCCAGGAAATTACAAACAACAGCTTTGCGAGATACTTTTCAGCGAAGGTTAACGGCAAGGTTGTCGGCTATGCAGGCATGTGGTGCGTATGTGACGAAGGGCACATAACAAATATAGCTGTCCATCCGGAATTCAGGGGAAACGGCATAGGCACCAGGCTGATTGAGAGCCTCATAGAAGCAGCGAAGAAAGAAGGAGTTTCCAGCATGACCCTTGAAGTTAGAAAAAGCAATCTGGTAGCTCAGAGGTTGTATAGAAAATTTGGCTTCGAAGAGGGGGGAATCAGAAAGGCCTATTATGCCGATAATGGTGAAGACGCTATAATCATGTGGAAGCGCAATATCCTTTAAGTACACTTCTTGTTCCATTTTAGGGGGGTAGCAAATGTTCAGAGGCGGTGAACTTCCGTATTACATGCTGCGCAACGAATGTGATGCAAATCAGTTTTCTTTTAATGACACTTCTGAGCTGGAGCCTTTTCAAGGGGTTATTGGACAGGACAGGGCGGAAAGGTCCATGGAGTTCGGTCTGAAGATAAAAATGCGAGGTTATAATATTTACATGTCGGGAGATACGGGTATGGGCAAAACCAGTTATGCCCAGAATCTGATAAAAGAAATAGCAAAGAATGAAAAAACGCCTGATGACTGGTGTTATGTATACAATTTCGATAATCCCAGCGAGCCGATGGCGATTAATCTGCCTGCCGGCAAAGGCAAAGAGTTCCAGAAAGACATGGCTGAATTTATCAAAATAATGGATCAGGAGATTTCAAAGGCCTTCAACAGCGAGGATTATGAAAAAGAGAAGGCTAACATAGTAAAGGAGTTTCAGAACAAAAAGAATGAGCTGATAGAGAAGCTCACTGCGGATGCGGAAAAACAGGGCTTCAAAGTAAAGACGACAAACGCGGGTATTTACTTTCTGCCTGTCATAGAGGGCAAGGTGATAGGAGAAAAGGAATATGAGGAGCTTGATGAAGAGGTCAAAAACAAATTAAACGAAAAGTCTGATGCCATCCAGATGCAGACCCTGGAGATCATGAGGAAGATCAAGAGTGTAGAGAGGGAAGCGGAGCAAAAAGTAAGGGAGTGGAACAATAAGGTTGCGCTGTTCGCAGTGGGCATGCACATCAACGACTTAAAAGAAAAATATAAAGACTATAAAAGGATTGTAGATTACCTGGACAATGTGCAGGAGGATATACTGGACAATCTTGACGACTTTATAAGCGAAGAGTCCTCCGAAGGCCAGAGTCAGTTCGCCATGCCGTGGATGAAAAGGGAAATGGAATCCCCCGCGGACAAGTATGTGGTCAACCTTTTGGTGGACAACAGCGGTTTGAGCGGCGCTCCTGTTATAGTGGATTTCAATCCTACCTATCACAACCTCATCGGCAAACTGGAGTATGAAAACGAGTTTGGCACCATGATAACCGATTTCACCTTGATAAAGGGAGGGTTGCTCCACCGGGCAAACGGCGGATACCTCATCCTCCAGGCAAAGGACGTATTAAATAACTTCCAGTCCTGGGAAGCATTGAAAAGGGTACTCAAGACAAAGGAGATAAATATAGAGGACATAAAAGAGCAAATAGGGCTTGTAGCCGTTTCGACCCTCAAGCCTGAGCCTATCCCTGTGGACATCAAAGTGATTCTGGTGGGAAGCGAATATATATACCGGCTTCTCTACGCCTATGACGAAGACTTCAGAAAGCTGTTCAAAATAAAGGCTGACTTCGATGATGAAATGGACAGGAATGAAGAAAACATCACAAAGCTGGCCCGCTTTATCAGCGCTTTTTGCGAAAGAGAACAGACCATACATTTCCACAAAACCGGGGTGGCAAAGGTTGTGGAATATGCATCAAGGCTGGTGGAAGACCAGTATAAGCTTACGACAAGATTCAATGAAATTGCGGAAATTTTATGTGAGTCAGCCGCCTGGGCCCAGATGGAAGGCAGCAGCCTTGTAATGGCGGGGCATGTTAAAAAGGCCATTGCTGAGAAAAACTACCGGTCCGATAAACATCATAAAAAATTGCTGGAGTTGCTTGAAGAAGGAACCATAATGATAGATATCGACGGCGAAGTCATAGGACAGATAAACGGGCTGTCGATACTTGACCTTGGAGACTATGTGTTTGGCAAGCCTTCAAGGATAACGGCCACCACTTACATGGGGGAAAGCGGAATCGTCAACATAGAAAGGGAAATTGAGATGAGCGGGACCTCCCATTCAAAAGGTGTTTTGATTTTAAGCGGTTATATAGGGCAGAAATATGCCCAGGAGATGCCTTTATCCCTGTCCGCCAGCTTATGCTTCGAGCAGCTTTACAGCGGCATCGACGGTGACAGCGCGTCGAGTGCGGAGTTGTACGCTATCCTGTCAAGCCTCGCAGAGGTGCCTATAAAACAGAGCATCGCCGTTACAGGGTCGGTCAACCAGAGGGGGGAGATACAGCCCATTGGAGGAGCCACATACAAGATAGAGGGGTTTTTTGAGCTTTGCAAGTTAAAAGGGTTAAACGGAGAGCAGGGGGTGATCATTCCCCACCAGAATGTGAGGAACCTGGTGCTTAACGACGAGGTGGTGGAGGCTGTAAAGGAAGGCAAGTTCCACATTTATACCGTAAGGACCATCGATGAGGGCATAAAAATACTCACGGGCGTAGAGGCCGGAGAAAGAAGAGCGGATGGCACCTACCCCGAGGGGACTATAAACTATAAGGTATATGAAAAGCTCAAAAGATTTGCCCGGACGGCTGTACGCTTTGGAAAGGAAGAGGGAAAAAAGGCCTGATCCAAGAGTGGCCCCAATTTTTGACTGCCCGACCTTTTATTTTTTATCATGCACTGAATTGGAAAATTGATGAATTATAAGAATATCTATAAAAATAGATTTAAGCCTTGTTAGAAAATTAAACAAGGCATTTTATTTTTTTTAACATGCATAATAAAAAAACGGAGGTGATTTTTATGGCAGATGAAATAAACATCAGTCCGGACAATAACAGATTGGATAATGACGTTAAAACTGAAGGCAATTCCGCCGCCGGCCCGGGTGACGATATAAACATGGCCGACGATGCAAATAACGCTGATATAAATGACGGCAACGTAAATAATAACGAAGTCAGGCAGGATACAGGCATTAACAATTTTACAATGGATAACGCCGGCAACATCCGTACGACAAGCGAGGGAGCTGCGGCGATCACAGGAAGTTCAAGGATATTCCTGGGTTTAGGCTGGGTGTGCGCTGCACTTACGGTTGTTATATACCCCCTTTTCGCAATACCCGGAATAATATTTGGAGTTCTGGCAAACAGACAGTTGAGAGACAGAGGCACTATGGTAATAATAGCAAATATTGTCCTTGCAGCTGTATACTTTATCCTTGCGGAGTTTTTAAGGGCTATGGGCTGGTGGCGGTGAGCACCCGACGGAGCAGGGCTTTATCGTAGGCCCTGCTCAAAACTGTGACGGGAGGTATACTAAATGCGGAAGAGAAAAATGTGGGGCATACTTCTTTTGTTTTTGCTCCAAGCAGCCTTTGGAGCCTGCAGTCATGGAGACGGATATGAACTTGAGAGACTCATAGCCGGTAATGACAGGACAGTAAAGAAGGATGTGTATCTGAACGGAGAAAATGTAGGAGGCCTGAAGGAATCGGAGCTACTGGCAAAAATTGAGGGCTATGCGGCAGAAATCGATATAGAGCCGCAGAATGCCAGCCTGGACAGCAGTACATGGGAGGTAACGAAGGAAAAGGAAGGGAGAAAAGTTGATGTTGAAGAAACCCTGAGGCTGGTGCTTGATGCTGATGAGGGGGAAAAGGTGGACCTTGTGGTGGAAAAAAAGAAGCCGACGGTTACAGCGGAGGATTTAGAGAGCAGGCTTGTGGTCATAGGGAAGTACACCACGCCTTTGCTGGACAGGAGCCAATCGAGGATGAACAACATTCAGCTGGCTTCTGAAAAAATTGACTGCAAGAAGCTTGGGCCGGGCGAGGAGTTTTCCTTCAACAAGGTGGTGGGGCGCAGAACCGAAGCCAAAGGTTACGAGGAAGCACCTATAATCATCAAGATAGAAGGCAAGCCTAAAAAAGATTATGCCGTCGGAGGAGGCATATGCCAGCTGTCTACTACAATATATAACGCCATTGAGGAATGTGGCCTGGAGGTGCTGGAAAGGCATATACATTCCAAAGATGTGGGATATGTGCCCCACGGAGAAGATGCTACGGTATCTTATGGGTCTGCGGATTTGAGGTTTAGGAACAACAGGGCCTATCCTATAATGATAAGGGTGTACCAGGGGGAAAAAGCCCTGACCGTAAAAATTATAGAAAACAGGAACACAGCCTGAGCTGAATTGTTTTACTCCGATTGATACTTATCGAAATTACTTTTTTTTGTTATAATACAATTAAGTATCAAAAGGAGGTTTCAAAAATGATTGTGAAAGAAATTACCATAAAGAATAAATCCGGTCTGCAGTCCAAGACGGCAGCCGTGTTTATCAAGAAGGCATCCAGCTACAAATCGAGCATATGGATAGAAAAAGATGAGAGAAAAGCCAACGCAAAAAGCCTTCTGGGGCTCCTATCCCTTGGCATCGGCAGTGGCACCAAAGTAACCATAATAGCGGAAGGCGAAGATGAGGAAAAGGCTGCGGAGGACCTGGAAAAATATCTGCAGTCGGACATGGATGAGAATTCTTGATGTTGGAGCGGATGAGGTATAATTGGACAGGATATTTAATATACAGGAAGAACTAAAAAAATTGCCCGATAAACCGGGCGTTTATATTATGAAGGACGAAAACGGGGAAATAATCTATATAGGGAAAGCGGTGGTCTTAAAAAACAGGGTGAGGCAGTATTTCCAGTCCCAGGCCAACCAGTCTCCTAAAGTGCAGGCAATGGTAGCAAGGATAAAGGAGTTCGAATACATCGTTACTGACTCGGAGCTTGAGGCTTTAATACTGGAGTGCAACCTCATTAAGAAGCACAGGCCTAAGTTCAATATACTTCTGAAGGACGATAAAAACTACCCTTATATAAAGGTTACCATGAACGAAGAATATCCGCGTATTCTGATGACGAGAAAGCTGGAAAAGGACGGTGCAAAGTATTTTGGACCATATTCCAGTGCTCATGCGGTCAGGGAGACTATTGACCTGCTGAGAAAATTGCTCCCCGTTAAAACCTGCAATAAAGTGCTGCCCAGGGATATAGGGAAAGGCAGGCCGTGCCTCAATTACCACATTTATCAATGCATTGGGCCCTGCCTGGGCGATGTCAATAAAGAAGAATACAGGAACATGATGAAAGATGTCTGCAGCTTCCTTGGAGGAAGGCAGGAAGAGATTATTAAAAGGCTTGAGCAGCAGATGGCGGCTGCGGCTGAAAACCTGGAATTTGAAAAAGCTGCCCGTTTACGGGATAAAATAAGCAGCCTGAAGCAGATTTCAGAGAAGCAAAAAGTCCTTTCCACCGCCATGGAGGACCAGGATGTCATAGCTTTTGCAAAGGGGCAGGCGGATGCCTGCGTTCAGGTGTTTTTCATAAGAGGCGGCAAACTGATAGGAAGGGAGCATTTTATCCTCGAAGGCGCCGCTGAAGAGGATGACAGGGAGCTGATGACATCCTTTATAAAGCAGTTTTACGGCGCTGCGGCGTATGTGCCGGGAGAGATCATTTTGCAGGAGGACATCGATGAACTGAATCTTATAGAGAACTGGCTCAGTGATAAAAGGGCCGGCCGGGTTCATATAAAGGTTCCGAGAAAAGGTGAAAAGCTGAAGCTGGTGCAGATGGTGTCCCAAAATGCCCTTATTGCCCTGAACCAATTCAGGGAAAAGGTAAAGGAAGAGGAGAGCTTTTCAAAAGAGGGGCTGGAGAAGCTGGCAGAACTGCTCAGGTTTCAGGCCTTGCCTGAGAGAATAGAGGCCTACGACATATCCAACACCGGCAGCACCGAGATGGTTGCATCGATGGTGGTATTTGAAAAGGGCACACCTGCAAAGAGGGAATACAGGAGGTTTAAAATAAAGTCTGTGGAAGGCCAGAACGATTATGCAAGTATGCAGGAGGTAATATACAGAAGGTTCAAGCATGCGGAAAGGGAAAATGACGACAAGTTTGCCAAGATGCCCGACCTTATTCTTCTGGATGGGGGCCTGGGGCATGTGAATGCGGTGCGTGAGGTTTTGAAGGAGATGAATATAGATGTGCCTCTGTTTGGTATGGTTAAGGACAGCAAGCACCATACAAGAGGCCTGGTCTCCCAGGAAGGTGAAATAGAGCTGGGCGGCAATCTTCCGGTATTGAGATTTGTCACCGCTATACAGGATGAAGCCCACAGGTTTGCCCTCGAATACAATAGAAAGCTCAGAAATAAAAGATATAAGGGCTCAGTTCTGGATGAGATAGAGGGTATCAGTGCAAAACGAAAAAAGGCACTTATCAAGCACTTTGGCTCTGTCAGCAGGATCAGAGAGGCAGGGGTGGACGACCTGGCGGCTGTAGACGGCATCAGCAGGAGCCTGGCAGAGAAGATATATAAGTATTTTCACGGCTAAAGGAGCATTACTATGCCTATATTCGCGATTTCAGACCTGCACCTTGCGCTCAGCATAGATAAGCCTATGGATGTGTTTGGTGGCAAATGGTCAAACTATATGGAAAAGCTAAAGTCGATGTGGGAACAGACGGTGTCGGATGATGATTATGTGGTTGTCCCCGGAGACATTTCCTGGGCTACTTACTTAGACCAGGCATATGAGGATTTTAAATTCATCGAATCCCTGCCCGGCAGAAAAATAATATCAAAAGGGAACCATGATTACTGGTGGACAACCCACAGCAAATTAAACAAGTTTGTTTCTGATAACAATTTCCGGACCATCAGCTTTATGCATAATAACAGCTTCAGGCTGGAGAAAATTTTGCTGTGCGGGACAAGAGGCTGGAAATGTCCGGGTGATGACGATTTCAGCGCCGAAGACAGGAAAATATACAATAGGGAGCTCCAACGCCTTGAGCTGTCTTTAAAAAGCGCCGGGGCGGGCGAGGGTGATACCCTGCTGGTGGCCATGCATTATCCTCCCTTCAACGGGCGGAAGGAGCCCGGACAGTTCGTCGAGATAATGCATAAGTTTAATGTAAAGATGTGCGTATACGGGCACTTGCACAGTGAGAGCTTCAGGAACGCGGTTGAGGGAAATATCGCAGGAATAGAATTTAAGCTCGTATCAGCCGATTATTTGAATTTTAAACCCATTAAGCTGATTTTAGAGTAAAATATTTTATAAATTTTTATTTATATTATTGGAATACATAAGGTATTATGTTATAATGTATTGGTTAAAATTCAGATGATTATAATAGGCTATACTATGGCTATATTATGTGCTATTTTATATTATATATATAAAAATTAAATAGTGGGAGGACTAGTTTTAAATGAGTGTAAATGCAAAAGTGGAAACCATTGAGAAGAACGTTGTGCAGCTCGAGATAGAGGTTGATGCGGCAAAATTTGAAGAGGGAATGCAGAAGTCCTTTCAGAAAAACGCGAAAAGGTTTAACATTCCGGGTTTTAGAAGAGGTAAAGCTCCCAGAAATATCGTAGAAAGATATTATGGGAAAGAGGTCCTGTACGAGGATGCGATAAATTTTGTATGCCCCGATGCTTATGAGGAAGCCGTTGAACAGAGCGGTATCCAGCCTGTGGACAGGCCTGAAATTGATATTAAACAAATCGGTGACGGAAAGAATTTGATTTTCACTGCAAAGGTGACGGTAAAGCCTGAGGTTGAGCTCGGGGAATATAAGGGAATAGAGGCAAGCAAAGTAGAAGCCAAGGTCACGGATGAGGATGTGGAAAAGGAACTTCAAAGGGCCCTTGAAAGAAATGCAAGGCTTATAACCATTGAAGACAGGGGAATCCAGACAGGAGATATAGCTGTTATCGATTTTGAAGGCTTTATTGACGGTGTGCCTTTTAAAGGAGGCAAAGGTACGGATTATGAGCTTAACATCGGTTCAGGCCAGTTTATCGCCGGCTTTGAAGATCAGCTGGTGGGCGCTAAGACTGGCGATGAGGTTGAAGTAAAGGTCACTTTTCCTGAAGATTACGGCAATAAGGAATTAGCGGGCAAGCCGGCTGTTTTCAAGGTTAAGGTGAAGGAAATAAGGATGAAAGAGCTGCCTGTTGCCGATGATGAATTTGCAAAGGATGTGAGCGAATTCGATACGCTGGCCGAATATAAGGAAAGCTTAAGGAAAAAATTGCTGGATGCTGCTGAGCACAGAGCTAAGCAGCAGACGGAGGACAACGTAATAGACAAAGTGGTCGAAAATGCAACTGTTGATATACCCCGCGTAATGATCGAAAAACATATAGACAATCTGGTTTATGACTTTGATATGAGGCTGCATTATCAGGGGCTGGATCTGAAGAAATATATGGAGATCATGGACATGGACACCGAAACCTTCAGGGGACAGTTTGAAAGCAGGGCCCAAAAGGATGTGAAGACGCAGCTGGTCCTTGAAAAGATAGGCAAAGTAGAGGGACTGGAAGCAAGCGAAGAAGAGGTAAATGAGGAAATCAAAAAGATGGCGGAAAATTTAAAGCAGAGCGAGGAAGATTTTAAGAAACATTTAAGACCGGATTATATAGAATATATTAAGAGCAATTTAACTATTAAAAAAATTGTAGATTTCCTGGTCGAAAATGCGAAACTGGTATAGACTGCGGTTTATTTTATAGGATTTTTGGGAAACAATATAGAAGTATTAAACATTGCAGTACAGTATGCATCTCAATTATGTCTGACAGCTGTTAGCTTCGGACGACGGGCATATTGAATTGTATATGAATACAGAAGGAGGGAATTCTATGAGTCTTGTGCCGATTGTTGTTGAACAGACAAATCGCGGCGAGCGTTCTTATGACATCTACTCCAGATTGCTGAAGGACAGGATAATTGTTTTGAGCGATGAGGTAAACGATGTTACAGCAAGTCTGGTGGTAGCCCAGATGTTGTTCCTGGAAGCCGAAGACCCTGATAAAGATATACAGCTATATATTAACAGCCCAGGAGGTTCGATTACTGCCGGGTTCGCTATATATGATACAATGCAGTATGTTAAGCCTGATGTTTCAACTATATGTATAGGCATGGCCGCAAGCATGGGCGCATTTCTCCTTGCAGCGGGAGCGAAGGGAAAGAGATTTGCGCTTCCGAACAGTGAGATAATGATTCACCAGCCCCTCGGAGGCATCCGCGGACAGGCGACGGATATCAAAATTCATACCGAGTGGTTGCTGAAGATAAAGAATAAGCTGAACAGGATATTAAGCGAGAGGACAGGGCAGCCTCTCGAAAAAATAGAAAGAGATGTCGAAAGGGATTTCTTTATGTCGGCAGAAGAAGCGAAGGCATATGGTATAGTGGATGAAGTAATGGTGAGAAGAAAATAGATGAGGTGGAAAAATGTCCAGATATGATGAAAAGAAGCAGCTTAAATGCTCCTTCTGCGGTAAGGCCCAGGAACAGGTGAAAAGGCTTGTTGCGGGTCCGGGGGTATATATCTGTGATGAATGTATCGAGCTGTGCTCTGAGATAATCGAAGAGGAATTTGAGGAAGCAAAAGCTGATACTGAACTTAATGATATACCCAAGCCAAAGGAGATCAAGGCGATACTCGATCAGTATGTCATTGGGCAGGAGATGGCCAAGAAATCTTTGGCAGTAGCTGTGTATAACCATTATAAGCGCATAAATTCGGATACAAAAAACAGTGATGTAGAGCTGCAAAAGAGCAACATCATAATGCTTGGCCCTACCGGCTCGGGTAAGACCTTGCTGGCCCAGACCCTGGCGAGGATTTTGAATGTTCCTTTTGCTATAGCGGACGCTACATCGCTGACAGAGGCGGGTTATGTAGGCGAGGATGTTGAGAATATACTCTTAAAGCTCATCCAAGCGGCTGATTATGATGTAGAGAGAGCAGAAAAAGGCATTATTTATATTGATGAAATCGACAAAATAGCGAGAAAATCGGAAAACCCGTCCATAACGAGGGATGTGAGCGGTGAAGGTGTGCAGCAGGCTCTTCTCAAGATACTTGAAGGGACTGTCGCCTCAGTGCCTCCTCAGGGCGGAAGGAAGCATCCGCACCAGGAATTTATACAGATAGATACGACCAATATCCTATTCATCTGCGGAGGGGCATTTGACGGAATTGAAAAGATTATACAAAACAGGATAGGAAAGAAGACCATGGGATTCGGGGCTAAGATAGAAAGCCAAAAGGATAAGGACGTGGGAGAAATTTTAAAGCATATCCTCCCTCAGGACCTCTTAAAATTCGGCCTTATACCCGAATTTGTGGGAAGGCTTCCTATCATAGTAACGCTGCATCCCCTTGACAAGCAGGCATTGATTCAGATACTGACCGAACCCAAAAACGCTCTTGTCAAACAGTACCAGAAGTTGTTCGAAATGGATGACACCATTCTTGAATTTACCGAAGGCGCGCTGGATGCTATTGCGGAGAAGACTTTGGCGAGAAACACGGGAGCAAGGGGCTTGAGAGCTATCCTTGAGGAAGTTATGCTCGATGTGATGTACGAGATACCTTCGGCAAACAATGTGGAGAAATGTATAGTGTCCAGGGAAACCATTGAGAAGGGTGTACCTCCTGAATTGGTGATAAACGAGGACAGGAAGCCCCTTAAGAAAACCGTGAGCAAGAAATCGAGGGTCAAAAGGGAATCGGTGTCTTAGTAAAGGCAAGGCTGTTCCTGCTTGGAGAAAACAAGGTGAACAAGACCGGGGCTTAAAATTAAATATAGCATGACAGATATATAGGATAGATAGTCTAATATGATTATCTATTCTATATCTTTTTTTATATATTCATATCTATTAAAATATTAAAATATTAAAATATATAAAAGTCAGTATGAGCGGGGGAAATTCCATGATGGATGTTAAAAACTATATTTATATAGCGAGTTGTGTGTTTACAAGAGAAGAACCTGAATTGAGCATGAAAATCCAAAACTATTTGAAACAGCGATTTGATATGCAGATAATAAGATGCTGCGTACCCAACTACAAAGTCGAGGAATTTACAGCTGAGATGCCTGAGTGGCTACGACCTCATTGGAAAGCTACTCCTCATTATAAAGACTTTACTGCGGATAACACAATGGTATATATATGCCATAATTGCTCAGCCATTTTTCAGGAAACGGTGCCGGAAGTAAGGAGGCTTTCATTATGGGAACTCATTTTAAATGATCCGGAATTTCCCTTTCCTGATTACTCACATGAAAAAATGACATTACAGGATTGTTGGCGTTCTTATGACAACCGTTCAGAACAAGATGCCGTCCGGGCTTTATTACGAAAAATGAATGTGGACATTGTTGAGCTGGAAGAGAATTACGAAAAAACGCAGTTTTGCGGCGTATCTTTGTATGCACCGTCACCGGCACGAAATTTGAAATTGGCGCCGAAACGATTCGTTGAAAATGCAGTAGGGAAATTTATCCCTCACACAAGTGAAGAGCAGCAAAAGTTGATGTTAGAGCATTGTAAAAATATTACCACTGATAAAGTGGTTGCTTACTGTCACTATTGTGTTAAAGGGCTTAAAATTGGTGGAAAACAGGCAAAACATTTGGCAAGTTTACTGTTTGATCCTGAAGGATAGCATTTGGCAACTATTATAGGCCGAAATAAAGGTTATTGACATATTTATTAATATCAACATAAAATATAAACAAGGGATATATTATACATATATAATATATCCCTTTACTTATTTTTTAAATATTTTTAGAAAAAAGTATTGCTAAAAAGGATACCGGTCTTTTCTTTATAATCATTTATAATATAAGCTTCTGCACAAAACACCTCATCACATAATTGCAAAAATTTCCTCCACAAGTTAGCCGGGATAAAATCGGACGCTTGGCAAATAATAATATAAGAAAAAATGGGGAGGAAGAGAAATTGCTTAACACTTTTTTCATCATCCAGTTTTTTTTCTCTGTGATAATTGGACTATACTTTTTAAACCTGCTTAAATCACAGCAGGGCAATAAAAGTGCAATAGAAAAGGAATCGCGGAAGGAACTTGAAAAGCTCAGGAAAATGAAAGAGATCAAATTGACGGAGCCCCTGTCTGAGAAGACCCGGCCTTCCACATTAAGCGACATAATAGGCCAGGAACAGGGGCTGAAAGCCCTGAGGGCGGCTTTATGCGGACCCAATCCACAGCACGTCATAATTTACGGGCCTCCCGGAGTGGGCAAAACGGCGGCTGCAAGGGTGATACTCGAAGAGGCGAAGCAGATGCCTATTTCTCCTTTCAAAAGAGAGGCCAAGTTTGTAGAGGTGGATGCCACCACCCTGAGGTTTGACGAGAGGGGCATAGCAGACCCCCTCATCGGCTCTGTCCATGACCCTATATACCAGGGCGCCGGCGCATACGGCGTGGCGGGAATACCGCAGCCGAAGCCGGGGGCAGTGACAAAAGCCCATGGAGGAATACTTTTTATAGACGAAATAGGCGAGCTCCACCCCATCCAGATGAACAAGCTGCTGAAAGTGCTTGAAGACAGGAAGGTCTTCCTTGAAAGCGCATATTACAGTTCCGAGGATACCAACATCCCATCCCATATACACGAGATATTCCAGAAGGGGCTTCCGGCGGATTTCAGGCTTGTGGGAGCCACTACAAGGACAGCGGATGAGATACCGCCTGCCTTAAGGTCAAGGTGTGTCGAGATATATTTCCGCCATCTCAATCCTGAGGAAATAGCCATCATAGCCAGGAATGCCGCGGCAAGGGGAGGTTTTAAGATGGAGGATGGCACCGAGCAGCTGGTGGCGCGATACGCACAGAACGGGAGGGATGCAGTAAACATAATACAAATCGCCGGAGGAGTAGCCCAGGTGGAAGGCAGGGACATGATAACCAGGAAGGATGTTGAATGGGTTATCGAATTCGGTCATTACAGCCCCCGCATTGACAAGAAGGTATGTGCCGGGGAATTTGTGGGCTGTGTGAGCGGCCTTGCCGTCTTCGGCAACAGCACGGGGGTGGTGATCGATATTGAGGTATCGGCGATAAAAGCTGCCGGTGGAAAGGGCACTATAAAGGTTACAGGGATAGTAGAAGAGGAAGAGATGGATGGCAGAGGCCAGAGGTTGAAGAAGTCCAGTTCCGCGAAAGCGTCGGTGGAGAATGTCTTGACGGTGCTGAAAAAGTTTTTGGATGTGGATTGCAGCGAGTACGACATACATCTCAACTTTCCCGGGGGGATTCCTATAGACGGCCCCTCAGCGGGGATAGCAATCGCGGCTGCGGTTTATTCCGCCGTAAAGAATATACCTGTAAGAAGCGATATAGCGATGACCGGAGAAATATCAATACGAGGTAAGGTCAAGCCTGTGGGTGGAGTGGTTGCAAAGGTTGAAGCCGCAAAACTTGCAGGAATCAAAAAGGTGTTAATCCCGAAGGAGAACTGGCAGGAATTGTTTGACGGCATGGATATTGAAATTATTCCCGTAGAGGATATCAGCCAGGTGCTTGACATAACCTTCAACAGGGATGTTGAGAAGCAGGACAAGATATCAATCCAGAGCCATGCCGTAAACATGCTGACAGCTTCCGGGGCCTTAGGGAAGGCTATCGAAAGGTAAGGATAGAATACTTAATATTTGAATGGTATTTGTGCAGGAAATATGTTAATATAGGAGAGATAATATTTACAGCGCAAGCCAAATAAAGGAAGGAGGGTCATATTGACTGTATTACAGGGGGTCATATTAGGCATAATACAAGGACTTACGGAGTTCCTGCCTATAAGCAGTTCGGGGCACCTTGTGCTGTTTGAAAAATTGCTCAACGTAAATAAAGGAGGTATCACATTTGAAGTTGCGGTGCATCTGGCGACGCTTTTAGGAATTTTCTTTGTCCTTTGGGACGATATCCTGGCCATGATAAAAAAGCCTTTCAGCAAGCTCACCCTGCTTGTTGTGGCGGGTACCATTCCCACACTGGTGATAGGGGCGGCTTTTAACGACATATTTGAAAAAATTTTTGAATCAGGGGCGAGCCTTGGCTTTGAGTTCATATTTACAGGGTTGATATTGTGGTACGCCGAAAGCGTGAAGAGCGGGAATAAGAGATTGAATGAGATGACTTACGGCGATGCGGTGGTTGTAGGAATTTCGCAGGGTATAGCAATACTTCCTGCGGTATCCCGTTCAGGGCTGACCATTGCCGGTGCCCTCTTCAGAGGCTTAAATCGGGAATTCGCTTTGAAGTTTTCTTTTCTGATGTCGGTGCCTGCGATACTTGCTGCGGCGGCAAAGGACGGGTATGACATGATAAAAGCAGGGCAGGGCCTGGCAATGGGGGCGGACCTTATGCCGACCCTGTTGGGTATGGCTGCCGCTGCTGTATCCGGATATCTGGCGGTGCGTTTTATGCTCAAAATATTCTCCAAAGTGAGCTTGAAAATCTTTTCGTACTATGTATTTGTTTTAGGGGCTCTGATACTGGTTGACCAGATATTCTTCGGACGCTTTTTTGCCAAGCTGTTTTAGGCTGCGAGAGGCCATAGATGCCTTTTTGGGACTTTGGTCCTACATAAAAAGGGGTTGAATATACTATATAAATTTCAGTAAATACTTGATATTATAATATTGAACATTAGCATTTCTCCTATTTTAGGGCATGGAGCAATCCTCCATGTTTTTTTGTGTTCTTTTTTGCTTTCCTTCCACCTGTAAATTTTCAGTTTAAATTTGCTTTCCGTATTGATTAATGGGAATAATATAGTTATCATGAGTAATGAAATTATTTATAGAAGTAGGTGTAAGTTTTGGAAGATGTTATTGTGCTGGGGATTGAAACCAGCTGTGACGAAACTTCTGCCGCCGTGGTAAAAAATGGGAGGCAGATTCTTTCAAATATTATTTCCTCGCAGGTGAGCCTTCATCAGAAGTATGGAGGGGTTGTGCCTGAAATTGCGTCAAGAAAGCATGTAGAGCTCATCATGCCTGTCATCAACCAGGCGATAGAGGAAGCAGGTATAGGAATCAATGATATAGATGCGGTGGGCGTGACCTATGGGCCGGGTTTGGTAGGCGCTCTGCTTGTGGGCCTGTCTGCTGCGAAAGGCCTTGCATTCGCACTGGAAAAGCCTTTAATAGGCGTCCATCACATAGAAGGGCATATAGCTGCCAACTACCTTGATAAAGATGACTTTGAACCTCCCTTTGTATGCCTTGTCGCCTCCGGCGGCCACAGCCACATAGTTTTTGTTGAGGATTACGATAAGTTTGAGATTATGGGACAGACCAGGGACGATGCTGCGGGTGAGGCTTTCGATAAAATAGCCAGGGCTCTGGGGCTTGGGTACCCTGGAGGGCCCGTCATCGACAAGTCGGCCGCCAGGGGAAACAGGGAGGCCATAAATTTTCCAAGGGTGTATTTTGATGACGGCAGCCTGGATTTCAGCTTCAGCGGCCTTAAGACCGCCGTATTGAACTACCTGAACAGCCTGGAGCAAAAGGGTGAGCAGTGCTGTGTGGAGGACGTCTGTGCAAGCTTTCAGGGGGCGGTAGTGGACGTGCTGGTGAATAACACGATCACTGCGGCGAAGATAAAAAAAGTTAAAAACATCGCCTTGGCAGGGGGCGTCGCCGCCAACTCGGAGCTGAGGGCCCAGATGGCGTCAAAGGCGCAGAAAAAAGGGTTTAGCGTTGTTTATCCAAGACCTGTGCTGTGCACCGACAATGCCGCAATGATCGCTTGCGCAGCCTATTATGAATTTAAGAAGGGCAACAGGTCTGACCTCTATTTAAATGCCGTGCCCGGTTTGCGGCTCGGAGAAAGGTAGGCTGTGGATAACTTATATTTTGTCCACATAATTAAGCTGCCGGACAAGTTAAAATTTATATGAATAAAGGCATCTCAGGGACAAGTATTTAACATAAGTTTTCGCCAACAGAAAACGACATTATGCAAATTAAAACTTCAAAAAAGGGCCAAAATAGGCCTTTAGCCCTACATCTCCATAGGTATTACAGTGTCGAGCGCTGTTGAATTATCACATGTGAATAATGTGGAAAGTTTGTCCAAGCATGGGATTTTACAATGCTTTGCCATGTGGATAATTATGTGGATAGTGTGGATTAACTTTTTATGGGAAGTCCTTTACAGTAAAAAAAGTGATATTGCTGGAGTAATAGAGCAGTTATGGAATATGCAACCAGGGACTACATAATAAATACGGTTTTTGAGACCAATATTTTGCCTTTAACATCTGAATGTAATACGTCATGTGTGTTTTGCAGCCACAGGCAAAATCCGCCGGGAGTAGAGGTATTCCGCTTGCCCAGATTGTCTCTTGACGATTTTAAGGAGATTATTGATTTTATGTCTCCGGACAGAAAAATTGTAATAGGGGAATCCGCCACAAGGATAATTGAGGGTGAACCCTTGTTGCACAGGGACTTTCTGGGCATTATACGGGTGATACGCCAAAAGTTTAAGAAAACTCCAATCCAGATAACAACCAATGGGGTGCTGTTGGATGAAAGGATTGTGGCTGAACTTGTTAAATTGGGAAACATAGAGCTGAATATTTCGGTTAACTGTGTGAATCCGCTGCTAAGAAGGCAGGTCCTGGGCTTAAAGGCGGATAACATCAGAGATAAAATTTGCATGCTGAGGAACAAGCTCAGGTTCAGCGGGAGCTGCGTCATGGTGCCGGAATATTTAAAATGGGAAGACATTGAGGAGATAGTGGCACTTTTAAATGATAATGGCGCCGACGTTGTAAAAATTTTTTTGCCCGGCTATACAGCCATGTCCGGAAAAATCCTCGATTTATATGAAGCTTTTAAAGCCGCCCGGGAATTTGTCAAAAGCATCAGGGATAAGTACGCGGTGCCTGTTATAGTTGAACCTTCCTTTGTATCAAACCTGGAATGTAAGATTGAAGGGGTCATCAGGGATACTCCCGCCTGCAAAGCCGGTATCAAGCCGGGGGACGTGATCCTCAAGATAAACGGGGATTCGGTACGGACGAGGGTAGAGGCTTTCGATAGGATTTATAGGCTGGCCAATCCGTCTGTGCTGTTGCAGAGAGGAGAAAGGCAGATTGAAATAAAGCTGGTTAAGGGCAGGAATGTTTCGCCCGGTTTTGTTGTATTGTGGGATGCCGACCCGGATATGGCAGTGAGGATAAAATCGACGGTAAAGTACCATGGGGCGCGGGAGGTCCTGTTTATAACATCGGAGCTCGCTTTCAACGTTGTCACAAAACTTTTTGAAATAAGCGGTTTTGACTTTAACTATGAGGTGATAAGCGCCAAAAACGCTTTCTTCGGGGGTAACATCAAATGTGCGGGATTGCTGACCGTACCTGACGTGACGGAGGCGGCGGTACAATATTTAAGCTGCAACAAAAAACCCGACCTGATAATGCTTCCCTATGTGATGTTTGACAGCAGAAAGAGAGACCTCCTGGGGAAAAGCATAAAAGAAATCGAACAACAATTGGGAATACCTGCCGACACAATTTAGATGAGCTCCTCAAGTTCAGCTTCCTATGGCTGCCGACAGACAGCCGACAGACAGCGGCACTGACTCCGCAGAGGCTAGCGGGCATCACCGGAATACCGCCTGTAATAGCTGAGCACCTTTTCTACATAGTTTTGGGTTTCTGCAAAGGGGGGCACGTCCCCATATTTGTTTACGTTGTGTGGGCCTGCGTTGTAAGCCGCAAGAGCGAGTCTCAAATTGCCTCCGAAAGCAGCCAATTGATCCCTGAGGTATCTTGTCCCTCCGTATATGTTCTGGACGATATCCCATGGATCGCTGACTCCAAGGGCATAGGCAGTTTCCGGCATTAGCTGCATCAAGCCTTGGGCACCGGCGTGTGACAGAGAATAGGGGTTATAGCCTGATTCCTGTTTTATTACGGCTCTTATAAGGTTTGGGTCCACTCCGTATGCAGACGCAGCAGATTCTATGGCGCTGTTTATCATACCCAGCAGACGGCTTCTGTCCTGGGGAATGAAAGCTGTGCTGCTGGCGCGGGAAGCCTTCGCCTTTTCAAAGTCGGAATTTTTTGTTTTATCGTCCGATGAAACATTATCCATGGCAGCATCAAGGACCTGCTGAAAAGGTATATCCTGCTGCGCCCCTTTTATGCGCAAAGGCACGCGACTTTGAATCTCATTCAGTTTTTGCGCAAAAATATCAGCTACTTTCAGAGACAAACCCATCACCCTAAAATATATTATACTACATGACATTTCCTGGTGCAAGATAGGATTTATGATACGTTGGATTCCGCTTTTTTAACAAATTTTGAGCAGGCATTCTTTTGAGATCCGTTAAACTGCCTGACTGAAAATAACCGGCACAATCCTATAGGAAAAGAGGGGTCAGCGCTTTTTGTATTCAATATGAAGTTTTCGCAGTCAATGCACTTATAATTTTGATCCTTGAAAGATTTTCGTTCCGGCAGCCACCTGTGGCCTGAGCAGACGTAGTCAGGAGAAACCGCTCCTTTTTCCCTGCACAATATATCATTATTGACGGAAATTTTTAAACCTTTAATACAATTACTGCAGGATTTCTTTATTTTTATCTTTTGCGTCATTACATTACTTCCTCCTGCTTTAGTTAGGATAAGCAGCCTTAAAAACTCAAAAGCAGTTGCCTATCCATATCGAGCCCTATTTATGCTAAGAGCAAATTTCAATTTTATAATTACACGCTTGTACGCTTTATTATAACATTACAACAGCCCATGTGGAATAATATGGGAAATAATATTCCTGTACATTATAAACTATTACTGAAAAATAGTATTTAAATGTTTATTGCTGTAATGTATAATAATAAGCAAAACATTGGTGTCAAAAGCTGAGGCTGCGGGCAAGGGTTTAAAGCGGGCTTAAGGCGTGTAGATGGTCAAATGGCAAAGCCGCAAGGATGCCGGCAGCTTTTGTGACAGTACGGCACATATCCGGAAAGATGCTGGAGGAAATTAAGATATAGCAATGAAAAAGCCAACTATACTGAGAAAAAGATTTATACCTTTGGAAACCGTCGATATTTCAAGTGATGAGCTGCTTTTCAGGGACGATGATGTGCTGATAACCAAGTGGGAGGCCATCAAGCCAAGGTCGGATTTTGCCATGGGTGTTTCCTACACCTTTCTGAAAGACGGGTTTAAAGTCGGCAGGTTTTACGACAGCAGCGGGAAGTTCTTATACTGGTATTGTGATATCATCGAAGTTGAATATGATGAAAAACATGACGCATATACGCTGATCGATTTGCTTGTTGACGTTAAACTTATGCCTGACGGAATGGCGATGGTGCTTGATGTGGATGAGCTTTCAGAGGCTATTGAAAAGGGGTTGGTCACCGTGCCCCAGGCATGTGCTGCCCTCCGCAAGCTCAACGATGTTCTGCGGATGATTTATGGAGGGGGCTTTCCACCCGCGATATGTAAACGGGAGGAGTACTGGAAGGTATATAAAAAAAGGGTACCTTCATACAATATTTTTTAAATGCGATGAATAGGGGTTCCCAGGGAGGAAAAATGGGTAGGATTATAGACCTGCATACGCACACCAGGGCTTCGGACGGCAGCATGAGCCCCCGAGAGTTGGTCAGGTATGCCAAACAGAGAGGGTTGTCAGCTGTTGCTATAACTGACCATGACACCGTAGAGGGTGTGGGAGAGGCTCTTGATGAAGGCAGAAGCATAGGCCTCGAGGTCATAGCCGGCCTTGAGATAAGCCTTGATTTTGAGCCTGAAATGCATATGCTGGGATACTTTTTCGGAGATAATTATTTAAATATCTGCAGCGTCCTTGAAGAGCTGAGAAAACGCCGGGAGGAAAGGAATCCAAAGATTATCAAGAAGCTGAATGACATGGGTTTCGAAATTACCATGGAGGAGGTTAAAAGTCAAGCCGGACAAGGCGTGGTAGGGAGGCCTCACATAGCTAAAGTTATGGTTGAGAAAGGTTATGTCAAAAGCGTCAGGGATGCTTTCGACATGTACCTGGGAAACGGGAAACCGGCGTATTTCAAGAAGGACAAGCTTACTCCGGAAGAAGGTATAAAGGAAATAATAAAAGCCGGGGGAATACCGGTGTTAGCCCACCCTATATATCTTTATAAAGATTTTCATGAGCTTGATGAACTGCTGTTAAAGCTTGCAGCTGCAGGGCTTAAAGGGATAGAAGCGTATTATACGGATAATTCGGAGGCTGACACCCACAACCTGCTGAGGCTTGCAGAGAAGCACAGCCTTTTAGTTACCGGGGGCAGCGACTTTCACGGAAGCTTTAAGCCGGATATAGAGATTGGGAGGGGGTATGGCAATCTGAGAGTTCCATACGTCCTTTTGGAAAAATTGAAGGAGTACAGCAAAAATTGGACTTCTTAATGCCTTGACAGAACTGTGCAAGGTGATATAATATAATGATGCTGATTGATGTTCCACTTATGGTCCTTTCCTATGAAGGGTTATTTTTGTCGGCACAAGCATTAACACGATGGCGGAAGGCATTTTGTAATGGCTAAGGAAGAGATTAAAGTAGTGGCGCAGAACAAGAAAGCGCGGCATGATTATTTTATAGAGCAGACCCTGGAAGCGGGTATAGTTTTATCGGGTACTGAGGTCAAGTCCGTCAGGCAGGGTAAGGTTAACCTGAAAGACAGCTATGCCACTATTGAGAATGGTGAAGTCATTCTCAATGGGATGCACATAAGCCCTTACGAGCAGGGCAATATATTTAACAAGGACCCTATGAGGGATAGAAAGCTGCTTTTGCATAAATATGAGATAAACAAGCTTATAGGCTATACCCAGCAGAAGGGTATGTCCCTCATTCCCCTGCAGGTTTATTTCAAAAGGGGAAAGGTGAAAATTGAGCTTGCGGTGGCAAGGGGTAAGAAGCTGTACGATAAGAGGCAAGATATAGCTGAAAGGGACGCAAAACGGGAGATAGACAGAAGGCTGAAAGAAAGCCTTCGCTAGATAAAGGTTGATATGCTTGAAAATTTAATATGGGGGCGTAATGGTTTCGACGGGATTGTTGAAACTGGAGTAGCGGGTAGAGGATTCTCGTTGGCCTCTTTAAAAAACGAGAAACTAAAAATAAACGCTGACAAACAAGAGTTAGCACTTGCTGCTTAATTAAGCAGCACGTCAGTCCCAGGTTGCTGCGCCTGGGGGCGCTGGCGTCGATAAGACAGCCCTTTTGAGGGGGAAGGTTAAACTCTAGCACTGCCGCAGTGGTAGCCTTGAGCTGCGGTGGATTTTAAAGGCTACCGGATTGCATAGCCTGTTCCTGGGCGCTGCATGAAGGGAATCAACAAAACAGGAACTGCACCCGGAGAAGCTCTTGTGGATACGATTTCGGACAGGGGTTCGACTCCCCTCGCCTCCACCAGGAAAAGCCGCTTATAAAGCGGCTTTAATCATTTACAAAGTTATTAGGTAGACCTATAGGTAGACAAATATATAAAATATTGCTATAATATTAATACAAATATTTCATAGGTAGACATTTTATATCAATAAGAAAATGGTGATATTATGGCTAGAAAAACCATTGAAAAAAATATTGCCTTTGATGATGAAAAAAATCTTTATTATGTCACTATGGATTATGGGAAAGATAGCACAGGGAAACGTATAAAAATTACAAAGACTTTTGCAAAAAAACAAGATGCAAGAAAAGCTTTAAAGGAATTCGAAGCTAATAAAACAAAAGGTACTCTTGTATTTCCTAGTGCTTTAACGGTTGAAAATTGGCTAAATTACTGGATAGACGATATAAAAGCATTAAAATGTGAAGAAACAACTCTTTATGGATATCGAAATATAATAAACAATCATCTTATCCCTGCTATAGGTAAGTATAAACTTCAGCAATTGAATCCTGTTATACTTAATAAGTATTTTAAGAGCAAGAAAGAAGAGGGTTTAAGTAATAATACATTAAGAAAGCACTATGACTTGCTGAAAGATGCTTTGAAACATGCAGTAAATGAAGAGAAAATATTAAAAAATCCTCTAGATAAGGTTGAACCTATAAAAACTCAAAGAAAAGAAATGAATTTCTATAATATTGAACAGCTTAAAACATTATTCAAAGTAGTAGAAAATGACCGCATGGAGATCGTTGTGAAGCTTGCGGGAATGTTGGGTTTAAGGAGAGAAGAAATAGCAGGACTTAAATGGGATAATATTGATTTTAATAATAAGTTAATTACTATTGCAGAAGCGAGAACGCAGGCAGGTAAAAACATAATTTCAAAAGGAACAAAAAACCGCTCATCGCATAGGACGCTTTATGTTCCTGATGAAATAGTAAGACTTCTAGCTGTTATTAAGCAAAAGCAGGAGGAGCAAAAAGCTTTATTAGGGGAAGCCTATAAGGATGAGGGTTATGTAATAGCTTGGGAAAACGGAGAGCCTTATAGACCAAATTATTTAAGTGATTTATTCAAGAAAATTATTGATGATAATAAACTCCCTCCCTTAAGATTGCATGGCCTAAGGCATACCTTTGCAAGTATTGCCAACGAGTTAGGAATAAATTTATATGATATCAGCAAGGCTTTAGGGCATTCACAAGTAGGCACTACAAGCCAAGTATACACTCATATGTTTGATAAAATCCATAAGAAAGCTATAAGTAAAATTGCTGATGCAATGACAATTAAATAATAAATTTAAATATATTTTTTGATTATAGGAGTGCTTGATTTGATGATTAGGAAATCAAGTATTTTGATTTTTTGTGGTTTAAAATAAATTAGTTTTACATCAGTTGAGAGTTCTTATTTATAGGTAATTGGTTAGTGTTTGTAGCAAAATAAGGCGATTTGTTATCAATAATATCACATCTATACTAATACCAATGTTATGCGATGAATATGATAGATTTTACTATATTTATTGATTATGGTAAGCATTGATATTTCTGTATTTTGAGTTTGAGTATATCTTTCAGGTATAAGATAATGAGAAAAATCCTTTATGTGTCTACGTTTTAGCGATTAATACACGACTATTTTCATTTGTAATATAGAGGAATTTGACTTAATTTGTAGAATATTACAATAATTAAGTATATTAATTGCTCTTTGTAAGGGGTGACTTGATTGAAATTCTATGGAGGACGTTTTACCTTGTTGCCTATACATGAAGTGTTTTATATAAAGGGAAATGAAGAAAAGATTGACTTAGTGCTAAAGATACTTTCGACAAAAGGCGAATTTAAGGTGCGAAGGAAAGTAACAGTTTTTAATGAACCAATCTTTGATGAAAATAATGTACTTATAGGTGGAAAGTTTGGGAGAAAATCTAACAGAAAAATTCCTACATTAAAAGATGGAAATTTAGCAAATGTTCCTGCTGTTTTATACCCGTTCATTTTTTATATCATTGATAGAGAAGAACAGATTATTCTTTTACAATATAATTCAGACGCTTTCCAGAAAGAATTAGCTGTATTTGATTATCTAACTAGTATTCTTAATAAAGAGTTATGGAAGGAGGGCTTAGAGGTCAAAATAAGCCCATTGACTTCAAAGGGTTATTTTTGGGAGTTAGTTACGGAGGATGCTAAGATATTTAGTGTCCGATTTATACTTAATTCCCCTAATATGCTAGGCAGTGTATATAACAATTTAAAAGATATACTTAGTTATGAAAAGCAGGAATCAAATGCAAACAGGATAGAGTTTGCTAGGACAAATGATGCAGGCGAACTAAAAGTAAAGAAAACGCAATTTAATAATGAGGCAGTTGGATGGATAGAAGATGGTGCTGGCGAATGGGAGTTAGTAGTTAAGTCAAGTAAGACGGGGAATAAGAAGAGAAAAATTAAGAATACTAAGCAATTAGCAGTCTTTGAAGCTGATGTAGATACTGAAGTGGAAGATAATACATATCAGAATGCTAATGATGCAGATATAATAAAAAAAATAAAAGCAAAAATAGATCTTTGCAAATATAAGATTAGAGGGAAAAATAGATGATCTTAGAACTATTTAAAACGATATTGCTCTTATTGAAAAACATACGATTTTATATTGCCTTGATAATATCAGCATTAATTACAATTCAGATTTCAGATAATGATTGGGTTACCGAAGGATTTAAAATGATGCCATCAATTATTGGTATATTGCTTGGTGGTCTGCTAGCGGCTATTGCTATTATCTTCAGTATTATTAGGGATGAGGATTTAAAAATTTTATATAATAAATATGGCAAAAAATTTTCAGAATCGATTCAAATTTTAAAATATCATATTACTGCGATAATTGTATATTTATTAATTTCTTTCTTGTCATTCATTATCGGAATGCCGGATATATTCATAAGATTATTGAGTATCTTGCATATTACAGTTTTTCATTTTTTCTGTTTTATACAGATTCTCTGTTTTATATTATCTTTATACTCGACATTAGAGGTGGTTTATGTACTGTTTTTAATATTTGAAATTAAGTTTGTAATGATTACTAAAGATAACCCAAAATAGCTAAGTGATAATGAAGGATGTGTTTCAATAGGGTATATTTATATGAACTATGTCAACGACGGTATATAATTGACCCAGTAGTAACGGAAAGAAAATGACCCACCCCTGGCGAATTATCCCTCTGATGAACAACACCAAAAAATCGGAGGGAAATAAATGCTAAGGAGTGGATCAATTATCATGTTACATGAATTAGAAACAAAGGGCAAGAGCATTAGGGCGATATC
>Ga0134099_1001061_pt1 | contig 27636 bp, 20 predicted proteins | sample 10_taG_2_FD_105482 | JGI IMG/M metagenome (GOLD analysis project Ga0134099, IMG submission 105482) | Switchgrass degrading microbial communities from high solid loading bioreactors in New Hampshire, USA - 10_41_5_180_A2 metaG | ecosystem: Engineered > Bioreactor > Semi-continuous > Anaerobic >...
GGCGGATGATCCTTCGATCTCTCCGACGGATACTCATCATACCCGCCCGGCCTCCGATTGTCAACAGTCCACTTTCTGTGTCCCGTTCCATGCGCCGGAAATCCCGGTCCGGACCCCCCGGGGCCCTGCCCTTCATCCGGCTCTCTTTCGGCCGCTCGAATAATATACTACACCTCGTCGCCTATTGTCAACTCTTTTTTGCTTTTTTCGCATTCCTTTTTCTTGTTTTTTTCAAACCGCCCGCCTGTCTGCTTAAGCGTCCGGCTATAACCGTTCTCGGGCCTCGTTTATACATAATATTAAGAATTACAAAAATGCTTCAGTTTTCAGATAATTCATATTCTGTTAACACAATACGGTGGAATACTAATTATAATATCTAACGCTGCACAACTCTTAACCTGGTTAAATATTGTCGAAAGGAGGTCGATCATGGATTCAAACGATTTTCTCACCGACATTATAGAAGCGATACGGAGAATGCAAAAGATGAAAATGAAGTATCCCATTAAGGGCCTGAACGAAGGCGAGCATTTCTTCCTTCACATTCTGCATTCGCTTATAAAAGCATCCAATACCGATTCGGTATACGCTTCGGCAATCAGCAGAGAATTGAACATATCCTGCCCTGCGGTTTCAAAAATGCTGAAAAACCTGGAATCGAAGCAATTGGTCCGGCGGGAGACAGACAGCTCCAACCGGCGCAACACCTTTGTGTCGATCACCGAAGAAGGTCTCAAGGCTAAGGAAGAAGCCGACGCTTGTTTATACGTTTTTTTCTCGAAGGTATGCGAAAAGGTGGGCAGGGACAATATGGACAGGTTCAGGAACCTGCTGATAAAGTTCTGCGATGCCGCAATCGAGACATATAAGACATATGATCCGGAACATCGGCAAAGCATGCAGCCGAATTCCTGATTGATTTCAGGTCACGGCACAAATATTTATTATGACAATAATAAAAACATAAGAAAAGAGAGTTTTATCTAATGCTGAAACTGACAAACATAGTTAAGGATTACTTAGCGGGCGATACAAAGGTCGCAGCTCTGAGGGGCGTGTCGATCGAATTCCGGCAAAACGAGTTTGTATCGATTCTTGGCCCGTCCGGATGCGGCAAGACCACTCTTTTAAATATCATCGGAGGACTTGACCGCTATACAAGCGGAGATCTTTCGGTAAACGGCAAATCAACCAAAGATTTCACCGACAGGGATTACGATACCTACCGCAACAGGTCCGTCGGATTCGTGTTCCAGACATACAACCTTATTCCGCATCAAACCGTTCTTGCGAATGTCGAACTTGCTCTGACCCTCTCCGGAGTTTCAAAGGCCGAGAGAAAAAAGCGGGCGATTGAAGCTCTGACAAAGGTTGGGCTTGCGGATCAGATTCACAAAAAACCCAACCAGATGTCCGGCGGACAGATGCAGCGGGTTGCGATCGCCCGCGCCCTTATTAATAATCCGGAAATTCTCCTGGCGGACGAACCGACGGGAGCGCTGGATTCCGAGACCAGCGTCTCCATAATGGAGATCCTTAAAGAGGTCGCAAAAGACAGGCTGATCATAATGGTCACCCACAACGCCGATCTCGCCGAGAAGTACTCCACAAGAATCGTACGCCTTCTCGACGGAAAGATAATCAGCGACTCCGATCCGTATCAGGGCTCCGAAGCCCCGGCAGCAAAAACCGATAAAAAGAAAAAGAGAGACCGGTCCAAAAGGAAAACGTCAATGTCCTTCTTGACCGCGCTCTCCCTTTCGCTCAACAACCTTCTCACAAAGAAAACCCGCACGTTTATGACTTCCTTCGCGGGCAGCATAGGAATCATCGGCATCGCCCTGATTCTCGCCTTGTCAAACGGCATTCAGGCTTATATCGATTCCGTGCAGGAAGACACGCTGTCTGCCTATCCCATCATAATTGAGGCCGAAACCGTTGATATCGGGAACCTTATGGCCTCCCTTATGGGCGCGCAAAGCGGCAAAGCCCAGCACGAACTCGATGCCGTTTACTCGAGCTCCGTCATGTATGACTTAATGAACTCCCTGAATTCCACGGCCACCTCCCAAAACAACCTCGTGGCGTTCAAGGAATTCCTGGAACGGGACGACAACGGGCTCGACGAATATGTTAGCGCCATTCATTACTTGTACGAACTTGATTTCAACATCTACACGAAAGACAAAGACGGCAATATTATCAAATCGGATCTCGTCGCGCTGATGGAATCCATTATGGGAGGCAAAACGCAAACCGGCGGTGAAAAAGCCGCTGACAACGGAGCTTCGGGCAGCGTCGGACTGGGCTTTGAAAACATGGCCGCTTACCAGAACAGCGCGATGGCATCCAGATTCTCGGGCCTGAAGGTATGGGAGGAGATGCTGCCCGGCGAGGGCGGCAAGCTTGTCCACGACCTGCTGAACCAGCAGTATGATTTAATATACGGCAGCTGGCCCCGGAATTACAACGAAGTTGTCCTTATCGTGGACGAGAACAACGAAATAAGCGATCTTGTATTATATGCTCTCGGCCTGAAGACCAGCGAGGAAATGCGCGACATCATGATCGCTTCCGCGAAGAGGGAACAGATCGACGTCAAGCAGGAGAAATGGTCCTACGAAGAAATATGCAATATGACCTTCAAGCTTGTGCCTTCTTACGAACGTTTCCAGTACGACAGCAAATCGGGCTCCTACAAGGACATGAGCAAAAGCAGCACGGGAATATCGATTCTGTATGAAAACGGAATCGATCTGAAAATTTCAGGCATCGTGCGGGAAAACAAGGACGCCGCTTCAACCATGATGAGCGGTGCAATCGGCTACACCTCCGCCCTCACCGAATACATCATGGAAAAGGCGGAGCAAAGCGAGCTTGTCAACGCACAGCTCGACAATCCAACGGTCGACGTCCTCACCGGACTCCCCTTCCCGTCGGATAGCGACGAAGATATTCCGAACAGCGAAAAGGCCGCCAAAATCACCGAACATTTCAGCAGTCTGACAAACGCAGAAAAAGCCGTGGTCTATACTTCCATCATGTCGGTGCCTTCGGACGAGTATGTAAACCAGGCAGTCGAACAAAACATGGCCGGCCTGACGCGCGAGTATATCGAGACCACCATGATCGAGACTTACGCGGAGGAAATGGGCATAGACGCCGAAGCCGTCGCCGAATACATCGCGGGCATGGATGACGAATCGCTTTTCGCCGCCGTGCGTGAAATGATGTCCGAAAGGGTCAGGGAGCAGTATGCGGCGGCCGTCGAACAGCAGCTTGGTTCAAAAACCACGGACGAACTCGCATACGGCCTGGATGCGTTGATTTCAAACAGCTCCGAGGCGGAACTCGCGAAGCTGTTCGACGAATACATGCCTCAGACCGTGTCCGATTCCACCTATGAAGACAATCTGAAGGCCCTCGGTTATGTCGACAAAAACAGCCCCAGCGCGATCAGCATTTACTCCTCCACATTCGAGGCAAAGGATGCAATCGCCGATATCATAGCCGATTACAACAATTCCGTTCCCGAGGAAGACAAGATTACCTATACCGATTATGTGGCCCTTCTTATGTCCTCCGTCACATCAATTATTAATGCGATTTCATACGTCCTCATCGCGTTCGTCGCGATTTCCCTCGTAGTCTCGTCCATCATGATCGGCATCATCACCTATATCTCGGTGCTCGAGAGAACGAAGGAAATCGGCATCCTGCGCAGCATCGGTGCCTCAAAGAGGGATATTTCAAGGGTGTTCAACGCGGAAACCCTCATCATCGGATTCACTTCCGGCGCCATTGGCATCGGTTTGACACTGCTTCTCACCATCCCGATAAACTACATTATTCAAACTCTTACCGGCATATCGAACATCGGAGCCGAACTTCCCTGGCTTGGCGGAGTCCTGCTTGTCGCGATCAGTATGCTTCTCACTTTCATAGCGGGCCTGATCCCCTCGAAGATCGCGGCAAGGAAGGATCCCGTGGTCGCTCTCAGAACCGAGTAAAAACGACGAGCCGCTGTGAAACGGCTCATCAGAAAGCCTGACAACGGTAGTGCCTTGGATAAAAAAGCAGTTGGTCAGTGACCAACTGCTTTTTTACGTGCATACTGCATCGCATTTTATCTCAGCTATAACTTATGCTGTTATTGCTTCTATTTACCTGCCTGAGATTGTTATGCCGTCAAATGCAATCCACGGAAGAACGGACATGCCGTCGCATACGGTTTCGGACGAGATGTCGACGACATTGTTCAGCATTTCGGCGAGATTGCCGTTTATCATGGTCTCGCTTAATGCGAACGTGATCCTGCCGTTCTCGATCATGAAGCTGTTTTTGGCGACGCCCGAGAAATCTCCGTTTGTACCGGGTTGTCCGCCCGAAAAACGGTTGACGAGAATTCCGCGGTCGATTCCTGCGATCAGGTCGTTGAACGAAGTGCTGCCGGGACGTACCCAAAGGCTTTGGCTGAGGTTCTTTGCCCGCGGCAGTCCGGTCTTTTTGGAGCCGTACTGGCTGAGCATGAAGCTCTTCAGGACGCCGTCCTTAATGATTTCCATGTTCTCGCTCTTGTAGCCGTCCGCCGTGAACCTCTCGCCGCAAACAACACGGTCGTCGAGCGGGATTGTCGAGATGCTGAGCTTTTCCGACGCCACCTTCTGCCCGAGCCTGTTTCTCCACGGGCTTGTGCCGTCGATCAGGGTCGCATCGGATATGAAGTTTCCGAACAGCGTCATGAGGATGCCGTCGAGGCAGGCAGGGGTAATCACTACTTTGCCGACAAACTTGCCTTCGACAGGCTTGGTATCCAGCTGCCGCTCGCTTTCTGCGAGAAGCGTGCGCATCATTCCGAAATCGATCAGCTTCCGGTCAAGCTTTGTAAAGAATCCGCCGTAACCGATGAACGAAGAGGCTTTTTCACCCTCATGCGCGGAGAACATTGAGCTTATATCATATCCGCCATGCTCATAGCTGAACTCCACGCCGTTTGTGTTCATCAGAATGCGATGACTGCGATTGTAGGAGGATATGAGCTGCTCTATTATTACTTTTGAGTAATCTTTCTTCACGTCGCTCATATATTCCTCAAGGCGGTCAAACAGCTTGTCTCGGTCGGGCTCCATCACCCCCGCGGTGAAGCTCTCGTTTTGCACGAGCTCCGCGATGCTTTCCGCCTCGTCGGGAACGGAGGACTCCGCCGCGGCGATGCAGGCTTTAACGGCGTCGTCTATGGCTTCCTTGTCGAACTTGTTTATCGAAATGGTGCCCTTTTTGCCATCTTTCAGCGCTTTCATTGAAATCGAGCTGCTGAAGAGCGTGCGCATAAGGCTGAATTCGCCGCCGTCGATATTCAGTTCGTCGGTGTTTCCGGAGGAAACGACGCACTGCGCGTGATCTGCGCCCGCCTTTTTCAGGGCGTCAAGCGTATATTCCGCAATTTCTCTGATTGTCTTCATATAATGGCCCCCTTCCCTTATCTTCCGCCGATGTTGACCTTGCATTTGATCGCGGGGCCGCCCATGCCGACGGGCATAGGCTGCTTCTTTCCGCACATTCCGGAGCAGGTCCAGTACATGTCGTCGGAGAGCATATCCACCGTCTTCAGCATGTTGAATGCGACGCCGGAGATTGTGGTGTCGCGGATCGCCCTGCCGATTTTGCCTTTCTTTATCTCATAGCCCATCGACACGCCGAACATGAACTCTCCCGTGGTGTCCGCCTGGCCGTTGTTTGTGTTGGTCAGATAATAGCCGTCGTCGATGGAGGCGATCATGTCCTCGAGCTTGTCTTTTCCGGGGAGAATGGCGGTGTTGCGCATGCGGATGAGAGGCTCGTCCGAGAAGAGGTACGCCCGCGCATTTCCCTGGGGCTTCATGCCGAAGTGCTGGGCGGTCTCGCGGTTGTTCATATATCCGGTGAGGATACCGTCCTTAATTAGAACGGCGTCCTCCGCAGGAGTCCCCTCGTCATCCACATAGATCGGCAGAGGAGTCTTCTCGCCGAGTGCGGTATGCGCAAAGTCTATCATTGTAACGATTTCGCTTGCGACAGGTTTGCCGAGGTTGTGGGCAGCGACCGAACCGCCGAGGACAATGTCCGCCTCGACCGTATGGCCGACCGCCTCATGCGCGAGAATGCCTGCAAGATCGGGATGCATAATGACCTGCTTGTATCCCGCTTCGGGATAGACTCCCTCGGCTTTCTGCATTACCTTCTCGTACAGCTCGTTTATGCCTTCGTACAGGTCTTCGGGGCTCTTGAAGTTTTCGTCGAAATATCCGTATCCGCCGAACACCTTGAAGAGCTCAACCGGTGCTCCGTCGGGAGTATTCGCGGTAAAAAACAGGTAAATAAAGCTGCGCGTCAAAAGCGAATGAGTGTTGTGCCCGTCGTTGACCACCAGAATCTTTTCCATCGAGTCGGCCCGAACATTTACTATTCTGCTCGCGAGCTTCGGATACTTCTCCGCGATGTATGCGTCGATCTGTCTGGCAAAATCGATGTAAGCCTTCTGCTCCGGGTCCTTTACGTCGCGACTGAGCGGCACATTGCCTTTCGGAAGGCCCGGAAGCGGCTTCTTGCCCTTATTTACGCGCGCGTCCATAAAAAGAGCGTTCTCTTCCGCCGCCTTGAGCACGGCCTTTATGTTATCGTCGTTATAATCCGCACCCGAGGCAAATCCGTATACACCGTTTTTATATACTCTCGCCGAAACGCCGCTCTGGTCCGAACGCGAGTTGGTGACCAGATTCCCGCCAAGCAGGGTTACCGCTCTGTTGGTGTTGACTTGCGCACGGAGCTCGGTGTGCTCCCGCAGCTGTCCCTGGTACTTGCTTATCAGATCCTTTAGCAAAAAAATCCCCCCTAAGGTGATGCTTTACAAATTAGGTCATGCTTAGGTTAGTATATCACAAACCGGCCCCGTTTACAACAAAATACTGGTAACACGGCATCGGGCATCATCCTGCAGGTGTAAAAAACTGAAAATCCTTTTCGCGGGATGCCGCGGATTATGGTATAATACTTGAACATAACGGCATAAAGACCGACGCTTTTCGACGGAATCGTTCGCCCAATCGGAGGTTTGTCAGTGAGCCAAAACTACAATAAAACGTTGCGAGCTTGTTATATAGGTTACATCGTGCAGGCTATTATTAATAACTTCGCACCGCTCCTCTTCCTGACATTTCATAACCAATACGGGATATCTCTATCAAAAATTACCATGTTGATTACGATTAATTTCGGGATCCAGCTTGCCGTCGATTTTCTGTCCGCTTACTTCCTTGACAAAATCGGGTATCGGGTTTCCACGGTTATCGCTCATGTGCTGTGCGCAGTCGGCCTTATATCTCTTACAATACTTCCCGACCTGTTTCCCGATCCTTTCCCCGGACTTCTGACCGCGGCGTTTCTCTACGCATGCGGCGGAGGGATACTCGAAGTCCTTATAAGCCCTCTTACGGAGGCCTGCCCGACAGAAAACAAGGAAAAAGCGATGAGCCTTTTGCATTCGTTTTATTGCTGGGGTCATGTCGGGGTAGTTTTAATCTCGACCCTGTTTTTCAACATTTTCGGAATCCGTAATTGGAAGGTCCTCGCCCTGATTTGGGCTTCCGTTCCGGTCGCGAACGCCCTGCTCTTTCTGAGAGTACCGATAGCTCCGCTGATTACAGACGACGTACAGGAACTCACTATATCCGAACTGATCCGGAAAAGGGCTTTCTGGATCTTTATACTGCTGATGCTCTGCGCCGGCGCATGCGAGCAAGCCGTAAGCCAATGGGCGTCCGCTTTTGCCGAACAGGCGCTGGGAGTCGGCAAAACCTTCGGAGATCTCGCGGGGCCGATGTTCTTCGCGGTCATGATGGGAACGGCCAGAACCGTCTACGGAAAATACGGGCACAGGATCGACCTTGACAAATTCATGGTGTCCAGCGGAGTTTTATGCTTGTTCTCCTACCTCCTTATTTCCCTTTCTCCGCTTCCCATCATCGGGCTGATCGGCTGCGGGATTTGCGGATTGTCCGTCGGTATCCTTTGGCCCGGAACGTTCAGCAGGGCTTCGGCTTCCATAAAGGGAGGAGGAACCGCAATGTTTGCATATCTTGCGCTTGCGGGTGATTTGGGCTGCGCCGCGGGACCTACCTTCGTAGGTTTGGTTTCCGGCGCCGCGGGAGACGAGTTCAGAATCGGGATACTAGCCGCGGGCATTTTCCCCGTTCTGTTCCTGTTAAGCATCCTTTACAATAAGAAAAGCGGCTTGTCCAATATGTAACTTTACTCGCCTTCGTAATAACCGACATTCGTATCGGCTTTAAAGAACATGCTTCTCTTACCGTTTATTATGATCCCCACTTTGCCGGAGTCCGGATAAAAAACGACGTCGGCGGGTCTCTTTGCATCGACATCAAGATATGTCAGGTATTCCGTTTCCGAAGTATTGATTATTTTATGCGCCGATTTCTCGCCCGCAGGGCAAACGATAATATCCCCCGCTTTTATCTCCCTGTCCCCATCCGGAGTTTTCAGGATTCCCGATCCTTTGATGACGTAAAAGATCTCATCGCTGTCCGTATGGTAGTGGTAGGGGTAATTCGCTTTCAGCGGCGGGATGTCGTAAAAAGCGGCATAAGTCAGTTCTCCGATCTTTCTCTCCGTTACCTCATATTTGAAGTATTCATATTTCTCGTGTTCACTTTTGTGCGAAGGTGTAATTTTATCCTTACTGGTTATCAATATTCCCTGATTCTCCATTTACAGCCGCATCTCCTCTCGTAATTGTCAAATTAAATGAAAAAGCCCTCGCAGGATTATCGCATACCGTGAACAATTTCTGCATCGGCGGATGGCGGGGCATGGTCAATTATACCATTTGAATCTCGGCGCTGTATAGTACCGAATCCCTTTTATATACATGCTTATCCCCGCCAAAGCGCGGATTCGTACGATGTGCGGAATTACTGAAGCAAGTTCCGGTATAGGCACAATTACACGTAAAAGCGAGCCAACTGCTTATCAGACGGCTCGCTTTATAACTCTTAATCGATTGATTTTGAACAGCTCAGGCCCCGCTTAGTTCCGCTGGCTGTGTATCGGGGCCGGGATACGGCCGCGGCGGGCGATAAAGGCTTCGGCGGATGCTTTATGTACGGGCATTATCGGTGCTTCTCCGAGCAGGCCGCCGTAGCACACGCTGTCCCCTTCGTTTTTGCCGTACACAGGTATTATGCGGACGGCGGTGGTTTTATTGTTTATGGTGCCGATTGCTATTTCATCGGCAATAATAGCGGAAATCGTGGATGCCGGAGTATCGCCCGGGATGGCGATCATATCGAGACCGACCGAGCATACGCTGGTCATCGCCTCGAGCTTGTCAAGGCACAGGGCTCCGGACGCCGCGGCTTCGATCATTCCGGCGTCTTCCGAAACGGGAATGAAGGCGCCCGAAAGGCCGCCCACGTGGGAAGACGCCATTACTCCGCCCTTTTTGACGGCGTCGTTAAGCAATGCAAGCGCCGCGGTGGTGCCGTGCGTTCCGACAACCTCGAGGCCCATCGCCTCAAGTATTTTCGCGACCGAGTCCCCCTTCGCGGGAGTCGGGGCGAGCGAAAGGTCCACGATCCCGAATTCGGCGCCAAGCCTTCGTGAAGCCTCGGTTGCGGCAAGCTGCCCCATCCTCGTTATTTTAAAGGCCGTTCGCTTTATGATCTCTGCAAGCTCAGAAAAGCTGCATTTTCCGGCCCGCTCGATCGCCGACAGGACGACTCCCGGGCCCGAGACGCCGACGTTTATCGCGCACTCCGCTTCGCCGAAGCCGTGGAATGCGCCCGCCATAAACGGGTTGTCTTCCGGCGTGTTCGCGAAAACCACAAGCTTTGCGCACCCTATCGAGTCATTGTCTCGTGTTAAAAACGCAGTTTCTTTTATTACTTTCCCCATCTCTTCGACGGCGTCCATGTTTATGCCCGCTCTGGTGGTTGCCACGTTGACGGACGAACAGACGCATTCCGTTTCGGCCAAAGCCTGCGGGATCGCCGCGATCAGGCGCCTGTCTCCGGTCGTGTATCCCTTGTGTACAAGCGCCGAAAAACCGCCGATGAAGTTGATTCCCACCGTCTCGGCCGCACGCTGCATTTTTACGGCTATCGGAAGAACATCGTCGGTATCAACGGAATCGCATAGGAAGGAAATCGGCGTCACCGAGACGCGTTTATTTATTATCGGGATTCCATATTCGTTCGCGATATCGTCACATGTCTTTACAAGCTTTTCCGCTCTTCTGCATATCTTGTCATACACCTTGTCCGCGACCTTTGGCACGCTGTCAGACGCGCAGTCGCGAAGCGAAATGCCCATCGTCACGGTTCGTATGTCAAGGTGCTCCTCGTCGATCATTTTAATGGTCTCTAAGATATCAAACGTATTCAGCATCTATACCATCACTTTCATATGCCCTGTGCGAACTATATACTAGACTCTGTGCATGGAAGTAAAAATATCCTCGTGCATTACATGAATTTTTACTCCCATCTCGGCGCCTTTTGAAGCTATCTGCCTGCTTAATTCCGTAAAGCTGATTTTACACTTCGAAATGTCGACAAGCATCACCATGGCAAAAAGGTCCTGCAGCACGCTTTGCGAAATATCCAATATGTTAACATTGTTTTTGGAGAGCTCTCCCGATATCCCCGCAATGATTCCAACGGTATCATGCCCTACCACCGTAATTACAGCTCTCATATGCAAAATCTCCCTTGGTCAGCATTATTTAATGCTTCAGATTATTGATACATAAACGTTATGTATGATAGTAACTAATTTTAACTCAGGAAAAGCGAAAATGCAATTGCAAACTTGACCGGGAAACATGGACAAACAGTTCTCATTAACCTGACGGGCTCAGCATATTCATTTTACTGGCAACACATGTTTATCTGATGTTGGAACCTTTCTTTGTTGAATAACGTCGAATTCTATGATAATATACAGCCAACACAGACGCGAACAGGAGGTATGGAATGGAGAGAAAAAAAGCAAGAAGCAGGATTGCATTATTATTGACGATTACAATATCCCTCTCTGTTGTTTTGCTCCCCGGCTGTAGCGAAGCTGTCGGAGCAGAGGGAGGTATTTATGCGCCTGTACCGGTTGAAAGGACACAGCAGAGCCCTCAAAGCCAGAATCAAACCGGGTCGCCCGATCCATCACATACCGATCCGTCGGATTCCGGCAATACCGGTTCTTCCGGCACAGTCCATCCCTCCGATCCTGACAATGCTGGCTCACCCGACGCGGGTCAGATCGCGTCTCCCGTTTCCGGCAACTCCGGCTCCCATGATTCCGGCCAGACCGGTTCCCTCGGTTCCGATCAAACCGGTTCCCACGATAACGAGCAGACTGTTGACGAATTTCGCGGCGTCTGGGTGTCCACAGTAATAAATCTCGATTATCCGTCCAAGCCCGGCCTCCCCGTTTCGGAACTGAAGGCCGAAGCGCTGTCGATACTTGACAACTGCGCCGCAATGGGCTTCAACGCAGTAATACTGCAGGTCCGTCCGGCAGGCGACGCTTTTTATAAATCCGATCTTTTTCCCTGGTCGCAATATCTCACTGGAACCCAGGGCAAAGCGCCGGGCGATGATTTCGATCCTCTCGAATTCTGGGTGGAGGAGGCGCACGCCAGAGGGCTGGAGCTTCACGCCTGGATCAACCCTTACCGTGTGGCAAGGCTGACGCATGATCTCACAAGCCTCTCGGAATCCAACTTTGCCCGCAGGAATCCCGACTGGGTCGTAAAGCACAAGGACGGGCATATGTATTACAACCCCGGAATTCCCGCCGTCCGCCAGCTCATCATCGACGGGGTGGCCGAAATCGTTGAAAACTACGACGTGGACGGCATCCACTTCGACGATTATTTTTACCCTGACAAAGACTTCGAAGATTCCGATACATATAAAAAATTCGGCGGCGATTACGGCAGCATCCAGGACTGGCGCCGCGCGAACATCGACAAGCTGATCGAGGAAACATACAACACTGTAAAGGCGATCGATCCGGATGTGCGGTTCGGTGTTTCCCCGTTCGGAATATGGGCAAACAAATCATCAAACCCGCTGGGCAGCGCCACAAACGGCAACCAGTCCTATTACAGCCATTTTGCCGATTCACGCAAATGGGTCCTGAACGGCTGGCTCGATTATATATGCCCGCAGCTCTATTGGAATATAGGATATAATATCGCCGACTATGAAGTCCTTCTCAATTGGTGGGCGAACGTTGTTCGCGGCACCGATGTCGACCTGTATGTCGGCCATGCCTCTTACCGCTGCAGCGACGAAGACCCTTCCAGCCCGTGGTACGGAACCTCCGAACTCCGCCGGCAGCTCAACATGAATGCCGCGACACCGGAAGTCAAAGGTTCCGTGCATTTCCGCTATTCCTTCTTCCTCTCCTACGCTCCGTTGGGCCGGTTTATCACAAACTACTATTCCGATATGGAGCTTCCGTCCGATTATCCTGTCATGCCCTCGCCTGGAAAACCCGAAGGCATCGTCCTCGGACGCCCCACACAGGACATATCCACAACATACAGCAAAATGTATGTTATCGGCCGCTGCGACCCGGAACAGCCGCTCTACCTAAACGGCAAGGAAGTCGAAAACATAACTACCGAAGGGTATTTCGGCATAATGGTTTCTCTTGATGTCGGCAAGAACGTCCTTACGTTCACTCAGGGAGAATCAACCCTCGTCCGCACCATCAGCAGATCCGCGTCTTCAAGCGCCGCGGAACCTCTGAAAAAATCTGTGGCCGAGATAGTCGAAGGCTCCACATACCCGCACGTCTATAATGTCTATATCACTCCGGGCGAGAAAATAACGTTCCGCTGCACCGCGCCTATCGGAGCCGACGTCACCGTTACGCTGGCGGGCAAAACGTATAAATTATACCCTGCTGCAACCAAAAGTCCCGGCACCGATGCCATTTACTATACCAATTACTCCTACACATACACAATGCCCGAAACCTCCGAAACCGGCAAGGTTATTGTTATCGGCACCCCGGTATATAAAATGACGTATAAGGGCAAAACGGTCACAAGCACCGCCACCGGAGATCTGCGCTGCATCACCCCGGGCGCTCCCTATTACGCGAGGGTAAAGACCGATAACGCGTTTATTTATCAGAGCAGCTCGACTTCCGGAGGTCCTATCGGCGAGCTGAGGGCGGGAATGGTCGATTATATCACGGCCGTGACCTCGTCCGGAACGTGGGTGCGCCTCGGAATGGGCGCCTGGATCAAGCGCGAGGACGTCGAAAGGTTCAACGGAGATAAAGCGTTCGTTGCCGGCATAAGCAATCCGGTATATACCGTCGGTGAGAAATGGGACCGTTTACAGTTCTCGGTTACGGATATGCCGGTGGCCAAGGTCTCGTTCAGCGACCCGGTCCTGACTCTGACCATAAGCTCCGCGGGCGCTCTCCCGGCGCTGAAAATACCGAAGGGCTCTTTGATCGCCGCCTATTCGTCCAGCCTTGAAAACGGCAACGCTGTCTACAGGCTTACGCTTGACAAGGGCGCAAAGCTCGACGGATATTATATTGACGCCGAGTTCGGGGAAGGCTCTTCCGGTACGCTTTTCCTTTATCTTAAGAGGCGTCCGAAGGCTTCCTCGTCCGTCACAAAACCGCTCGAGGGCTTTACGATCATGATCGATCCCGGCCACGGCGGCTCGGACAACGGAGCACTTGGACCTCTCGGAACCGCAATGCCGGAAAAGAACATCGCGCTGTATGCCGCTCTCAAGGTAAAATACGAGCTTGAGGCGCTTGGCGCGAAGGTTCTGATGACGCGCACCGGCGACGAGGCCGTCACGCTCGAAGAACGCCTTAATATGTCCAGATCGGCAAAACCGGACCTGTTCCTGTCGATCCACAATAATGCCGTTGACGTTAATGTTGATGCAACCTCGATTTTAGGCGTAAGCACATGGTATATGCGCGGCATATCATACGACTTTGCTCAGGAACTCGTAACCTATCTCGCGACCGAGCTGGGCAGGAACAACCGCAGGGCAAACTCATCAAGTCTGTATGTCTGCCGGGGCACCTGGTCACCCTCCGTAATTCTGGAGGCGGGCTTCATATGCAGCCCCGCCGAATTTGAATGGCTGAGCAACGATGAGAGTCAGACTGAGCTTGCAAGGTCTATAGCGAGAGCGATAGTGCAATACTTCTCTTAATTCTCATAATTTAATTATTAATATTTCAGGGGCTGCCATGAAGAACAATTGCATGTTCTTTATGACAGCCCCTTGATTATTGCTTACTTTCGTATATTTTCCTTGAGTTTTTCCCACGCCTCCCTGAAGTTCAGGAACCTTACGCGCGGGAAAGCCCTCAACAGCCTGCTGTCCCTGAATCTCCGGCTGCCGAGCAGCTTTTGGACTGCCGTTGTATAAAAAACGCTGTTTTCAAATTGATCCGATATTTTTGCAGCGAGACGGGTCTTTGTCTCCGAAAGCTGTTTTGTATACTTGTCGTAGGCTTCCTGTATTATTTTCAGACGCAGACGAAGATTCAGGAGATGCTCAACCGTTAAAGCAAGATCTGTCAGGAAGAGTATGAAAAGAATAATGCTCGACCACCGCAGCAGCGCAGCCGACATATATTTATCTATAAGCGAGTTGATAAACGGGTTCACCACTTTTATCAGTAAAACGCTGAAAAGGCCAAAAACAACGGCTCCGTCCAGGCATACGCGGCCGTTTATATGGAACCGATGCGTCGAATAATCCCACCACCGTGCATTGAAGAGCTTTTCCATGCCCCAGGAGGTTAAGTACTCAAGGACGCTTATCAACACCGCGCTGGAGAGAAAGAGACTGATTATGTTATCGGATGTTTTTTGCAATAACAAAATGATAAGCAGCGCGCCCACCCCGTAAATAGGCAGCAGCGGGCCGTATAGGAAGCCGCGGTTTACGAACTTCTTCTCAAGAATGGACACATAGGCCGACTCATAACACCATCCGATAAAGCTATAAATAATAAACAGCAAGAATGTTTTATACAATCTCATATTATTCTCCCTATACATGGTTTCGCCAAGGGGATGTTTTCTCGGACAGGCAGTCATGGGGATGGTTCTCGGTATACAATGGGTACGGTTAGTGTGAAGCTCTTCTCCCGCAGGATAGTTTCATGCAATGTGTGTGCCGGTTGTGAAAGGGGCATTAATTGTTCTCGGTACATACCGTTTGGCCGGTTTTAGTGTACTGTTGTGCGGTTTATGATATAGCTATTACCACAGGTTGACAACTTTTTCGGCAAAACCTATGAGGTTTTTTACTGCAACAACCGTACCGTCATCAAGTATTGCTTTGCCGGTGAATCTTCCGAACACCTGATGCTGATCCGATTTGATTATTATCGCGCTCGTACACGACGCCCTGTCCAGGATCGGCTGAAAGTCCATTTCAAAGCGGCCGTCGTCGCTTGTGAATGTCCACGGCTTCAGATACTCTTCCTTGCCGTTCGGGTCCAGCGGGATATTGAAGGTCACATTGCTCAGCTTATGGGCTTTGCCGTTATAGAACAGCATGTTTTCAGTCGCGGCGGACGTATCTCCGAAGCCGTAGCCGATGTTGAAACCGAACGGTACGCCGTCTACCTGTCCGGAGGCGCTTCCCCAGTACCACGTGTTTTTATATGTCCACACTCCCCGCCCCCAGTCGAGTACGGCGAAAGATTCGCAAGGGTCGAATATGTAGTCCTTACCGCGGACATTCACAATTCCTTCTGCCGTCATGCAATTGATTTTCTGGTTGTAATAGAAATGTCCCTTTTTATTGAACGGTGTTGCGATTACCATGCTTTCTTCCGGCTCGTTTGACAGTATTATCCGACCGGTGATCGGCTGCTTATCCAAGAACTTTTCCATATGAAAGTCAAGAACCCGCTTCCCATCTTGATGGGAGAAACTGATTTTATGGCTTTTCTCTTCCACTGACACATCGCCCTCCGACGAGGACGAGGGAAGCATCTTTCGGCCCCGGGTCAATACCTGCATGACGCTCATGGTTTTTTCCCAGGCTTCGTCGAAATTCAGGAAGGATATGCTGTCAAGTCCCATATAAGAGTTGTCGGCAATTGTCAGGGCGACGGCGAAATGATCGTTTATCGCCAGATAATAATCCCATTCCTTGATCCTCAGGCTGTTCGCCTTTATAGCCTTCCGATCGTATTGGTAAATTAACTTCTTTGCATACCCGGGTTTCGTAAGATTACCGCCGGCATCAAGCAAAGGCGCCGGTTTCGTTATTTCCTGCTGCACATCTGACACTCCTCTCACCAAGCTTTTCAGACCATTTATTCCCTGCAACATTATGGTACAGTCTGCAAACCGAGAAGTCAAGTTTAAAGGTAAATCAGCAAAGGATTCAGCTCAACAACTCCCAAAACCCGCATATTTTACTTATAAATACCAACAATCTGTTGTTTCCTGTAAATAAGCGTGTTACAATCTGATAAATAAAATCTGGTTTCTTGTGATGTCTTTGAAATATGACAAAGCGTATTAGTAATTTTATGTGACAGGAGATATTAAAATGCTTACCATTGATGAACTTATGGTATCTTACTATGCTAGATTTGCTAACGCTTGCTTCCGTGTCTGTGCTTAAAGTTCATTTATATTAGAGTTTTTTACTTTATATTATCAACTAGTTAAACGCTTATACTTGTAACCCTCATCAGGGGTTTTTTCTTACCTATCAGTTGTTTAGCAAACACATACGTGTTACAATTTGGTAAGCGGGATGCAGTATCAGGATGGAAGGAAGGGTCTGATCATGGCGCTTTCAAAGCGAGTCTGGATTTCGTTTTTGCTTATAGGTCTCACAGGGCAATTTGCATGGACAATAGAAAACATGTATTTCAACGTGTATCTCTATAGTACAATTTCCACGGATCCGAACAATATTGCGCTTATGGTTGCGGCAAGCGCTGTCGTCGCCACGCTGACGACACTGATAATGGGAGCATTATCGGATAAACTGGGAAGGCGCAAGGTCTTTATATGCGCGGGTTACATACTGTGGGGGCTTTCCACCATGGCTTTCGGAGCAATAAGCGTAGAGAACGCCGCGCGGTGGTTCCCCTCTGCAAACGCCGTCGCTTCGGCAGCCGTAATCCTGATCGCCATGGACTGTATTATGACCTTCTTCGGATCTACGGCAAACGACGCGGCTTTCAATGCTTATATTACCGACGCGACAACAAACGACAACAGAGGTAAAGCGGAATCTGTCCTCGCGATCCTCCCGCTCCTCTCGATGCTTATTATTTTCGGCGCGTTCGACTCGATGACGCAGCAGGGACGCTGGAAGGAGTTCTTCGGTATATTCGGCGCGGTCGTAACAATAACGGGTGTTCTTTCAATCTTTTTGCTGAAGGAAAATAAACTCGCGGCAACCGGTTCTTTCGTGAAAAGTGAGAACAGCTATTTCCTGAACCTTATCTATGGTTTCAGGCCGGCTGTAATCAGAAGCAATCCCTCGATCTATCTGGCCCTGACGGCTTTCGGCATATTCTCGGTATCAGTCCAGGTTTTCTTCCCGTATTTAATAATTTACATGCAGCACTATCTGAAAATTGACGCTTATGCACTCGTCCTCGGCGTCGTGCTTATTGCCGCTTCTATAGTGAGCGTAATAGGCGGCAGGTTTATAGATAAGCTGGGCAAACTAAAATTTGTGTATCCCGCGGCCTGCGTAATGCTTGCGGGTCTTGTCGGCATGTTTTTTGCACGTTCCGTCGCCGCGGTGATTGCGACCGGAATTGTGATGATGTCGGGCTATATGTTGCTTACCGCAACATTGTCCGCAACGGTACGAGACTATACGCCCGCCGACAAGGTCGGGCATTTTCAGGGAATCCGCATGATCTTCGCCGTACTGCTGCCCATGGTTATTGGTCCTTTCATCGGGGCATCGGTAATAGTGAACAGCGACAGCACCTATGTGGAATTGGGCGTGGTAAAAAGCGTTCCGACACCGGGCATTTTTCTGGCGTCGGCCGCGGTATTGCTGCTCGCTGCAATTCCGATTCATTTGCTGAAAAGGAGGGTGCTAAGTGAAAACGATTTGGGGAGAAAGGCTGAATAAGGGGAAAGTTTTGCCCGAATATCCGCGTCCGCAAATGCAGCGGGAAAGCTATATAAATTTAAACGGCATATGGGAATATGCAATAACCGAAACCGAGGAACCTCCCGCAAGATTTGACGGGGAAATCGTCGTGCCCTTTTCTCCGGAATGCGGGTTAAGCGGCGTGAAGCGTTCGCTTTTGCCGCATCAAACCCTGTGGTATAGACGCGGATTGCGCTTGCCTTCGGATTTCAATAAAGGCCGCGTGCTTCTGCATTTCGGAGCGGTCGATCAAATTGCTACGGTTTTCGTCAACGGATACAAAGCATGCACGCACGTGGGAGGATACACTCCCTTCAGCGCAGACATAACCGCGTATTTACAGAAGGAAAATACGATCCTTGTTAAAGTCCGCGATTTCAGCGACACCTCATATCATTCCCGCGGCAAGCAGAAAAGCAAGCGCGGCGGCATATGGTACACGGCGCAAAGTGGAATCTGGCAGACGGTATGGCTGGAAAGCGTTCCGGAGAAATATATCGAAGGATTGCGCATAACGCCGCTGTTTGACGAAAGCGCGGTTGAAATAACGGTTCTTTCAAACTGCAGTCTGACCTGCTGCGCCGTTGTCGGCGACAGAGCAATCAGCTTTTTCCCGAACGTTCCGGCAAAGCTCCCCATGCCGTCCTTCATCCCCTGGACCCCTGAGAATCCCCATCTGTATGATATAACCGTCACCATGGGCGAAGACTGTGTAAAAAGCTACTTTGGAATGCGCAAGTTCTCCGTCGAGCAGTACGGTCCTGGTGTCAAGCAGCTCTTTTTGAACAATGAACCTTATTTTCATAGCGGCCTGCTGGACCAGGGGTACTACTGCGACGGGATGTATACCGCGCCCAGCGACGAGGCGATGATCTTCGACATTCAGGCCGCCAAGGCAATGGGATTCAACATGCTCCGCAAGCATATAAAAGTTGAGCCTTTGCGGTGGTATTACCACTGCGACAGGCTCGGTATGCTGGTATGGCAGGATATGGTCAACGGGGGCGGCGAATATAACTTTTTAACCGTCTCTTCCCCTCTTGTTACGGGAATCCATTTCAGGGACAGTCATTACAAGCGGTTTTCACGGGAAGACCCTGAAGGCCGAAAGCAGTATTATGTCGAGCTTGAGGAAATGATACGTCATTTATACAACACCGTGTCCATCGCCATGTGGGTTCCGTTCAATGAGGGCTGGGGCCAGTTCGACGCCGCGGAAGCGGTCCGCAGAATTCAGGAGCTGGACGGGACCCGCCCCATCGACCATGCGAGCGGATGGCACGATCAATGTATCGGCGATATCAAGAGCCTTCATGTCTATTTCAAAAAATATCGCTATAAAAAGGACAAGCTCGGACGCGCCGTCGTTCTTTCTGAATTCGGCGGGTACAATTGCCGCGTGGAAGGGCATTGCTTCAACGAGGAAGACTACGGCTATAAAAAAGTACAGTCCCGTGAAGAGCTTCTCACGGCGTTTAGAAAGCTTTACGAAAACGAAATCCTTCCGGCAAAGAAGGAAGGATTGTGCGCCTCAGTCTATACCCAGCTCACAGACGTCGAGGACGAACTGAACGGTCTTATTACCTATGACCGAAAAGTGATAAAGCTTCCGATCGATGCCGTAAGGGAAATAAATGAGAAGTTAATACACGGCAGATAAGAAGCGGGAGTCAAATAAGAAGTAAACCCGCAAGGCGCTTTTCCAGCGGGAAGCGCCTTGCGGGTATTTTTAATCTTTTCCCCAAAATATAATCTTTTTAATTTTACAACCGGACTGATTGCTTTAGCCGGACTAAATTCTTTTGCTGTATATTTCGAGGTTTTTGCTGTTGACTTCGTATGTTCCGGTATCGGTGTATTTTGTGACCGGCTTGCCCTGGAAGATGTCTACGAGGAAATCGAGCGACATGGTGCCCCAGGAGAACGCCCTCTGCGCGATTGCGGCTCTGATTCCGCCCGTCCTTATGAGCTCCGCGATTTCTTCCGTCAGGTCGACGGTAAGGATCTGGATATCGGAGCGGTTCTTTCTTACATAGTTGCCTAACGCTACGCCCCAGTTGTAGTCGGTGGTGAACAGCAGCCGGACTCCGGGGTTTTCCTTCTTAATGGTCGTCATGAGCCTGTTGACTTCCGCTTCAGTCGGGGTGCTCAGGATGCTCTTCTTATGTACTTTAATGTTCGAGTTCCGTGTCAGCTCTTCAATGAATCCCTGCGCGCGTTTCTCGATTGAATCGATCTTAATGTCGGACCAGATGCCTACGGCGACTTCGCCCTGGTTATCCAGTATGTTCTTTGCGGTTTCGGCGGCATTCTTACCCATCTCGATGCCGTTCGTCTCAATCAGGGTCTCATACGGGACTCCTTCAAGAATGGAGTTGATGAAGATTATTTTTATGCCTTTATTGACGGCTTCCATCAGGACCTTTTGGATTTCGGAACTTTCTACCGGGCTTATGACGATGGCGTCATATGAGTTGTCGATATATCCCCTTAACGCCTGCAGCATCTCCTTGGCGGCGGTCTCTCTGGCTTTGGGTGCGAAGAAATCGACCTCGAAGTTCAGTGCCTTCGCTGTCTTCCGCGTCTCCTTGGTGGTCGGCTCCCAGAAAGCGCATTCGATATCGTAGATTATCGCTACCTTTCTTTTTCTCGTCTCTTCATAATTAGTTTTAATCTTCGCGATATTATCGGATATACCATGCACTTTCCTGTACATATCCTGGGCCATTCTGTGCATTATGTTGGCGGTGTTGCTCTGTCCTATCGCCAGAGACGACACTTCAGCCGTGGTGGCGGAGGATTCCTGAATTACGGCTGTAATATTCATGAAGGCCGACATGAGCTTCTCCTTTTCCTCTGTCAGGCTGGTAACGTCGGCGTTAAACTCTTCCTGGTTTTTTATAAAGCTGTCGATATATTGATTGATGCGGGAAAACGCTTCGATAACTTCGGATACGACGTTTTCCTGATGCTCGAATGTCTCTTTCGAACCGTCGACCGCTTTTCTAAGGTTGTCAAGCTGCTGCATGATTTCGCTGATGTTTTTGTCAATAACAAGGTTTGCGTTATGGCTCTCCTGTGAAAGCTTTCTTATTTCATTGGCGACAACCGCAAAACCTCTTCCGGCCTCGCCGGCTCTGGCGGCTTCGATGGATGCGTTGAGCGAAAGAAGATTTGTCTGGCTTGCGATGCTGCTCAATTGCTTTGTTATATCGGTTATGTTGCCGGTTTTCTTGAGAAGTTCATATATTTCATTGGTTATTCTTTGATTAACCGCATAATTCTCTCTTTGGCTCACAGCCAGATTCTGCACTATTGTCTGCCCGTTTTCGCTGATGGCGCCCATATCCCGGGCGGCTTCCGTCAGGTCCCTGGATTTGGCGCTCATTTGCGTGATTTTGTCCGCCAGCAGGTCGGCGATGGCCTGACATGTACTTACATCTTCCAGCTGTCTCTGTGCCCCGTTGGAAATATAGCCCGCCGCATTGCGGACATTCTCCGAAGAGTCAAGCATCCCTTCGATAATGCCTTCCAATTGGTCGGTTATCGTCTTGATGTCTTCAAAATCCCGGACGAAATCGTTGAAAAATTTGGTGTACGCCTGCAGGAGTTCTCTGTGTTTTTTGTCTGCACCGTGGAAACTGGATACATCATCCGTAAAATCCCATTGTAAAAGCTTGCTGACAACTTTAGAATTTGTACCGGTAAACATTTCACATCCTCCTGAATATTCACAGCTATGTTAGCTTTATTGTACATCTTTATGCCGAATGTTTCAACAAGTTTCGTCCTTATTTTGCAAATTTTGCTTGTTGAAATCAACTATTTTTCAATCAGCGACACGAATGGAAATGATTTTTGCATTTACCGGCCGTACATATGCGGCATAATTGATTGGCAGTTAAACAGGTTTAGTCTCAATAAGGATATGATTTTTCGATTTTACCTTTTGCATACTGCTGACATATTATATATACAAACACATGTAATAAAGGAGATGAACCGTAATATGGCTAACGGCATATATATGAACCGAGAAAACGGATATGTGCTGAAAGATTATGGACCAAGGCCGTTGGTTTTCAATATTGAAAGGGCAACCGAACAGAACCGCACATTTCGCACGGCAATGTGGACCGGAGACCACCTTCAGGTGACCCTTATGAGTATTAACGCGGGCGAAGATATCGGTGCTGAGGTCCACCCCGAGCTTGACCAATTCCTTCGGATCGAGCATGGGCAAGGTCTTGTTATGATGGGATACAGCCGTAACAACATGAATATGCAGGCAATGGTCTCCGATGATGACGCAATCATAGTGCCCGCCGGGACATGGCATAATCTGATAAACACGGGCAGCACTCCTCTGAAACTGTACTCGATTTACGCGCCGCCCCAACACCCTCACGGAACCGTCCACCGGACAAAAGCCGAAGCAATGGCCGCTGAGCATGAGCACTGAGTAGACAGCTCAGATAAAGTGAGTAAAGAACCGGTATCCAATAACGGAATCCGGCTCTTCAGCATATAAACTGTAATATTTATTTTATATCACACAATTTGAAGAATTGCGCATTTCAGATATTCAGTCTCGGGTGAAGCCAGCAATATGGGGTGATCTTTGGCCTGGGAGCGATATTCGACAAGCCGGACTTTCCGCTTGGCGTCGATAGCCGCTGAATGCACAACGTCCATAAACATTTCCGGATCTACGTGATAAGAGCATGAGCAGGTAATGAGAAAACCTCCGCTGTTTATGATCTTCATTGCCCGCAGATTGATTTCCTTATATCCCCGCACAGCTCCTTCGACTGCATTTTTACTTTTGGTGAACGCAGGAGGATCCAGAATTATGGTGTCAAACCTCTCACCCCGGTCATAATACTCACGGAGCATGTCAAAGGTATTGGCAGTCTGAAAACGGCAATTCCCCTGAAGACCGTTCAAAGCCGCATTTTCAGACGCAAACTGAACGGCATGCTCGGAGATGTCGATACCCAGCACATCCTTTGCCCCGTAATGAGCGGCATGAAGCGCGAACGCCCCGGTATGGCAGAAGCAGTCGAGCACCTTCGCATCCTTAACGAAAGGCCGGATAGCGGCGCGATTTTCCTTTTGATCAAGAAAGTAGCCCGTTTTCTGACCGTTTTCCACATCGACCTCAAACTTTATACCGTTTTCGACCATCAGCACTTTTGTGTCAAAATTGCCGTACAGATACCCTTTCTGCATCTCAAGGCCTTCAAGATTGCGGACTGATACGTCGTTTCGTTCATAGATCCCCGCCGGCTTTATAATCTCATTGAGCATTTCAACAAACTTATACTTATACCTGTCAATACCAAGCGAGAGCGTCTGCATTACAAGGATATCACCGAATTTATCGACGATCAGCGCGGGCAGAAAATCCGACTCGGCAAATATCACCCGGCAGCTGTTTACGTCGGCAACTCGTTTTCTGTATTCCCATGCGGCTTTTATTCTCCCGAACCAGAAATCATCGTTGATTTCCTCGTCTTCGGTTGTAAGTATGCGGATGGTGATCTGGGATCTCGGATTCATATAACCACGGCCGAGAAAGCGGTTTTTTGAACTGTAAACGTCAACTATATCGCCGGGTTCAAAAGATCCTTCGGTGCGCTCGATGTCGCTTCTGTAAATCCACGGGTGCCCGGACTCCACTCTGCTCTCTTTACCCTTGACCAAATATGCCTTTGCCATAAATCCTCCGTATTGCGCAGTATGCTTAATCAAGGTATACTGCATCTATTTATGCCCCAAGCGGCGAAAAAGATAATACCACTCTTTTACCTGCAATACAAGAGCGGCATATGAAACGCACTCCTCTCCTGGCAGCCAGGATTTGCGCCGCATTGGTGCGCCGCATGGGACGGTTCCTTTATCAGGGTAAATTTACACGCAACCGGACAGTTTTTTGCGAACAACCGTATAGTCTTTAAGTTCCTTATGAACTGTAAAACCGAGCTTCTCATACATATTCAGCGGACCGTGATAGCTCAGGCTATTTACCTCGCCTTTTGTTGGATAAGCCTCGAAATATGAGTAACCTTCGGCAGCGGCATCCTCGCAGGCTTTTGCCAACATAGCGGTCGCGATTCCCTTCCGCCGCATATCCGGCGCTATCGTAAAGCAGACTATGGACTTCACCTTTTCACAAGCGTCCTGATCATCCCATAGATCGGGTCTTCTTTCCCTGCTCAGGCGGGCAAACTTATCTTTATCGTTTACATTGCACCATCCGACTACCGCACCGTCCAGATAAGCCAGATATCCGCAAAGCGTACCCAGTTGAATCAATCTTTCGGCCATAATGCGATTAATGCTTTCTCCGGGACGAATAGTCACTGACTCCTTTATTTCATCAAGCAGCTCTTCGGAATAATGATAATAAACGCAGTAGCATCCCGCCCAGTCCGAATTATCGGTAAAGGCTACATTGTCAAAGAAATAAAAGTAATCGCCGATAAGTTCCGGTGTCAATTTTTTAATTATGATATCCATATAACCTCCAAATATCTGCTCTGACATATTTTAAAGCAATCTGCCCACCGTCTGAAATGGACATGTAAAAAGGAACTCTTCTTTCGGCAGGTTCTTCCATTCTGCCGGACTTCTATCATTTCTTTCCGACGCTTCAAGATCATAATACATTTTGAGCGCCCTTTTAATTTCACAGCTCATTATACCACCGTCCTCCATATATGCAGATATATCGAAATTGAAGACTTCACTCGATATTTCCCCCATTCTTTACATTGGGTTAAATTGAAACTCGATTCACTTTTCACAGGTTAATAGTACCATATATAACCTGGAATGTACATAAAAAGAGAGTGCAGACTGTTTCAGAAACTAACATAATCTGCACTCTCTAATTGATCTTACTTGTATCGGACCTGAAGAGGCCCTCTCAAATCGCAAACCAACGTTTTAAGCAATGCGAACACCGGCAGCATACCCAGAGCCTTATTAAGAATATATTTCGTGCCCTCGTTTGCCGGGGAGAAAACGCCGGCGACCCATCCGTCGACTATCAGCCTGTTTACCAGTTCTTCGACCTGATCGGCACTGAGAGACGTCATTTTCGACAGTTCCTCAATGTTTTTCGGAGTGTTCTCACCAGCCGCCTTGTATACCTCGAGCCATGTCAGCAGCAGAAGCAGCAAGCGCTTATCGGAAATTGTGCTGAGAAATGCGTGAATCACAGAAATGTCTTCCCGTTTCGGCAAATTCGTTTCGTTATTCAGGCCGATTACCGTCATACCGCCCGACAGGAATGAATATCCTTCTTTTTCTATATTCATGGCCATTCCCCAGCCGTGATACCCGTTGCTTTCATTCAGACGGTTGCGCACGTCCCAGGGGACGTACTCCTTCCAGCCCTTTGTCGCAAGCGCTTCAAACAACACTGCCGAAAGGTTCCAGGCTTCATCGTAAAGCTTGCTTTTGTCGCATGCGGATAACTGCGCTTTGATCGCATCATATGTGTCCGACGGAGCTTTCTTTACCGGATGCAGGCCTAAAACGGCCTCAATGCTTTCTCCGAAGTACTGAGCTATAGCCGGCAATAATGAGATGTCGGGAAAAGCGTTTCCGTTTTCCCATTTGGAGACAGCCTGATACGATACGCCCAGATGGTTTGCAAGCTCTTCCTGAGTAACTCCCTTTTTCTTACGCATTTGCGCGATCTGAAGCTGAATCTGAAACTGGTCGCCCATTTACGAAACCCCTTTCAACAAATCTTGCTGCAAGCAACTTTATCGTACCTTACAGGGTCCGTAAATTCAATAACTCTTTGATTGCATATCGCACTTATTTCTCAACTTCCGGTTGAGTCGGGAAACGGCCAATATCTCTTGCTAAAAAATTATTGTCGGTATCAGTATCATCCTTTGCAAAGTGTTACTATATCACATTTGCTTTTTTAGGTTTCATTTTCACAGACATGAGGATCTTGTAGTCCTGCAAATCCTCATCGCTCTTGACCTGGAACATAAACCATTTTCCCATTTTCATATAGTCCTGAGCTTCCTCATAACGGGCGCGCATTTCCGGCGATAAAAGCATTTTCGCTAATTCCATTTCCGCATCACTCTTGTAGCTGATAACCATAAACACAGAAAAAGCGCCTTGCTCCGGATATAGAGTTCCGAATGCGGTCCCGCTCTTTTGAAACTTCACGTTCCACCCCGGCTTGCCCGAACATCCGCTGTATGACATCCTGGGCTTGGCGCCGTATGCCTCGGTCATATAGGAGAAAAGCGACTCCCATAATCTTCTGCCGTCTCCGCCGATGTACTCAGCAATCTGATCAAAACCTGGCTGATTTTCCTTTGTGTAAAGCTCATTCCATTCCATTATGCGCTTCTCCTCTTCATACATTATCTGTTTGGAACCGCTTCGTCTCTTCTCTCCCAGAGTTCGTTATATCTGATGCCGGCAGCCGACGCAGGCAGGCCTTTACCGCCCAAAATGCCTGCCGGGAATGATACGGGCAGTAAGCTTTTTATTCTTTCATTGAGCAAAGCCTGACTCCCAGCTCAAAGGCTTTCCCGCAGTCTATCGGGAATACCTCTTTACGCCTTTTTGCCTTTGCTTCGGCGTCGATTCCCGTCGTGACATATTTGGAATAATCGTCAAACTGGTATGTATCCGTCGAGACCAGGGTTTCGGACTCTCCGAAGAACCTTTCAAGCAGCTTTTCCGTGCCTTTGAAAGTCTGAGCATATCCGATCCGCTCCAGAAAATCTTCCCTTACGTTCATCGTATAAATAAAGGCGGTTTTGATTTTCCTGTTAAACAGAGTGGTCCCTTTACCGTCATAAACCAGGTACTGGAACAGCAATCTCTCAAGGAAAGACCTCATTTCTCCCGTTACCTGTCCGAAATATATGGGCGAACCGAAAATGACCGCGTCGGCTTCCTCGATCTTTTTAAAAACAGGCTTCAGATCGTCGTTCACGGCGCACTTGCCGTAACTTTTACCATCCTTCAGCTTGCATGCAAAACAGCTAATGCAGCCTTTATAATTCAGGTCGTAAAGATGGACGAGTTCCGTTTCCGCCCCCTGCGATGCCGCTCCTTCCAGCGCCTTGTTCAGTAAAATCGACGTGTTCCAGTTCTTTCTCGGACTTCCATTAAACGCTATTACATTCATACTAAACCTCCATATAGAGATAAATACTTATAAACTATATACCTATATAATACCTTTATTAGTCATAAACAGACCAACATACTGTAACAATAATATCAATATTTTACCATTCAGTCAAACAAAAATGTTTCTGTGTAGGATTGTCAAACATATTGGACAGTCAAGTTTTCAGGAAGTCGAGGGGAGAAAGATAACCGAGCGGCCTCATCGGGATAGAATTGGAGCGGCGAAGATGGACAGCAAGCTGAGACGCGA
>Ga0134099_1001063_pt1 | contig 27606 bp, 20 predicted proteins | sample 10_taG_2_FD_105482 | JGI IMG/M metagenome (GOLD analysis project Ga0134099, IMG submission 105482) | Switchgrass degrading microbial communities from high solid loading bioreactors in New Hampshire, USA - 10_41_5_180_A2 metaG | ecosystem: Engineered > Bioreactor > Semi-continuous > Anaerobic >...
GAGCTTATATGGGGGTGTATCGTAATGAAAAGTTTGGCGGAGTTAGAAGAAATCAGAAAAAAGGCATTAGATTCAGTAAATCTTAGAAAAGAAAGAGAAGAAGGCATTCGAGTGGTTGTTGGAATGGCAACATGTGGAATTGCTGCAGGCGCAAGGCCGGTTTTAAATGCATTTGTGGAAGAAGTTGCAAAAAGGAAACTGAATAATGTTACTGTTACTCAAACCGGTTGTATCGGTGTTTGCAGACTTGAACCGATTGTTGAAGTATATGTACCGGGACAGGAAAAGGTCACTTATGTTAAAATGACACCGGAAAAAGCCGTTCAAGTTGTAAATGAGCACATTGTTAACGGCAAAACATGTATACAATATACTATAGGCGCTGCAGATAAATAAGAAAAGGAGGGTTTTCAATGGAACTTGTAAGAGCTCATGTTCTTGTCTGCGGAGGTACAGGCTGTACTTCTTCAGGCAGTGAAAAAATTATAAAAGAAATGGAAATACAGCTCAAGAAGAATAATATTGATAAAGAAGTAAAAGTTGTAAGAACAGGTTGTTTTGGATTATGTGCATTAGGACCTATTGTTATTGTATATCCGGAAGGTGCCTTTTATAGTATGGTGAAACCTGAGGATGTACAAGAAATTGTGGAAGAACATTTACTAAAAGGCCGCATCGTTAAACGATTATTATATCATGAAACCGTTGAAAAAGACGACACCATTAAATCATTAAATCAAGTGGATTTTTACAAAAAACAATTGCGTATTGCTCTTCAGAATTGCGGTGTAATCAATCCGGAAAATATCGAAGAGTATATTGCCTTTGACGGTTATAAGGCGCTTGGTAAGGTACTTACTGAGATGACACCGGAACAGGTTATTGATATTGTGAAGAGATCAGGATTACGTGGTAGAGGAGGCGGCGGTTTCCCCACAGGATTGAAGTGGGAGTTTACCGCAAAATCGCAAAGTGATCAGAAATACGTTGCTTGTAATGCCGATGAAGGGGACCCGGGAGCTTTTATGGACAGAAGTATCTTAGAAGGGGATCCTCACAGAATTATTGAAGCAATGGCCATTGCAGGTTATGCGGTAGGTGCCAATCAAGGATATATTTATATAAGAGCCGAGTATCCGATTGCGGTAAGAAGACTGCAGATAGCAATTAATCAGGCAAAAGAATACGGTTTGTTAGGAAACAATATATTTGGCACGGATTTCAGTTTTGATCTTGAAATAAGACTTGGTGCAGGAGCTTTTGTCTGCGGAGAAGAAACTGCATTGATGACTTCTATTGAAGGACATCGCGGCGAACCAAGACCCAGACCGCCGTTCCCTGCTGTAAAAGGTTTGTTTGAAAAGCCTACTTTATTAAACAACGTCGAGACTTATGCAAATATTCCTCCCATTATTTTGAAAGGGCCTGAATGGTTTGCAAGTATCGGTACGGAAAAGAGTAAAGGTACCAAGGTATTTGCATTGGGTGGAAAAATTAATAATACCGGTTTAGTTGAGATTCCAATGGGAACAACACTTAGGGAAATTGTTGAAGAAATCGGTGGTGGTGTACCGAACGGCAAGAAATTCAAAGCTGCACAGACCGGTGGTCCTTCCGGTGGATGTATTCCTGCAGACCTGGCAGATACGCCCATTGATTATGATTCCCTAACCAGTATCGGTTCCATGATGGGTTCCGGCGGACTGATTGTTATGGACGAGGATACTTGCATGGTTGACATTGCAAAGTTCTTCCTTGAATTTACCGTTGACGAATCCTGCGGAAAGTGTTCACCATGTAGAATAGGGACCAAGAGAATGTTGGAAATCCTTGAAAAGATTACAAACGGTAACGGTACTCTTGAAGATATAGATAACCTTGAGTTATTGTGTAATAGCGTAAAATCATCAGCATTGTGTGGACTTGGTCAGACAGCACCCAATCCGATATTAAGCACATTAAGGTATTATAGAGATGAATATATCGCTCATGTTACCGAAAAGAAATGTCCTGCAGGAGTATGTAAATCTTTGCTTGTTTATACCATTGATCCGAAAATCTGCAGAGGCTGCGGCATTTGTGCAAAACAATGTCCTGTAGATGCTATAAGCGGTGAAAGGAAGAATCCGTATACCATTGATACAAGCAAATGTGTTAAATGTGGTGCATGTATAGAGAAATGTCCATTCAAAGCCATATTTAAGAATCATTAATGAAGGGGGTTGTGAGCAATGGAAATAGTAAATGTGATAATAAACGGACAAAAACTTCAGGTGCCGAAAGATTATACCGTTCTTGAAGCAGCCAGAAGTGCTAATATAGATATTCCTACACTTTGTTATTTGAAGGATGTCAATGAAATCGGCGCATGCAGAATGTGCGTGGTGGAAATAAAAGGTGCAAGAAGCCTGCAAGCTGCATGTGTATATCCTGTATCGGAAGGATTGGAGATAAAAACCAATACACCGGCAGTAAGAGAATCCAGAAGAGTGACGCTTGAGTTGATTCTTTCAAACCATGAAAAGAAATGTTTGACCTGTGTTAGAAACAGAAACTGTGAACTTCAAAAATTATCGGAAGATTTAAATATTCAGGACATAAGATTTGAAGGAGAAACTTATAAATTTCCTATTGATGATTTATCACCATCAATTGTCAGGGATCCTAATAAATGTGTCCTTTGTAGAAGATGTGTTAGTGTTTGTAAAAATGTTCAAACAGTAGGGGTTATTGATGCTCAGGAAAGAGGATTTAAAACCATTGTAGGCTCAGCATTTAATAAATCCCTTGATGAAGTGCCTTGTACAATGTGCGGACAATGTATCGTAGCATGTCCTGTCGGTGCATTGCGTGAAAAAGACAGTACGGATGAAGTTTGGGCAGCATTAGCAGACCCAAATAAGCATGTGGTGGTACAAACGGCTCCGGCTGTAAGAGTTGCCTTGGGTGAAGAATTTGGAATGCCTATTGGTACAAGAGTCACCGGAAAAATGGTTGCAGCATTGAGAAGATTAGGATTTGCAAAAGTTTTTGATACCGATACGGCGGCAGACTTAACCATTATGGAAGAAGGAACGGAATTATTACATCGATTAAAGGAAGGTGGAAAATTACCGCTCATTACTTCCTGCAGTCCGGGATGGATTAAGTTCTGCGAGCATAATTATCCTGATTTTCTTGATAATTTGTCAACCTGTAAATCACCGCATGAGATGTTTGGTGCCATTATAAAGTCATATTATGCGGAAAAAGAGGGAATCGATCCTTCGAAGATATATGTTGTTTCAGTAATGCCTTGTACTGCTAAGAAATTTGAATCCAAGAGAGAAGAGCTTGCAGGTACCGGCTATCCTGATGTAGATGCCGTTCTTACTACAAGAGAACTGGCAAAAATGATTAAAGAAGCAGGTATTGATTTTGTTTCCTTACCGGATGAAAGTTTTGATAATCCATTCGGAGAAGCGACAGGTGCAGCCGTTATATTCGGTGCAACCGGTGGGGTTATGGAAGCTGCATTAAGAACGGTTGCCGAGATTCTTGCAGGAAAATCTCTTGATAATATTGAGTACAATGCTGTTAGAGGAACCGAAGGCATAAAAGAAGCAACCATTGAGCTTCCCGGAAAAACCATTCGTGCTGCAGTAGCACATGGCTTAGGAAATGCAAGAAAATTACTGGATAAAGTTCGTGCCGGCGAAGCACAATATGATTTCATTGAAATAATGGGATGTCCCGGCGGATGCGTCACTGGTGGCGGACAACCTATTCAACCAGCCAAAGTACGGATGGATATTGATTTGAGAGCAGCAAGAGCCAAGGCGATTTACGATGAAGACGAAGCAATGACAATTCGTAAGTCCCATGAAAATCCATTTATTAAGAAACTGTATGAAGAATATTTGGGTGAACCATGTGGACATAAATCGCATAAATTATTGCATACTCATTATAAGGCAAGGGCAAATTATTAATTTTATAAATAAAGTTGCTGTGTAAACGGGCGGGCATGAAAACCCGCCCCTACATATATTATTTAATATTTTGTAGGGAACGAATTGTATGTGTTCCGATGAGATTTGTATAATCTGTGGAACAACACAGTTTATCTCCGTAAAAATTGATATTATATATGTTGCATTTGTAGGGACACCATACATGGTGTCCGAAATTAATACAAATTAATAAATTCATAGTCGGACGCCATATATGGCGTCCCTACAAGTGAAATATTCTGTACGGAGAATAATGATTTTATCAATATATGAATCTTATCTTCAATGTAGTAGGGGCGAACAGTGTTCGCCCACAATTTTATACAAATATTTTTTATCATGCCTTGACAATCAATTATTTTATAAATATAATGTAGTTAAATTAATATGGAATAAGGCAATGAAGAGAAGAGTAGACTGTTTACAGGCTTCCAGAGAGACGGTACATTAGCTGCGAGTATCGTCAGTACTAAACAGTTGAAAACCAACTCGGAGCTTTTGTCGTTGATGACGTTATAATCATTAGAGTGGTTTTGAAATAAACAAGTAGGGTGGAACCGCGGGAAATAGCTCTCGTCCCTGTTAGGGATTAGAGCTTTTTGTATGTTTTATAATATTTTATAGCTTGTGGGGGGCGAACAGTGTTCGCCTGCGAATTATTAATTATTTGGAATGAAATCGAAAGGATGATGATTTGTGGTAAAAGTAACGTTAAAAGATGGTTCGGTTAAAGAATATGAAAACGGAATCACCATTAAAGAAATTGCTGAAAGCATCAGTCCGGGGATTGCCAGAGTTGCATTGGCCGGAATGGTGAACGGTGTGGTAAAAGATTTGTCAACACCTATTAACGAAGATTGCCAATTAAATTTGCTTACTTTTGATGACGAAGGAGGAAAACATGCTTTCAGGCATACATCTTCCCATATTTTGGCTCAAGCAGTAAAAAGACTTTTCCCGTCAACCAAGCTTGCAATTGGTCCGGCCATTGAAAACGGCTTTTATTATGATTTCGATTCAGACAGAACATTTACGCCTGAGGATTTAGAAAAAATTGAAGCAGAAATGAAGAAGATTATCAAAGAAGATTTAACGGTGGAAAGATTCGAACTTCCACGGGAAGAGGCCATTAAGTTTATGAGTGAAAGAGGGGAAACGTATAAAGTAGAACTGATTAACGATTTGCCGGAAGATGCTGTTATATCATTTTATAAGCAAGGGGAATTTGTTGATTTATGTGCCGGTCCTCATGTGCCTTCAACCGGAAAAATCAAGGCTTTTAAGCTTCTCAACGTGGCAGGGGCTTATTGGAGAGGCAATGAAAAAAATAAAATGCTTCAACGAATTTACGGAACTTCTTTTACAAAGAAAAGTGATTTGGACGAATATCTGAACCGCTTGGAAGAAGCTAAAAAGAGAGACCATAGAAAAATTGGAAAAGAACTTGACTTGTTCCAAATCATGGACGAAGGTCCCGGTTTTCCGTTTTTCTTACCAAAAGGAATGGTGCTTAGAAACATTTTAGAGGATTTTTGGCGTGAAGAGCACAAAAAGCGAGGATATCAGGAAATTAAAACTCCTATTATATTAAGTGAGGAGTTATGGCATCGTTCGGGACATTGGGATCACTACAAGGATAATATGTATTTTACCAAAATTGATGATCATGACTATGCGATTAAGCCAATGAATTGTCCCGGCGGAATGCTGGTTTACAAGAGGAAAATGCACTCTTACAGAGACCTGCCTCAGAGAATGGCGGAGCTTGGTTTGGTTCACAGACATGAATTGTCGGGAACTATGCATGGTTTGATGAGGGTAAGATGTTTTACACAGGACGATGCACATATATTTATGCTTCCGTCACAAATAAAGCAGGAAATTATCAATGTTATTGATTTGATAGACTATTTTTACGGTGTATTTGGATTCCCTTATCATGTAGAGTTGTCAACAAGACCGGAAAATTCAATGGGTACCGATGAAGAATGGGACCGTGCAATAAACGCATTGGTGGACGCTCTTGAAGAAAAAGGGATGAAATATAAAATTAACGAAGGGGACGGAGCATTTTACGGGCCTAAGATTGATTTCCATTTGGAAGATTCCATTGGGCGTACGTGGCACTGCGGTACCATTCAATTGGATTTTCAGATGCCTGAAAAATTTGATTTAACTTATGTAGGAGCCGACGGAGAAAAACACAGGCCGGTCATGATTCACAGAGTTGTATTCGGCAGTATAGAAAGATTTATAGCAATATTGACCGAACATTATGCAGGAGCATTTCCTACTTGGCTTGCACCTGTTCAAGTAAAAATACTACCTATAGCAGACAAACATCACGATTATGTACTTGACCTGCAAAAGAAATTTGAAGAAAAAGGGATTCGAGTTGAAGTGGATTTAAGGAATGAAAAAGTCGGATATAAAATAAGAGAAGCTCAACTGGAAAAAGTACCTTATATGCTCGTTATAGGGGATAAGGAAGTAGACAGCCGATCCGTCGCAGTAAGATCAAGAAAAGACGGTGATCAGGGAACTTTGAGTATTGATGAATTTATTGATAAAGTCTTGGACGAAGTGAAACGGAAAGCTTCATAAGTTGGAAAAGTTGGAAGAGTTGGAAGAGTTGGAAAGCGGAAAGTGGAAAGTAGAAAGCATAAAATAGAAAAGTTGGTAGGTTGGAAAGGTATTAGAGAGGACCTTTTCAATTTACCAACTTTTTTTGTGGGCGTATAAATTTTCTTGAATGGTATAAAAATATTGGTGATTTCAAATATTGTAGGTGGGGAGATATATTATGAGAAAGTTTGTGCTGTCATTGATTTTATTGATGTTTGTTTGTGGAGGTTGCTACCGTTATTATAAAATTTGGACGGTTGAACCTACCTTATCGAAATATGGCTCCCGCGGGCAGGAAGTAAAAAATATTCAATATCGTTTGAGAAATTGGGGATACTACAAAGGAAATATAGACGGTATATATGGTTGGAGAACTACTGCAGCGGTTAAAGAATTTCAAAGGAAAAACGGACTTAAAGTAGACGGAATAGCAGGTCCTCAGACTTTAGCTGCGTTAGGACTGCCAACAGGGCAGACCACAGGAACGACGACTTCTACTTCCCGTTCAGCGGACGTTAATCTTTTAGCAAGAGTCATTAACGGTGAGGCAAGAGGAGAACCGTATAAAGGTCAAGTAGCAGTCGGTGCCGTCGTATTGAACAGAGTGAAACATCCTTCTTTTCCCAATACCCTTGCGGGAGTTATATATCAACCCGGTGCATTTACCGCTATCACGGACGGACAAATTCATGCCAATCTTGAACCAACTTCCATACGTGCAGCTCAGGATGCATTGAATGGTTGGGATCCGACAAATGGTTGTATATATTATTATAATCCTGCCAAAACAACGAACAAATGGATTTACAGCAGGCCCGTGGTAACTAAAATAGGAAGCCATGTATTTGCAAAGTAAAAGCTATATATCTATTTCCTTTTGTTGTGATTGTTATGAGAGACCACAGGCAATGTCGTAAGGTTTATATAATGGATACATGTTCATATATTTCTAAATTAGTATTCCTCGTGCACAGACTCATCGACTCGTCAAATATCCATTTAGGCCGCATCAACGCAACGTTATAACACTTTATCCATATATGAACATGTATCCAATTGACGACATTGTGCCACAGGTCGTCCGTAAGTATCGCCATATATACTAGGCATAGTTTGTAGGGACACCATATATGGTGTCCGAGGTCAATGTATTTATATACGGACGCCATGTATAGCGTCCATACAATTAGTAGCTTGTCTATATAAACTAATCCAATTTAAGTGATCAATCTCCTCTATATTGTCATAACTATCATAATTAAGAATAAAATATTAAGAGAAACAATATAGGGGGTAGGGTTGTCAGTGAAAATATATGTCATTCAAAAGAATTCATTAATTATGTCCATTCTTTTATTTATTTTTGTATTCAGTTTGATTGCATTTAACTGGGACAATACAAGAAGTACTATTTCCGTACTGTCGCAAAAGAAAGATTTACCCATTTACTGTGTTGACAGGCAAGATAAAACCATTAGTATTTCCTTTGATGCTGCTTGGGGTAACGAAGATACTCAACAGTTAATTGATATACTTAACAAATATAATGTGAAAACCACTTTTTTTGTTGTAGGCGGCTGGGTTGACAAATATCCCGAATCGGTTAAAGCATTACATGATGCCGGGCATGAAATTATGAACCATTCCAATACACATCCCCATATGACTCAACTTTCTGTAGAAAAAATGAAAGAAGAAATTAGCAAGTGCGATGAAAAAATCAAAGCCATTACAGGTGTTAAGCCGTTTTTATTCAGACCTCCATATGGCGATTATAATGATAAAGTAGTAAAAACATGCAGAGAAATGGGGTATTACACCATACAATGGGATGTGGATTCTCTTGATTGGAAAGAATTAGGACCGGAAAGTATTATTGAAAGAGTTACGAAGAGGATAAAACCCGGTTCCATTGTGTTATTTCATAATGCCGCCAAAGATACACCGGCTGCGCTTCCTGTAATTCTTGAACGTTTACAAAAAGAAGGTTATAATATTGTACCGATTTCACAATTGATCTATAAAGAAAATTTTTATGTCGATCACACAGGAAAGCAAATTTTAGATTCAAAAGAAATTACTACATTGGACTAATATACATAATACAATCAAAACTGTAAAGAATATATATTGCCGAAATCAATTTTAGGGGTTGAATACATGATAATCATTGGAGTAGTATCTGCAGAAAGGGAATCCATTGCCATTAAAATAATGCGTCAAATTATGAACTCTAAACAGATTAAGGTCAATGTGATTGAGAATGAGGATGTTTTGGATTTGATTACCTACCGGAAAGGTTTTAAAGCTTATGTAAATGAAATAGAAATGAGCGGTACGGAATTTCTCATCATTAAAATCACATCGGATTATATAAAACATCGTATATATGATGAGATAAATTTTCATGTGTTGATATATGAGTCTATAAAATTATCGGATTATGATAGTCTTTTAGAAACATCTTTTGAAGAGCAGGAAGACTTTTTTCAATCCGTTAGCAATAAATGTATTTCTATCATTAACGGCGATGATGAAAATATTCTTAAGAAATTAAAAAATATTAAAATGTATTTTATCACCTATGGTCTTGGCACAAAATCCACCATTACGGCTTCCAGCATTTCAGATGAGTCGGAATTCACCGTTTTTATCTATTGCATCCAAAGAACAATAAAAAGTTTAAAAAATCGATATATTGAGCCGCAGGAATTCCCTGTTAAGGTGGCGTTAACGCAAGAAAACGATATATATAGTGTGTTAGCGGCGGTGACAGGGGTTGTAGTATGTGATATACCAATCATTAAAAATTCTACTTCTAAATTAGAAATTGTCTGAATAAATATAAATAGACAAGGTTCTAAAAACAGAGGAATAAATATGGAAGGAGAGTGGGGGTCAATGGTAGAAAGTACATTGGAAAATAATGAGGTTGAAATAACCGGTGAAGTATATAGCCCGTTAGAGTTTAGCCATGAAGTTTATGGGGAAGGCTTTTATACCTTCCTTGTTATGATTCCAAGATTAAGTGATGCATGCGATTACATTAATGTGACGGTTTCTGAAAGGCTGTTGAAAGGATTATCCCTGGGTGTCGGCACACTGGTCCATATTAGGGGACAATTTCGATCTTATAACAATTATACCAATACCGGAAATAAATTAATATTAACGGTTTTTGCAAGAGATATACACCTTGTTAGCGAAGATACCAAGGTGAGAAATCCCAATTATATATATTTAAACGGATTTATTTGTAAACAACCTGTTTATAGGACAACGCCGTTCGGAAGAGAAATTGCTGATATATTATTGGCAGTTAACAGGGCGTACGGTAAATCCGATTACATTCCGTGCATTGCATGGGGAAGAAACGCCAGATATTCGAAAACGCTTAATGTAGGAGAAAATATAAAAATATGGGGAAGAATCCAAAGTAGGGAATATCAAAAGAAAATAAGTGAAACGGAGATTATAACTAAGACTGCTTATGAGGTTTCCATATCTAAAATGGAAGTAGTCAATAGAAATGAAAGAGATATTATTCAAACGTCAAAAGATAGTGAAGAAAATAATTCATTTTAAATATGCAGTGAGTTATAGGGGCGAACAGTGTTCGCCCAATTTTTTTGAACTTATTCATGAACCAAAATAGGGTGGCTTTCATATAATAATAAAGAATCATAATCAAGATCCGAGATTGTCCGGGGGTGCTCTTAATGAGGCTATGGGCGACCAGAAGAAGCTTCCCATATGGAATTGTGCTGAGAAGAAGGAAAAAAAGAAATTGCAGCAGAATATTATTATTTGGTGTTATATTTTTACTATTATTTTACATGGCCAGTTTATTTAATGCAAGAATCCGGCCGACTATTATAACCGTAGCCGAAGCTAAGGCAAAACATATAGCAATTGAAGCCATTAACGAATCCGTCAACGAAAAAATTGAAGAGAAAAACCTGAGTTATGATGAATTAATTCATTTGCAAAAAAATAATAATGGCGAAATTACTGCACTTCAAGCAAATATTGTTAAAATGAATCAACTAAAATCGGCTTTATCCATCAGCATACAAGAAAAAATTGCTCAAGTCGGTTCGACAAAAGCGAATATCCCCTTGGGAAATATCATAAACAGTGAAATGTTGGCAGGTTGGGGGCCAAAAGTTCCTGTTCGACTGATACCTGTTGGAACGACACAAATTAATTTTAAAAATAATTTTCATACAGCAGGCATTAATCAAACCAAACACGAGATTTATCTTGAAATTCAAGCGGAGGTTGTTGTTTTGTTTCCTACAATAAGAAAAAGCACAGAGGTTACAACATCCATTCCGGTTGCGGAAACCATCATTGTAGGAACAGTTCCGGATTCATATACAAATTTTGAAGGAGACACGGAACAGGTGTCGGATAAATTTTTGGATTTAAATTAAATAAAAATATTATTTGGTAATAGTGGTCCATAGTAAAAGATGGTATAATATTATTATATATTATACCATCTTTTTATTATGGAGGTTTGAAACATGGAACAAAGACCCGAGGAAAGAATTATCCAATTGAGAGAAATCATTCATTATCATGATTATAAATATTATGTGGAAGATAATCCGGAAATTAGTGATTTTGAATACGATAAGCTTTTAAGGGAGCTTGAAAACTTGGAAGCAAAATACCCCCATTTGATTACCCCCGATTCTCCCACTCAGCGAGTCGGAGGAAAACCTTTAGAAGGATTTGAAACCGTTGTTCATGAAGTTCAGATGCAGAGCCTTTCGGATGTTTTCAACGAAAATGAATTATATGAATTTGACCATAGGGTTCGCACAGTATTACAAGATCAGCATGTGGAATACGTAGTAGAACTTAAAATCGATGGATTATCCGTTTCCCTTGAATATGAAAACGGTATTTTTGTACGCGGTTCAACCAGAGGTGACGGGATTATAGGGGAAAATGTAACTCAGAATCTGAAAACCATAAAAACAATACCGCTAAAATTAAAAGATGCCATTCCTTACCTTGAGGTAAGAGGCGAAGTATTTATGTCAAGAGATAACTTTTTAAAACTGAATGCACAAAGAGAAGCATTGGAAGAGCCGCTTTTTGCCAATCCAAGGAATGCGGCGGCCGGTTCTTTAAGGCAATTAGATCCCAAAATAACTGCTACCAGAAAACTGGATATTTTTGTTTTTAATATTCAGCAAATTAGGGGAAGAGAATTTGACACGCATGTTGAAACTTTGGATTATCTAAAAAATCAGGGCTTCAAAGTAAGTCCTTCGTACAATACCTTTGACAATATTAAAGACGCTTATAAAGAAGTGTTAAGGTTGGGAGAAATGCGAGGCGAACTCCCCTTCGAAATTGACGGTGCGGTGATAAAGGTAAATTCATTGAATCAACGTAATATTTTGGGCAGCACTTCAAAAGTTCCTAAGTGGGCGGTGGCATTTAAGTTTCCGGCGGAAAGAAAAAAAACAAAGTTAAAAGATATTATAATACAAGTAGGCAGAACAGGGGCTTTGACTCCCAATGCAGTTCTTGAACCTGTTCGGTTGGCAGGTACTACTGTAAGCCGGGCGACATTGCACAATATGGATTACATTCGCCAAAAAGACATTCGAATCGGTGACACGGTTGTCGTTCAAAAAGCCGGGGATATCATTCCTGAAGTAGTGGAAGTGGTTTTTGATGACAGGGACGGAAGTGAAATAGAATTTAATATGCCTGAACACTGTCCGGTTTGCGGAGCAGATGTAATGCGTGAACCGGGTGAAGCCGTAACCAGGTGTACAGGAATTGAATGTCCGGCTCAACTTTTAAGGAATATTATACATTTTGCATCAAGGGATGCAATGAATATTGAAGGATTAGGACCGGCAATTATTGAGCAATTGTTGGACAAGCAATTAATAAAAGGGGCTGCGGACCTATATACCTTACAATTTGATGATCTTGTCAACATGGAAAGAATGGGGAAAAAATCTGCTGAAAATTTGTTAAATGCTATTGAGCGGTCCAAGAAAAATGACCTTGGCAGGCTTATTTACGCATTCGGTATCCGGTTAATCGGACAAAGGGCGGCAAAGTTGCTGGCGGATCATTTTGGTTCAATGGATAACTTAATGAAAGCGTCTTTTGAAGAGCTTATAACAATAAATGAAATTGGAGATAAAATGGCAGAAAGTGTGGTAAAGTTTTTTGCTCAGGAACAGACCTTGGATACCATTGAAAAGTTAAAGGCTGCAGGCGTAAACATGATAAAACTCGGCAACCAAAGCAAGGGAAGCAACAAATTGGAAGGTAAAACTTTTGTTTTAACGGGAACGTTGCCTACCTTAACACGAAAAGAAGCTTCAGAACTCATTGAAGCAAACGGAGGAAAAGTTTCTGGAAGTGTTTCTAAAAAAACATCCTATGTCCTTGCCGGAGAAGAAGCCGGCAGCAAGTTGACCAAGGCACAAGAGTTGAGGATACCGATAATTACCGAGGAAGAATTTATGAAAATGATTAAGGAGTAGAAAAGTAGAAAGTGGAAAGCAGAAAGATGAAATTTGTATTCACTGTAGGGACACCATACATGGTGTCCGAAGTTGGTAAAGCCATATATGAGCATGCATCCATCCTGTCGTAAATTGACGACATTGGAACACAGGTCGCCCCTACACAATAAAACGAGATATAAATTGCGTATGTGGCTTTCCACTTTCTACTTGTCCACTTTCCGCCTTTCCAACTTTTCCAACCCTTCCAACTTTTCTACTTATTTAGAAAATCCACCGCAAATTGTGCCAATACGGCGGCGCCGATTGGAATACAGTCTTCGTCCACATCAAATTTGGCATTATGAAGTGGATATATAATACCTTTTTCTTCGTTACCACATCCCAATCTAAAATAGGTAGAAGGTACTTTTTCAGCAAAATATGCAAAATCATCTCCACCCATGGAAGGCTCATTTCCCCATATAACATTCTCTTTTCCCAATAGTTTTGAGGCGGATTCGGCAAACATATCCGTTATAACCGGATGATTAATGGTCGGTGGAAAAAGATAAGTAAATTTAAATTCGTATTGGCCGCCCATGCTGTGGACGATTCCGGCAACGCTTTCTTCTATAAGTTGAGGAATTTTTTCTCTGAGCGTAGGATTCAAAGTTCTTGCAGTTCCTTTAATGGTTGCCGTATCAGGTATAACATTATAACATGTACCTGCTTGAAAATAACATATGGAAATGACGGCAGGTTCTAACGGATTCACTTTTCTGCTTACAACGGTTTGAAGGGCATTGACAACCTGACACCCAATGACAATAGGGTCAATGGTTTCGTGAGGCTTTGCTCCGTGTCCCCCTTTTCCTTTAATGACTATTTCAAATTCGTCAGGAGAAGCCATCATGGCTCCATGTTTTACAAGAACTTTACCAACAGGGAGGTCAGGCCAAGCATGAGCTGCAATACAAACATCTACAGGCGGACTTTCAAGCACTCCTTCGTTAATCATTGGAAGGGCACCGCCTTCTCCTTCTTCGGCCGGTTGAAAAATAAATTTAATATTTCCTCGTATTTTAGATTTTAATTTTGACAGTATTTCCGCAGTTCCCAACAAACAGGTGATATGGACATCATGTCCGCATGCATGCATTTTTCCTTTTATCAATGATGGATATTCACAATTATTTTCTTCCATAATCGGTAATGCATCCATATCAGCACGAATGGCTATAGTTTTACCGGGTTTATTGCCGCGAATTATTCCCACAACGCCTGTTTTAGCGATTCCTGTCGTACATTCAATATTTAATGTTTTTAGATAGTCAGCGATTAATTGAGAAGTCTTATATTCTTCAAAAGCAAGTTCGGGATTTTGATGAATTTGCCTCCTTAATTGAATCCATTTATTTTTCATATCATATGCCATACTTTTGATTTCTGCGGTAAACATCAGTCAACACTCCAAATCAATGCATTTTTTGTTTCATAATATCATATTTATTTGAAAAAATAAATAAAAAATACATAAAAATAATAGGGTGACTGTGTAAGACACCCTATTATTTTTCAGTCATCTTCCTCTTTATGGTCTCTTTCCTTAAAATAAGCGCAAGAATTTGTGGAAGTGACAGAAGCGGCGACGGTGACATTATCCAAATTGCATTTTCCGTCTTTTTGATATATGCAATTAAACGAACAGTTGATATTAGTCATAATAATATCACCCCTGTTTTTATTGTGTCTCCATAACTATAAATTCATACTTAACGAATTTATATACCTTTTTCAAAACCATACAAAAATGCCGTGAAAGCAGAAACTTTCACGGCTTATTTTAACAATTTACCGTACAAAGTACGGTAAATTGGTTACGAGATGAATAAAACTTACTTATTCATTCTATTGTTATAATATGAAATTGAATGAAAAATGTGAATATAGAAATACTATTTTTGAAACCTTATGAAACAAGTAACTACCGTTAATGAATTGCATATAATGTAGCAGGAATAATATTGAGTTTCAAAAGGTTTTATGAAATATATGGTATGTTATCATACTGAATACAATTGCAAGCTTAAACACATACTACATTTGAAAGGAAGTGAATTATGTGGAGTATTTATCCCTGGGAATGACGGATGATATACAAGAAGTAAAAAAAGTAATTCATCATGTAATTAGTGACAATAAATATAAAAATTTTCATATAGATGTAAAGCAAAAAAAGATAAATGATTTGAACTTTCTTGACATCGGAATAAAATCGAAGTCAATCATCGAAAGTTTAAAGGCGGATATTGCCAATGCACTTGCACAATTTATTCTGAAAAAATATGAAAAAAAATTTATCATGAAAATTATTTATTCCAATTATTGTTATTTTAATTCCGGAGAAAAGAAGGAAATATTAAAAAATGCTCTAAAGAATATAATGAACTTGGATAAAGACAATATCTTTAATGATTTATTTTTTATAAGAAGGAAAAACATTATTTCAAAAAAGTTGCTTGAATACTTGGATACTTCCAATATAATTATTCTTGATGGCTTTATAACATTCAGACTTCAGGACTATATTAAGGAACTGGAAGAAGTGGTAGATAAAGCCGTTGATGATTATCTTACGGAAAAAGAATATAAGGAATTTATAAGATTATTAAAGTATTTTGTAGACATTCAGGAACCAAAATCTGACACGGTTCACGTATTGTATGGTTATGATAAAAAATATATTTTATTAGACCAAAATAAGCGGGAAATAACCAATGAATGTATAAAAGACTTTATTAATGAAGTAGCTGAAGGAGAAATCAATTATGATGATTTGCTTGTAAGTTCTTTAATTACTTTAGCACCTAAGAAGATTTATATTCATTCTGTTAATCGAATAAAAAATAAAGAATTAATTGAAACCATAAAAAATGTATTTTTAGGAAAAGTGGTTTGTTGCGAATGTTGTGAATTATGCTCCATTGAACATAAGTCAAATGTAACATCGGTAATGACGGCCGATTATTTACAAAAATAATCATGATAAAAAAATACCGTGTATTCATGCACGGTATTTTTTTATGAATATTAAAGCAAAACATATGTTTGTTTTTTTGTCGTAATATGTTATAATGAATAATGTTAGTTTTATTAGGAGTGGTGAATGGTACAATGGCTGAAAACGGTCAGACGTTACAAAGGTTTCAAGTGGTTTCGGATTATAAGCCACAGGGGGACCAGCCGAAAGCAATTAAACAATTAAGCAAGGGTATTATGAAGGGATATAGAGGGCAAACCTTACTAGGGGTTACCGGTTCAGGAAAAACTTTCACGATAGCCAATGTCATCCAGCAAGTTCAGAAGCCTACTTTGGTATTGGCACATAATAAGACGTTAGCGGCGCAGTTATGCAGTGAATTTAAAGAGTTTTTCCCCAATAATGCCGTTGAGTACTTTGTGAGCTATTATGATTACTATCAACCGGAGGCTTATATACCTGCTACGGATACATACATCGAGAAAGATTCTTCCATTAATGATGAAATTGATAAATTAAGACACTCAGCAACTGCAGCTTTATTTGAACGAAGAGACGTTATCATTGTTGCAAGCGTATCCTGCATATATGGGCTTGGGGATCCCATTGATTATAAAAATCTTGTTGTTTCTCTACGTCCCGGTATGGTCAAAGACAGGGACGAAGTGTTGAAAAAATTGGTTGAAATTCAATATGAAAGAAATGAAATAGAGTTCAGCCGTGGCAAGTTTCGGGTAAGAGGGGATGTTGTCGAGATATTTCCGGCAAATTCCAGTGAAAATGCCATAAGAGTTGAGTTTTTTGGTGATGAAGTAGAGCGGATTACCGAGATTAACGCTTTAACAGGTGAAATTATTGGTTTCAGAAATCACTGTGCCGTTTTTCCTGCTTCTCACTATGTTACTACCCGAGAGAAAATGGAAAGAGCCATTGCTTCCATAGAAGCAGAGTTGGAAGAAAGATTGGCGGAGTTAAGAAGAGAAAACAAATTGCTGGAAGCTCAACGATTAGAACAAAGGACAAGGTACGATATTGAAATGATGAGAGAAGTTGGCTTTTGCCAGGGAATAGAGAATTATTCCCGACATATAAGCGGAAGAGAACCGGGAAGTCCGCCTTTTACGTTATTAGACTATTTCCCGAAAGATTATTTGCTTGTGGTGGACGAATCTCATGTTACATTGCCGCAGGTAAGAGGAATGTACGCCGGTGACCGTGCGCGGAAAGACTCTCTTGTCCAGTACGGCTTTCGATTACCGTCGGCATATGATAACAGGCCGTTAAATTTTGAAGAGTTTGAACAGCGAATCAATCAAGTGATTTTTGTTAGTGCTACCCCTGGAGAATATGAAAGAAAACATTCTTCGCAAATTGTGGAACAAATTATCCGTCCCACAGGGTTGGTTGATCCCGAAGTAGTTGTAAAACCCGTAAAAGGACAAATTGATGATTTAATAGGAGAAATCAATCAAAGAGTAGAGAAGAAAGAGAGAGTGCTTGTTACAACGCTTACGAAAAAGATGGCGGAAGATTTAACGGACTATTTAAAAGATATGGATATTAAAGTAAAATATCTACATTCGGATATTGATACTATAGAAAGAATGGAAATCATACGTGATTTACGCTTAGGTGTATTCGATGTTTTAGTGGGCATCAATTTGTTAAGGGAAGGGCTTGACCTTCCGGAAGTATCACTGGTAGCTATTCTTGATGCCGACAAAGAAGGTTTCCTGCGGTCTGAAACATCCTTGATTCAGACCATCGGGAGAGCAGCAAGAAATGTTGCCGGAAAAGTAATTATGTATGCAGATGAAGTAACCGATTCCATGAAGCGGGCCATCAGTGAAACAAATCGTAGAAGAAAGCTGCAAATGGATTATAATAAAACACACGGTATTGTTCCAAAAACCATTGTCAAAGGAATTCGAGATGTGATTGAAGCCACAAAAGCAGCCGAAGAAAAAGCAGAATATTTAATTCATGCGGATAATCAACAAGATATTGAGGAAATCATCGCCAAATTAACGGAGGAAATGAAACAGGCAGCAGCGGATTTACAGTTTGAAAAAGCAGCCGAATTAAGAGACAGAATTAACAAATTAAAAACGGAAGTGGGGAAATAAAATCGCTATGTCTATGAACAGTATTGTAATTAAAGGTGCCAGAGAACACAATCTAAAAAATATAGATGTTGAAATACCGAGAGAAAAGTTTGTAGTATTAACCGGTTTAAGCGGTTCAGGCAAGTCTTCCCTTGCCTTTGATACCATTTATGCAGAAGGGCAGAGAAGATATGTGGAATCCCTGTCAGCATATGCAAGACAATTTTTAGGCCAGATGGAAAAGCCTGATGTTGATTATATTGAAGGGTTATCACCGGCTATTTCCATTGATCAAAAGACCACCAGCCGCAATCCTCGTTCTACCGTAGGAACCGTCACTGAAATATATGATTATTTAAGGCTTCTTTTTGCAAGAATCGGCGTGCCTCATTGTCCTAAATGCGGAAAGGAAATAAAACAGCAAACCATTGACCAGATTGTGGATACCATTTTAAGTTTGGAAGAGAGAACCAGGATTCAGATACTTGCTCCTGTTGTAAGAGGAAGAAAAGGAGAGCATCAAAAAGTATTTGAAGATGCTAAAAAAAACGGTTATGTACGTGTAAGAGTAGACGGAGAAGTAAGAGAGTTAACGGAAGAAATCAAGCTTGAAAAGAATAAAAAGCATTCCATTGAAATCGTCATCGACCGACTGATTATACGGGATGATATAAGAAAACGTCTTGCAGATTCGTTAGAGACCGCCTTGCACTTGGCAGGTGGCATTGTAGTTGTCGATGTTATCGGGAAAGAAGAACTTATGTTCAGCCAAAATTACGCCTGTGTTGACTGTGGAGTCAGTATAGAAGAGCTTACCCCTCGAATGTTTTCCTTTAACAGTCCTTTTGGTGCTTGTCCGAGATGTGACGGATTGGGAATGTTGATGAAAATTGATCCGGATATTGTGGTTCCGGATAAAGATAAAAGTATTGCCGAAGGCGCCATTCATGTAAACGGTTGGATTTTTCCAAAAGAAGACAGCATGTTTCGAATGTATATGGAAGCATTGTCCAAGCATTATAAATTTGACTTAAACACTCCTTTTAAAGATTTGCCGGAAGATATTGTAGATATTATTCTTTACGGAACCAAAGGAGAAGAAATTGAAATTCAATATGAGCGAAGTTATGGCAAGGGGGCCTTTAAAGCGCCTTTTGAAGGGATTATTAATAATTTGGAAAGAAGATACAAGGAGACCCAGTCCAGTTGGATAAAAAGCGAATTGGAAAGTCTAATGAGCAATCATTTATGTCCTGAATGTAAAGGTGCAAGGTTAAAACATGAGGTCCTTGCGGTTACCGTTAACGGTAAAAATATTGATGAGGTTACTCATATGTCCATTGCGGAAGCCGATGAATTTTTTAGGAATTTGAAACTGTCTGAAAAAGAAGAAATGATTGCTCACCGGATTTTAAAAGAGATTCATGCAAGGCTTGGTTTTTTAATTAATGTGGGTCTTGATTACTTAACGCTTTCACGTTCCGCAGGTACATTATCGGGCGGTGAAGCGCAGAGAATCCGGTTGGCGACACAAATCGGTTCAGGGTTAACCGGCGTTTTGTATATTCTAGACGAGCCAAGTATTGGATTGCATCAGAGAGATAATGATAAACTTCTTAATACGTTAAAGAAACTGCGTGATTTAGGGAATACGCTCATTGTGGTTGAGCATGATGAAGATACCATGTATGCAGCAGATTATATTATTGATATCGGTCCGGGCGCAGGTATACACGGAGGAACGGTTGTGGCGGCAGGTACTGTTGAGGATATAAAAAAATGCGAACAATCGGAAACCGGGTTATATTTAAGCGGTAAAAAGAAAATAGAGGTTCCCAAAAGCAGAAGAAAGCCAAACGGAAAATGGTTAAAAATTATTGGAGCCAGGGAAAATAATTTGAAAAACATTGATGTTGATATTCCCTTAGGTATGTTTACTTGTATTACAGGGGTATCGGGTTCGGGTAAAAGTTCATTAATTAATGAAATACTCTATAAAAAACTTGCCTGCGAGCTAAATCATGCAAAAACAAAGGCGGGAGCACATGAAGAAATCAAAGGAATTGAATATCTGGATAAAATTATCAATATTGATCAGTCGCCTATCGGAAGAACGCCGCGTTCTAATCCTGCAACCTATACCGGTGTATTTTCAGATATAAGGGATATTTTTGCCAATACCAATGAGGCCAAAATGAGAGGATATAAGGCCGGAAGGTTTAGTTTTAACGTAAGGGGCGGCCGTTGTGAAGCATGTGCCGGAGATGGAATTATAAAAATCGAGATGCATTTTCTTCCGGATGTTTATGTTCCATGTGAAGTATGTAAAGGAAAAAGATATAATCGCGAAACCCTTGAGGTAAAATACAAAGGAAAAAATATTTTTGAAGTATTGGATATGACCGTGGAAGAAGGCTTGGAATTCTTCCAAAATATTCCGCGTATCAGCAGAAAACTTCAAACCCTTTATGATGTGGGACTTGGATATATAAAAATCGGGCAATCGTCAACAACATTGTCCGGTGGAGAAGCTCAAAGAGTAAAACTGGCAACGGAATTAAGTAAAAAAAGTACGGGAAGGACCATCTATATATTGGACGAGCCTACAACCGGCCTTCACATATCCGATGTACACAAATTAATCGGTGTGCTTCAAAGACTGGTAGATGCAGGAAACACTGTGGTTGTTATAGAGCATAACCTGGATGTAATAAAAACAGCGGATTATATTATTGATTTAGGACCTGAAGGAGGCGACAGAGGGGGAGCAATCGTATGCAGCGGTACGCCGGAAGAAGTGGCACAATGTGAGAAGTCCTATACCGGTCAATATTTGAGGAAGTATTTAGGATACTGATTCATATATGGATAAATTCTTTATTCTGAGAGCTACAGAGTCACGGCGAAGTCAAATAGACATTTAGGCAAAAATACCACGGACGGTATTTTTAGCATCACCTGCAACACGGACGTTGCGTTGATGCGGCCTAAATGGATATTTGACGAGCCGATGAGTCTGTGCTCGAAGAATACAAATTTAGGGATATATGAATCAGTATCCTAAACGTAAAAAACGTAAAGGCGACCATGGTGGTCGCCCGCAAACATTTTATTGTGTATCTGAACCATTTATTTTTTCCGACGTTGTATCGGATAGCTTTTCAATTTTAGAGTCATTCTTGTTATTTTTATTCTCTGTTTCTTTTTTATCCTCTTTATTATTTACTTTACTGTCTCTGTTATTTCCGTTGCTTTGCGTTTCATCTTCCGTATTTCCATTATTTTTAGTTGTTTTTTTAGTGTCAGGGTCCTGGACATTGCCGTCTTCAGTTGATTGTGCATCTTGTGAATCGGAGGCAGAAGATGAATCCGTAGGTGTATCCGTTTCTACTGAAACATGGATATTACATGATTTACTTGGCACGGTACCTTTTTTGAAATATTCCGTACGAACTCTTGATCCACGGGGATCATGACTACATGCTTCTGTAGCTTTAAGCCCACTGTCCACACAAATAGAAGCTTTTACAATTCCGGAAGGTTCGTCAAACTGTTTTATTGACAAATTTTTATGAATGTTTTCCATTACCGCCTTCCATAATACAATTGCAGGATTGGTACCCGAAACATTAATTTCTTTCGGCTGGTCGTAACCAAACCACACAACTCCCACATAGTAGGGTGTGTAGCCTGCAAACCATCTATCCATATTATCTGAAGTTGTACCTGTTTTCCCGGCAACAGGCATACCACCGGAAAGCCTTGCTGCAGTACCTGTCCCTGATGTAACAACACCGGTCAGCATTTGCGTCATTAGATATGCAGTTTGTTCACTCATGGCTACATGCGTTTGTTTCTGATTTTCAAGGATAATCTTTCCTTCATGATCAAGCACCTTTGTGTAAGTATAAGGGCGAGTATATATTCCACGATTGACAAAAGTTGCATATGCAGCTGCAACTTCTTCAACTGTCATACCGTCGGTTAAACCACCCAGTGACAGTGCCGGATAATTCTTATCAGAATATACCTTTCCGTCTTGCCGTCTTTCGTTTTCAACCAATGTGGTAAAACCGAGATTGGTTTTTAAAAAATTAAATGATGTATCTACGCCTATTTTATCTAAGACTTTTACCGCTACAATATTCATCGACTGCTCAATGGCTTTTCTTACGGTTGATAACCCCCGATAACCGCTATAAGAATTTTTCGGAGTCCAATTTCCAAATGTGGCAGGTGCATCATCAAATACTGTAGCAGGAGTAATGTATCCGTATTCAACGGCAGGTGCATAAACAGCTAAAGGTTTAATGGTAGAACCGGGTTGACGCTTACTTTGTGTAGCCCTGTTCAACGTTCTGTCTGCTGTTTTTTCACCTCTACCGCCAACCATTCCTTTGATTGCGCCGGTATAAGGATCTATAACAATCATGGCTGCTTCCGGTTGGACATCCCCTTTAATTTTCGGAAAATTATTGTTATCCTTAAATACCTTATCCATTGTGCTTTGTATGTTTGGATCAATGGTAGCATAAATTTTTAAACCGCCGGAATATAACATTTTAGAAGCTATTGCCTTCGAATAACCTTTTTTATTTACAAGATCCTCTAAAACATCATTAATCACTTCATCAACAAAATAGGATTGTTTGCTGGTTGCTTGAGATGGAGTATTTTTTACAAAATTTAATTTTTCGTTAACGGCTTGCTCGTATTCCAGTTGATTGATGTAACCAAGTTCCAGCATTTTTTTCAGAACCAGTTCTTGCTTGTTTTTGTTATTTTCAGGATGAACAAAAGGATCGTATCTTGAGGGATATTGAGTAATTCCTGCAATACAGGCTGATTCTGCAAGGGTGAGCTCGCTTACGTCTTTGCCGAAATAAGTGTTGGATGCCGCTTGGACGCCATTACAACCTTGGCTTAGATAGATGGTGTTCAAGTACAATTCTAATATTTGATCCTTGGAAAGCTTTCGTTCAAGTTGCAGTGCTCTCCATATTTCACGAATTTTTCTTTTATAGTCAACTTCTTTATCTCCTGTTAGGTTTTTTACAAGCTGTTGGGTAATGGTACTTCCACCATAACTGGACCTGCCTTTAAATACATAATTGAAAACGGCGCCTGCAGTTCTTTTTAAATCAACGCCCGGATGTGAATAGAATCTTTCATCTTCAATGGCAACAAAAGCATCTTTCAGATGCTGGGGAATTTTATCGTAGTCCGCCCAGATTCTGTTCTCTTCACCGTAAAGTCGTTCTAATTCAACAGCTTCGTTTGTTTTTGGGTCTATGTAATAGACAAATGAAGTGAAATTAAGCTTCAAATCATTAATATTGAGTTCTTCAATCGTATCTATGTAACCAAATAAAGTACCGCTTAATACTCCAATCACCGCAAAAACACCAATAAGTGCAACAATGAAAAAAACCCTAAGAAATATTTGTAAATATCTTAATACACCTTTTGCTTCTTTTTTCTTTCTCCTGTTATTTTTAGGGGTGGTTCTAGCGACCGTCATGTGCAACCTCCTTTAATATAGAGCACTACTTATGTTATTATATCAAAAAATATGAAAAAGCTCTATATTTTACGCAAAACTTTTTTGTCAATAAAAAATAGAATAGCTTTACCGTAACAAATAAGGATATGATCCAAGAAAAAATAATTCAATATGTATATTTTTACATTTGGTTGTAAATAATAGCAATAAATATAACTACTAAAAGTGCTCATTTATCGGAGGGAAAGATATGAGAAAAAGATCATATCCTTTCATAATAGTAACTTGTATGGTAATCCTAATTACATGCTTTTCACTCGGTTATTCCATTAACTATTATAGAATTATGAAAAATAAAGAGCAAAGTTTAAAAAACAGAACTCATCCATTTACTGAACAAATGGACAGGAATAATACGGAAGAAACGGAAAGCACAAATACGGAAAAGAATGAATATATTGAAATGGAGAACGGTACTATTGCTCAAGCAATTACAAACGAAGAAAACACTAAAGTTGCTGCCGATGCCACATTCATCTTTAAAACAAAGTATGATGGATGTAAACATGAATTAGCCGAAACCATACCGGTACCGGAGTCTTTAGTGAATTTTACGGAAGATGAATTAATAAGGCAATATCCACAATGGCAGCTCAGTGAATTTTCACGCCATAAGGTTGTTTTCTTCAGGTGGATTGGTGGTAAATGTCCTCAGCATTATATTGTAAAAGAGTATAATGGTAAGATTGGAATCTTTTATCAAACCCCCGTTAACGGTCAGCAAATCAAACAAATTATAGATGTTAATATCAACAACTTTAGGCAGGAAGACAGAGAATTACTTCAACAAGGGATACCGGTTGAATCGGATGAAGAACTTGCCGGAATTATAGAGGATTATTCAAGTTGAAAAAGTTATTTTAAGACATGCACATCCTCGGGTAATGATTCATATACTTTAATGTATGTATAACTCCTGGGGGTGCTTTTGCAATGTTTATGACTTTTTTAGCGCTATTTCCATATTTATTGGAACATATTCTTTTTCTTGTCTCCTATGTATCGAATACCAATTCATTCCCTCATCCTCTGTCCAGTGAGGAAGAACAAATATATATTGAAAGATATCGTAACGGTGACGAGGAAGCAAAAAACATCCTTATTGAAAGAAATCTAAGGCTTGTAGCTCATATTGTAAAAAAATACAGCACATCAGGAAAAGACGTTGACGATTATATTTCCATTGGAACCATAGGATTAATTAAGGCCATTACCACTTTTGATGCATCCAAAGGCACACGATTAGCCACTTATGCTGCAAGATGCATTGAAAATGAAATATTAATGGTCATTCGGTCCGGTAAAAAAATGCAAAATGAAATTTCCCTTCAGGAACCTATCGGTGTTGACAAGGAAGGAAATGAAATCAGCCTTATTGATATTATGAGCAATGACGGTGAATCGGTACTGGAAGAAGTAGAGCTTAAGATGCAAGTAAAGAAACTATATAATAAGATGAAAGAAGTATTAAAAAACAGGGAAAAAATTGTTCTCCAATTAAGGTATGGTTTGTTAAACGGTAACATAAAAACTCAAAGGGAAATAGCGCAAATGTTAGGCATATCACGTTCATATGTTTCCAGAATAGAAAAAAAGGCGATTAAAAAACTTGGAAAGGAATTAATGGCCGAAAGCGGAAGTAATTAAAAATGTCTATTTACCTTCGATGTAACTTTGTCGGGGCTGTCGCACAAGGCATAATATTTACCTATCCTACGGGCGATTCTTGAATCGCCCCTACACTGGATACGGATTCATATATGGATAAATTGTTATGATGTTGCGTTGATGCGGCCTAAATGGATATTTAACAAATCGATGAGTCTGTGCTCGAAGAATACAGATTTAGGAATATATGAACCGTATCCATTGCATTGCCTGTGTTCGCCTACAATATTCCTATAATTTTCGCATATCACAAAGTAGGCAATTCCTGAACAAGTTTATAAAAATCTTCATAATTACCGCAATAGGTAGTTTCAATAGGCTCTTCATTTCTATGAATCAAATGATCGGTAATCAAAAATGTTTTTATGCCTAATTTTAATGCAACCAAATCTTCTTGTACATCATTTCCCACCATCATACACTGTTCCGGCAGCTTTTTAATATCGTTCAGTACTTCTTTGTAAAAATGAATATTAGGTTTACAATAATGATTATGCTCATAGGAAGAAATATAACTAAAATCTTCAGGATTTAAACCGGCCCATTGAATTCTGTGATATATGGCCTTTGCAGGGAACAAGGGATTGGTGGCAATGGCCAGCGTATATCCTTTTACTTTTAAGAGGGAAATACATTCTTTAATAATCGGCAGTGCAAACGTTGCTTCTTTTGTTTTTTTAAACTCCGAGTCATAAAAGCTGTCGAATCTCTTTTTGTAATCTTCCATACTGCCGGTGGCAAGTTTTGAGAAACTTTCCATAAATACTTCTTCATTTGTCTTATAATCCGTATTCTTAACCATGTCGTCGGTCGCTTTCCAAATATATTTTGCAAGTTGTTCAGGTTCAATCATATCTTTCAGCAATAAACTCAATTCACTGAAATATATATGAATAAATTTATCCATGTTCATGGGCAATAGAGTTCCGTCCAAGTCAAATAAAAAGGTGTCCAGCATATTATCAAACCTCTTTCAAACGTATTTAAGATAAGTTAAATTATATCAGATTGTAATAAGATTTGACAATAAATATCATGATGTATTAAGATTTAAGTGAAGAATCAAAAATATTTGAGGATGTGTTGTGTATTTGGAAAGAGTATTTAAATTAGTAGCGGATAAAAAAATGTCCGGTAAGACCATAAAAGATATATTAACAGAGGATTTTGAGATGTCTTCCCGATTAATCAGTAAATTAAAATTAGGCAATGGAATTGTGGTCAATAACAGGAAACGATATGTTAACACCGTTATTCATGCAGGCGATGAAATTGTTATAACCATTCCGGCTGAACATTCTGACAATATTGTTCCCAATTTTTTGGATGTTGATATCGTCTTTGAGGATGAAGATATTTTGGTCGTTAATAAACAAGCCGGCGTTCCTGTTCATCCTTGTCAGGGAAACTATTATAGCACGCTTGCCAACGGTATTATGTATTACTGGATGAATCAGGGCAAAAGTTATGTATACAGGCCGGTAAATCGGTTGGACAAAGACACTTCGGGACTTATGATTATAGCAAAAAACCAATATGCACATCAGCAGCTTGCCAATCAAATGAGCCATAAGGTATTGAAAAGAACATACATTGCATTTGTTCATGGAGTGATGGAAAAAGACTCGGGTACCATTGACGCACCCATAGCAAGAAAACCGAACACTATCTTGGAAAGAATGATTAGCAGCGACGGTCAGAAAGCCGTAACCCATTATCAAGTATTGATGCGGTTTAAAAACTATACAAAAATAGAAGTAATGCTTGAAACGGGTAGGACACATCAGATAAGAGTACATATGAAACATATCGGTCACCCTTTAATAGGCGATTGGCTTTATGGCAGGGAAGATAATAATTTCATGAATCGTCAGGCATTGCATTCATTTCGTTTGGAATTTTTGCATCCTGTCAGCAAGGAACCACTGGAATTTATGCAGGACATTCCTATAGACATGAAAAGATTGGAGGCAGGAATTTGAATTATTATTTTATTAATTGTAGATGTTCAGTAAAAGACAACGACATGGAATAAAATGTTAAATTTTTAGGTCAAAGTAATAAATTATGTTCATGTTGTACTTTGAAAATTTAAATAATGATTGATAGGAATAATATGGAA
>Ga0134099_1001067_pt1 | contig 27585 bp, 22 predicted proteins | sample 10_taG_2_FD_105482 | JGI IMG/M metagenome (GOLD analysis project Ga0134099, IMG submission 105482) | Switchgrass degrading microbial communities from high solid loading bioreactors in New Hampshire, USA - 10_41_5_180_A2 metaG | ecosystem: Engineered > Bioreactor > Semi-continuous > Anaerobic >...
GCGTCTCAGCTTGCTGTCCATCTTCGCCGCTCCAATTCTATCCCGATGAGGCCGCTCGGTTATCTTTCTCCCCTCGACTTCCTGAAAACTTGACTGTCCAATATGTTTGACAATCCTACAAAACAGGCCCGACGGGTTTGTCGGGCCAATCAGGTTGATCTATCCTGTCCGTATTTATTCTTCGGAAGCTTCGTCGGGCATCCTGGTAATCTCGACCCATTCAACCCTTCTTCCGCGAATTTCGGTTACCTTCAGCTTCAGGCTGTTGATCTCTATCTCCGGAACCTCGTCGCCCTCCTCGGGAAGCTCCCCGATAAGTCCGAGCGCGAGACCTCCGACAGTGTCGTATTCGTCGGTAAGATCTCCGAAGGGGATCATGTCTATGTCCTCGAGCGCCGTAATTCCGCGCACCCGCCATCTGTTCTCTCCGAGCGGTATGATGTCAAGAGAACCGTCTTCCGGGCTCTCGCCGATATCTCCCACCAGCTCGCCGAGGATATCGCTCATCGTAATTATTCCGCTCACTCCGCCATGGTCGTCGACCACGACCGCAAAATGGTTCTTTGTTCGCTGCATGTTTCTGAACAGCAGGTCGATTTTAACCGTCTCAGGAACAAAATAAGCCGGGCGGAGCAGGGTGCAAAGCTCGGAAACGTCTGTGATTCCTTTTCGCACCGCGGTGTAAAAATCCTTGAGATACATTATGCCTATTACGTCGTCCACGTCTTTGTCGCATACGGGCATTCTGGAATGGTTGGAATTCTGGAAACTGCGCTCCCACTCCTCAAGCGTATCAGATTTCCACAGAATGTTTACGTCGGTCCGGTGAACCATGATATCGGCCGCAATTATGTCGTCGAAAGCGAATATGTTTTCGATCATCGTCTTTTCCTGCTGGTCGATGGCGCCGCTCTCGGTGCCCGCTCCCACCATCATCAGGATCTCCTCCTCGGTGACCTTTTCATGGGTGTCGTTGGGATTTATTCCGAAGAGCCGGATAATGAAGTTCGTGCATACGGTGAGGAAGGAGACCACCGGTTTTGCGATGATCGAAATGAAATATATGAAACCAGAAAGCGCCATGGCGAGACTTTCGGATTTCTTCATCGCTATCCGTTTCGGAACCAGCTCGCCGAGCAGCAGTGTGAAGAATGAAAGAAGGATTGTGATCAGAATAACCGAAATCGTTTTTAGAATGCTCTCGGAAATTCCTATTCCCGCGTTCTTCATCAAGGCTACGAGATGCTCCGAAAAATTATCCGCCGCAAAAGCGCTGCCCAAAAACCCGGCCAGAGTGATTCCTATCTGGATTGTCGCCAGAAACCTCGACGGCTGGTCCGTGAGGCGTACAAGCCTCTTTGCCTTTTTATTGCCCTGTTCCGCCATCTGTTTCAGCGCCAGGTCGTTGAGTGAAATTACCGCGATCTCCGCGGACGCGAAAATCGCGTTAAAAAAAATAAGTACCGCCTGCAATATCAATTGACCGGGTAAACCGTCCGCTGACAAAAAACCATCACCTTTCATTGACGAATATAATTACATAAGCTAATTATATCATTGCATTTAATATACCACAAAACCGGAATTTGAAACACTTTTGATCGGAATTATTCCTTTGGCCTGTTTCCATCCGGTTATCTCGGTTTTTATCCGTTTATCGTCCTATTCCTGCCGTTTACTCTGTTATTCAATCATTCACTTTGCTTACGAATAAAAAAGCGGAGAGGTTTTCCTCTCCGCCATCTATGGGACGCCGGCTTAAAGAATTATGCAGATAAGACCGCTGCTGCCCTCGTTGATGATGCGCTGCAGGGTCTCGCGAAGCTTGCCGCGCGCGTCGTCCGGCATCCTTTTGAGCTTGTTTGTGAGCCCCTCGCTGACAAGGTCGTTGAGCGACTTCCCGAATATGTTCGACTGCCAGATTTTCGCGGGATTTTCCTCAAATTCGCTGAGCAGGTAATGTATCAGGTCCTCCGACTGCTTTTCGCTGCCGACGATCGGCGAGACCTCGGTCTGTATGTCTGCTCTCATGAGGTGGATCGACGGCGCGGAGGCACGGAGTCTCACCCCGTATCTTCCGCCCTGGCGCACGATCTCCGGCTCCTCAAGCGTGAGTTCGTCAGCCGACGGCAGCACTATGCCGTAACCCGTTTCCCGGACTTCCGCCAGAGCCGCCTCCACCTTGTCGTACTCCTTCTTTATCTTCGCAAGTCCGCAGAGCAGACTCATCAGATCGCCGTCGTCGGTTACCCTGAATCCTGACTGCTCGCTGAGTGTTCCGTAGAAGAGCTCTCTCGGAAGCTCAACGGAAGCGATGGCAATTCCCGTACCCATATCTATCGTGCCGAGCTTCACGCTTTTAATGGTATCGCACTGCTTCATGGCCTCGAGCGCGCCGTCGACGTCGCGGATCCTGCGCATACCCGACGCGCCGCTGAGCATCGCGGAGTAAAGTTCCTTCTTGATCGGATGCGACTCGTCGAGAGCCTCAACCCACGCGGGAAGGAACAGGCCGAGCTCCCGTACAGGGAATTCGTAAAGCACTCCGCGGATTATGTTCTCGACGTCCGTTTCGTCGATCGTAAGGCAGTTCGCCGTCATGCAGGTGACGTCGTATTTCTCGCGGATCTCCTCGGCCACGGCCAGCGCTCTGGGCGAATCGGGATAAGCGGAGTTTACGAGAACCAGAAATGGCTTTCCCAGCTCCTGAAGCTCGCGGATTACTCTCCCCTCCGGCTCTATGTAGTCTTCGCGCTCAATGTCGGTAATCGAACCGTCGGTGGTAATGACGATTCCGATCGTGGAGTGCTCCGCTATCACTTTGCGCGTCCCCGTCTCCGCGGCTTCTGTCATCGGAATTTCATAATCGTACCACGGTGTCCTTACCATGCGCGGCGCATCTCCCTCGAATTGCCCGACGGCGCCCTCCACCATATACCCCACGCAGTCGATCAGACGCACCCTCAGGCTTTCTCCGCCATCAAAGGAGATTTCGACCGCGTCTTCCGGCACAAACTTCGGCTCGGCCGTCATGACGGTGCGACCGGAGCCGCTCTGGGGAAGCTCGTCGCGCGCCCTCTGCCGCATGTAGACATTATCTATCCGGGGAATCACCAGCGTCTCCATGAAGCGCTTGATAAAGGTTGATTTTCCTGTTCGGACCGGGCCCACCACGCCAATATAGATGTCACCGTCCGTCCTCTGCGCAATATCCTCGTAAATTTTACGGTTATCCACGACAATTCCTCCTTATCTGCGTTTCGGAATCAGCAGCAGTCTCGACGGATCCGGCTCGGCGTCGCGCTCGAGATCGTTTGCCCGGCGAATGTCGTCCTCGGTTGTGTTGTACCTCTTTGCCATGGACCAGAGGCTCTCGCCCTCGTTGGGATACTTCAGGACGACCGACGGCCTGACCGGAGCATCGGCGTCATAGTTCTCAAGTTTTACCGCGTGTACCGCCGTGACGCTCTTCTTGCTCAGAATCTCGATGTCAAAGCACGCGTCGAACCTGATTTCGGCCCCGTTTACCGCGGCGGCGCTGAATGCCTCCGCCGCCGAATCCACCCTTACCCGGCAGTCGCACCTGTCCGGCGCTTCTATGCGCACGGACACCGGAATCCTGCGCGACGCCTGGTAGGTACCTCCGTCTTCCCCGACTATGAGGAGGTTTACGTTCGCGGTTGTGTCCAGTCTCAGCATGTTTCCTTCCCGCGTCGGGGTGACCGCGTCGAACAGCACCTCCATGTCCTGAACGTATCTCACCGGCATTTCGGTTTCAACCGTATCCCTGATTGTCTGCTTCCTTGACGTCTTCTCCACAAGCTCTGTAAAGATATAAGGGCGGATATCAACCGCGCTTTTCATCGACGTGCTGTAAAGGTCGCATACCGCCTCGAACCTCTTGTTTACGTACGCTCCGACCTGTGCTTCCATGGAGGCTTCGATCGAAAGGATCCTTCCCGCGGGATCGTCCCGCACCGTTATCATCGCGTCCTCAGGCTGCAGGAATATTGTGCATTCGGCTCCCTCTTCGATGCCTTCGGCCTCGATTATCTGGGAAAATGGCAGTTCCGCCGCCACGTCGAAAACCTCGTCTCCGGGCCCTTTGCCCTTGCACAGAAGCTTTACCGAGAGCTGCCCCTTAAAGACGATTTTTCTCCCTATAATGTTGTAATCGCCTGCCGAAGGCTTGCAGCTCCACTTGAGTATTTCCTTCACCGCGGGCTTCGTGCTGGGAATTTCGATTTCGTCCGACACGGTAAAGGATTTGGTTTTGACCGCGCACGGAAGCCTTACGGAATACTCCCGCCTGAGGAGCTGTACGGCGGCCTCTTCTTTTCCCTTGGCTCCCACACCGGAGCATATGGAAAAGTTCCTGGGTTCCATAGAGCGGGCGTTCACTCTCACGGAGGCCCGCACCAGTATTTTTCTTGGATTGATCGTCCTCGAGTCGATCGATTGGACTTCCGCGCTGCAGAGCAGTACGCCGTTTTGATCCGAATGGAGATCAAAGGTGTGGGAAAAGGGAATCGTAAGCTCAATATGTTCGAGTCCGTTCCCGCTTTCCGGCACATAGATCACACCGGCTCGTATGCTTCCCCCCACAACCAGTCTTCCGTCTCTCAGCTCCCTTGAGCCGATCAGCGCCATACCGTGGCTTTCAACTATCCGGAGAATGTCGGGAAGAGCATCCGGTACGATCGCATCGTAAGTCTCCTCGCGTGTTCCCGTCAGGTTAAAGCCGGTATCGTAAAAAACGCAACTCTCCTTTTTGAGTTCCAGTTCCATGGTCCACACTCCTCCCGCGCCATAAAAACGCCGTCATGTTCATTATGATATATATTGCACGCAAAAGGTGGATATGCCTGTAATATGAAAGTCCCGTCATAAAATAGAGGGACGTCCCGGTAAAAATTCTATTTGCCCGGCAAGCCCGGCATGACAAAAAATTCCCGGCCTTCGCCGCCCTGCGGAGCGGTCCGGCCGGGTAAACGCTTCGGTACTCAGTACTCTTCCCGCGGCTGGATTCTGAATACTTTCCGGAGTATGCCGCGAAGGAATTTAGGTGTCTTTAATACAATGATTTTCAAAATATCAGTCCCTTCTATGTAATTTGCACCGCCGTCGACAGTTCGGGGCAGGATGTCACCTGCATATCATAAACCCCAGTACTATCATTCCAATCCCGATAAGAAGCACCATGAGCCATGCGGGGAAAATAAGCGTGAAAACGATGCCCGCGCCGAGCGCGATCAGCACAAGCCCAAGAGACTTCAAGCGCATACTTTTCCCGCCTTTCTCCCCTTTATGTTCCTATTATATTCGCGCGCCTTTTTTGTGTTCCAATTAAAAGCGCATAAACCGGAAATTCACGGTTTAATGGCTGAAATTCCACGGGTTTTTTTATCTTTTCCTGATTTACCGGTAAAGACATAGCAATTCCGAAGCGGCATGATCAGGACGTTGACCCGAAACGGAAATGCGGACATATAGGAAAAACATACCTCGGGCCGTCCGGGCAAACCCGTCCATATGCATTTTCGGACATATTTCTGAACTTCACGCGCCAAAGCCAAAAAACCGTTCGACACCGTTATCCATAATTCTTAAAAATATAAGCATTTAGTAACTTTTTCGCGCCGATTTTTGATATATTCTGCAGTATTTTCTCATTTTACGTGACTATTTTGCATTGACAATCATATTTTCCCTTTCTATTATTTGGATATATAAGGTAATTTGTTGATGCAAAAGGATTGATAAAATGAGACTTCGTTTAAAGCAATTCCTCTATGTCCTCGGAGATGTCTTTTCGGTTGTTCTGGCTGCAGCTCTGTCGCTGTGGCTTCGCTATGATTGGGATTTCCTAACCCACTATTCCGGCAGGTTCATTGTTCTCGGATGCGTCCTTTCTTCCGCCGTGACGGTCGGTATGGGTTTTCTTCTTCGTACATACAGCTGCATATGGATATATATGGGCTTCAGCGAGCTTTTTAAGCAGATGCTGATAGGCGGGGCATTAGCGTCGGCCGCGTTTGCGGTAAAAATAGCCGCGCTTCGGGAGCTCAGCGCGCCGGATATCATCCTGTTCTCCGGAACTCTTTTTCTTCTAACTTCGGGAATCCGGGCGATGCCCCGCTGCATGCGCTGGATGTCGGCCTCCCGCACGGCCAAAAAGGGACAGGCGCGACGTGCGGTGATCATAGGAGCCGGCGCCGCGGGAGCCATGCTTATAAAGAGGCTGCTCAGCAACACCTCCGACGGCATTTACCCGGTGGCGATCCTCGACGACGCGGAAGAAAAACAAGGCACCTGCCTTTCGGGCGTCCGGGTCTGCGGAAAGATACATGACGTGAAGACGGTTGCGGAAAAATACATGGCGGATGAGATAATCATCGCAATTCCTTCCGCGTCGCCCGTACTGCTTGACAGGATCTACACCCACTGCCTCGAGGCGGCGATACCCGTCAAGGTCTTTCAGAGCGTTGTCGACTGCAAATCCTTCATCGAAGGGAACCGCAAGGCTCTGAGCGAAGTCTCGATCGAGGAGCTTCTGTCGAGGGATTCAATAAGGCCTGATATGTCTTCGGTATACGGCTACCTGCGTGACAAAACCGTCCTTGTCACGGGAGGCGCAGGCTCAATCGGTTCCGAACTCTGCCGGCAGATCCTCCGCAGCGGCTGCGAAAAGCTCGTAATTTTTGACATCAGTGAAAACGGGCTTTTCGCCCTTGACGAAGAGCTTAAAAAATCCTTCGACACACAGCTCTACCGGCTCTGCATAGGCTCTATTCAGGACGAACGGCGCTTAAACCAGGTGTTCGAACTCTCAAAGCCCGATGTCGTGTTTCACGCTGCCGCCCACAAGCATGTGCCGATGATGGAAATTAACCCCTCCGAGGCAATAAAGAACAATGTCTTCGGAACGCGAAACGTTATACGCAGCTGTATAAAATACGGCACGCAGCGTTTCATCCTTATTTCGACCGACAAGGCGGTGCGGCCCACGAGCGTTATGGGTGCCACAAAGCGCGCGGCCGAGCTTCTTGTGCAATACTACAACGGTTCGGGCGGGTGCGAGATGGCTGCGGTCCGTTTCGGCAACGTGCTGGGTTCAAACGGCAGCGTGGTTCCAACCTTCAGAAAGCAGATAGCCGAAGGAGGCCCCGTCACAGTGACTCACAGGGACATCCGCAGGTATTTCATGACTATCCCCGAAGCGGTTTCGCTTGTACTGTGCGCCGGAATAAGGGCGAAGGGCGGGGAAATATTCGTGCTCGACATGGGAAAACAGCTCAGAATATATGACCTCGCCTGCAATATGATCAGGCTTGCGGGGCTTGAGCCGAACAGGGATATCGCAATCGAGATCACAGGCCTTCGTCCCGGCGAAAAGCTTTACGAGGAGCTGTACCACGAAAGCGAGAGCATAGAAAAAACGGACCTTGAAAAAATCTACGTCATCCGGGAAGGGGCTCCGCCGTCCGTCAACCTAGCCGTCAACCTTGAGCGTCTGCTGCAGGCGGTAAATTTTGACCGGCCGGCAGAGGAGCTGCGGGAGCTCCTGTTCGATATTATAAGCGAAGACGGGGCAGGCAGGCGAATCGGCGGCGATGTGGGTAAAATCATCCATGCGGTATAATATCCGGATGCGGCGCAGGATCAGAAAGCATGACGCGGCGGCAATATGTTTATTGACATATGTTTTTCGGGGTGCAATAATATAGCATGTAATTGCATTTTCTTTCCTGATTTCAACCGCAATGGCACCGCGAAATCCGCTTATAATATATAATGTTACCCTCGTTCCCATTCGCTCTTAGCCGCCGAAATGGCTGCCGCCTATCCCGGTGCGACGAACAAGACGGTGCCGGTTCCGCTTTCTTTAACCCTGTTTCGGATTTATCCGGCGTCGGTACAGCCGATTCCGGGAGAAATGCCTTGAGCATGGGAAGTCAAGGGGGTAAACTTACGTGAACAGTAACGGAGCAAAAAAGTCCGGCGGCAATCCGACCGGGACGAAGGTGTGCCGGCCATGAGCGGCAAAAGCGGCGGGAAGACGGTCTTTTGTCGGATTGTCTTCTGTTCGGCGGCGTTTCTCTGCATGCTTGGGATATTCATATTTTCCGCGCAGAGCTCGGACGTGTCCTGGGAAGTCAGCGGATCGTTCATCGAGCTGATCGCGCCGTTTTTTTACCCCGACTTCGGGGAACTCGACATTTGCTCAAGATCCTTTATTGTGGACAGCCTTCAGTCGGTTGTCCGCACCTGTGCCCACGGCTTCTCCTATTTCATGCTTGGATTTCTTTCCGTCCTTTGCCTTAATGCCTTTAACATGTGCATTACAAAAAGCCTGGCAATTTCTGTCGTTATATGCATCCTGTACGCGTTTACGGACGAGCTTCACCAGTATTTCGTCCCCGGAAGAAGCATGCAGACGATCGATATTCTCGTCGATTCCTGCGGCGCTGTTTTGGGTTCAGCCCTTGCATGTGTATCGCTTTTGATATTAAGAAGGAAAAATAAAAAAAACGGTTGACGCCTTATTGTCAAAAATAAGGTTTCGCCGTATAGGGAGCAATTGTGGATATGAAAAGATATGTGAGCCCTTTCTCGCTCAGAAGCTTCGCTGATTTTCTGTTTTTCCCCGCAGCCGTCTTCTATATGGAGATAGTTGTCAAGCTTTTCTGCTTTCATAAGATTTTCAACCGGGGTCTGTTGTACACCTTGCTTTTCTCCCTGCCCATCGGATTGCTTATTTCGGTTTTCGGCTCCCTTTTACCGAAAAAGGCGAACCGTGTCATGTCAATCGTCATGCTCGCCGTCATTACGCTTATCTTTGATGTTCAGACGGTTTATTTCAAGATATTCAAAACCTTCACGACCCTCTATTCGGCAACCGGAGCCGAAAAAGTATTTCAGCAGTTCTGGCGCGAAGTGTTGACGGGAATCCTGCATTCCGCCGTTCCGCTTATTCTTCTTTCCGCTCCGCTTGTCCTTTACATCATTTTCGGCAAACACATCAATACGGCGCCGCCAAGGAGGGCCATTCTGCCTTTCTTCGCCGCCCTGGTCATCCAGGTCTTTGCGGTCGTTCTGACGCTCAATTCCAACTCGGGCGTTCTTTCTATCAGATATATATACAGCGAAGCCTTTGTTCCCACGTTGTCGGTATCTAACTTCGGGGTTCTCACAACGCTGAGGCTTGACATAAAAAACCTTCTTTTCGGTTCCGGACCTGACGGAAACGGCGGCGTTCATATCAGCGACGGTCCGGACACCTCCAAAACCCCGGACGGAACCGGGAATACCCCGACGCCTTCGCCCTTGCCCGGCGAAACGGCGGACCCCTCGCCCGAGCCGACACCGGAACCAACACCGATCGAGTATGGCGACAACGTTCTTGAAATCGACTTCGAGTCTCTCATTAACAACGAAAAAGACGACGTTCTGCGCGACATGCACATATATTTCTCCGGCGTAGAACCCACCTCTAAAAACGAGTATACCGGCTTTTTCAAGGGGAAAAACCTTATCTGGATAGTGGGCGAGGCCTTCTCATCCCTTGTGGTGGACAAGGATATCACCCCGACGCTATATAAGCTCGCGAATGAGGGCTTTGTGTTTACTAATTTTTATAATCCAGTCTGGGGCGTGTCTACTTCCGACGGCGAATACGTCACCCTGACCGGGCTGATACCCAAGTCGGGCGTCTGGAGCTTTTACAGGTCCGGCTCCATCTACATGCCTTTCGGCATGGGAAACCTGCTCTCAAAAAACGATTACTCCTGCCGCGCTTACCATAACCACGATTACAAATATTACAAGAGGCATATTTCCCACCCCAATATGGGATATGATTACAAAGGCGTCGGAAACGGCCTTGTCGTCAAAAACCAGTGGCCGGAATCCGATCTTGAAATGATGGAGGTCACGATTCCCGAATATATTAATGACCGGCCGTTCCACACATATTATATGACTGTAAGCGGCCACCTCCGCTATACCTTCATAGGCAACTCGATGGCCTCAAAGAACAGGGAATATGTGAAGGACCTCCCGCTGTCCGAACCCGCACGCGCCTACCTTGCTGCAAACAAGGAGCTCGATCTCGCGATGGAGTATCTTCTTGAGCAGCTTGAAGCCGCGGGCATCGCCGACGACACCGTGATTGTCCTGTCGGGAGACCATTATCCTTACGGCTTAACCGTCGAAGAACAAAGCGAGCTCGCGGGGCATGAAATCGAGCAGAACTTTGAAATGTACAAAAGCACCCTCATCATCTGGTGCGGAAGCATGGAAGAGCCGATAATCGTCGACAAGCCCTGCAGCGCCCTTGACATACTTCCGACAATCGCGAACCTGATGGGCATAGAATACGATTCCCGTCTCCTGATGGGCAGGGACATCCTCTCGGACGCTGACCCGCTGGTTATTTTCTCAAACCGCAGCTGGATCACCGATCTCGGACGCTACAACTCGGTTACAGATACCTTTACGCCCGAAAACGGCGTAACCGTCGAGGACGGCTACGCCCGTAAAATACTGTCGCAGGTAAACGCCAAGTTCAAGTACTCGGCAAGGATCCTGGAGAAGGATTATTACTCCCACGTCTTCCAGACGTCCGGACAATAACCGACCGTCGCCTTTTTTCCGTTTCTTACGACGGGAGTCCTGATAAGCGACGGGTTTTCGAGAAGTTTCTCGGTCTTTTCCTCCTCATACGCAAGGTACTTCAGAAGGACAGAGTCCTTTGCATTCTCGTCGATCAGGCTCTCGATTCCGCCGACCGACTGCTTTACGCTTGCAAGCTCGCCCCTGCTGATTCCGATTTTAATCAGGTCGATATACTGATACTTTATTCCGCGCTCCTTAAAGTAGCGCTCCGCCTTTTTCGTGTCAAAACATTTTGATTTCCCGAAAATCTGAATGTTCATTTGCATGCTCCGTAAAAAATCAATATGCTTTCATTTTTATTGCTTGAGTTTTTACGCGAATGTGCTATTACTGATTAAGTTTTTGTCTTAATTAAGCTGCTGCAAATTCGCGTTCATTATTATTGCGTAATTGCTTGGTTTAGTTTCTGCCGGGAAAGTAGATCTTTCCCGGCATTCCTGTTTATTCAGGCTGATTTCGGATCGGCAATAAATACGGATGATCACAAATGCAGGCTGTCAGTAAGCCGGATCGCTTAATTCGTTTCACGCACTTATATGCATGTCAGGCGCCGGACGCTTCATATAACAATCATTATATATTTGTTGCAGTAGTTATATCCTTTATGTTATATTTGCCATATTTCAATTATAAATCATGTTATTTTTTACTATTTCAATATCATTGTCCGTTTTATGGGACACCCGAAATGCTACCATGTTGACAAGGCTAAAAAGCCAAATATTTCCAAAGGAGGCTCAAGAAATGACTGAGCTCGAAAAATTGAAAAACACTAAGCGAATCATCGGCATGCTTGCTGACGGCATCAACCCCCTCTCCGGCGAACCCCATGAATCCGGCTCCCCTCTGCACGACGCCTCGATAATCCGCTGCTTCTTTCACGTCGCGCAGATTCTGGAAAAGGTCCTTCAAAACGGAGGCGTCGTCGGTTATACCCGCAGGAGAGACCTCAGGCCCTTTTCCCTCACCGAAGAGCAGAAATCGGCAATCACCCTCTCCGAAAAGCCCGTCTCGGTCACCGGCCTTGTCAGTATAATTAACTCCGCAGTGGCCGATCCCGGCATGCGCAGACTCACCGCCACCCAAATCACCTCATGGCTCGAACAGGCCGGCTTCCTAACCACCATAGTAAACGCCGAAGGAAAGAACCAGCGCGTCCCGACCGACAGCTCCGCCCTCATCGGCATCTCCCAGGTCGAAAGGAAAAACGCCGCCGGCACCCCGTTCCTCATGAATCTATACAATCTCGAGGCACAGCAGTTCATCCTTGACAATATCGATGCAATTCTCGCTTATTCGCAGCCTCAAAGCTAGATCAGCAGATACGTTTCCGGTCCCGTGCTGTGTAATATATGCCTTGGTTAAAGCAATAAATATGCCCTTCCGCAACCAAGCAATATTTATAAATCACCGACGTCCTGCGCGTCTTCCTTATAACCAAACTCTCTGAGGAATTTCCTGTCCTCTTCCGTAAGCGGCGCTTTTTTAAGCATATCCGGGCGTTTCCTCAGGGTCCTGAGCAGAGCCTGCTCGTGACGCCACTTCCTGATATTTACATGATGCCCGGTCAGCAGGACCCCCGGCACTTTCCTTCCGTGCCACACTTCAGGTCTCGTATAATGGGGGTACTCCAGAAGTCCGTTCCAGTGGCTCTCGCCGGTATAGCTTTCCTCCGATGCAAGGACACCCGGTATCAGCCTGCACACCGCGTCGCACACGGCCATAGCGGGTATTTCGCCGCCCGTCAGCACAAAGTCCCCGAGCGATATCTCCTCATCCACGCACTCTTCAATAAACCGTTCGTCCACACCTTCATAATGCCCGCAGACAATCACCAGGCGCCCATATGCCGAAAGCCTCTTGGCATCCTCCTGCGTAAAAGGCTTCCCCTGCGGAGACATGTATATGGTGTGAATGTCTCCGTCGGCGGCTTTGCGTATATAATCCCAGCAGCGGTACAGCGGATCGGCGTTCATCACCATGCCGGTCCCTCCGCCGTAGGGGTAATCGTCAACCTGCTTCTGTTTGTTCAGCGTATAATCGCGGATATTGTGGCACTTGATCGTGACATATCCCCTGTCCTGTGCCCGCCCTATAATGCTCTCGTTCATCATAAGGGAAACCGTATCCGCAAACAACGTCATTATATCTATTCTCATCCCTCCATCCCCTCTATGATCTCGACTTCGACAATTCCGTTGTCGGGATCGACTTTTTTTACAAATTCGGGGACCGCCGGAATCATGTAGCTCTTCTGCCCTTTAACGACATAGACGTTATTTGACGGCAAGGTCATGACATCGGTTATTTTCCCGAGCTCGCCGAGGTTTCTGTCGTGCACCGTGAGCCCGATAAGGTCCTGTATGAAGTATCTCCCCTCTTCGATTTCGGCGTCATCCCGGTTTATATACACAATCTTCCCCTTCATCCCGATGGCCGAGTTTATGTCGTTCACGCCTTCAAACGCACAAATAACGTGCGTTTTATGGACCGACGCCTTAGCAACCTTTACTTCCCTGCCGTCTATATACAATCTGTCAAATCCGCAGAGAAATTCAGGATCGTCCGTCCACGGCACGATCCTGACGGCACCCCTGATACCGTGGGTCGCCGTTATAACCCCCGCTTCAAGATATTGCTTTTTCATTTATTACGCTCCTGTTCAGACATTATCTGCGAAAACATCCCGTGCCGGCCGAACCCCCGGTATTGCGGGGATACTGCCGGAAAGGCGCGGCAAAGCCGCGCCTTTCCGGACAAGCGAGTCTAGTCGACAATTTCCACAATGACCTTGCGGTGCTCCTTCGTTGCCGCCGCCTTGATCAGAGAGCGGATTTCCTTGGAGGTGCGACCCTGGCGGCCAATTACCTTTCCCATATCCTCCGGGGCAACTCGCAGTTCAAGAACAATATCCTCACCGCGTTCCACCTCGGTGACTGTGACGGCATCGGGATTGTCCACCAAATTCTGTGCGATATAAAGAAGCAAATCCTTCATGTGAGTGATACCTCCATGGCGTTCAATCCCATTGCTTAAAGGATCTCGGCCTTCTTAAGCAGCATTCTGACGGTATCGGTAGGCTGTGCGCCGTTTTTAATCCATTTTTTTGCGCGCTCCGCATCGATCTTTATCTCGGCGGGATCGGTCAGCGGATTATAGGTGCCGATTTCCTCGATAAATCTGCCGTCGCGCGGCGAACGGCTGTCCGCCACCACAACGCGGTAAAAGGGTGCTTTCTTCGCTCCCATGCGTCTGAGTCTGATTTTAACCATCTGTATTCACCTCCCGGCAAAGGGTATATTATATATTTTAAGGAATTTTCCGGGCATCTCCGCCATTATGCACATGTCCCACAATCACGGAAAATGCCTTGTCTTTTCCTGTCGTCCGTCGGACGACCGTAAAGACACTTGAACTTTCATTCCAAAGTTCACTTGAATCTGTGAGGCGGCTATGTCTGTTCCCGGCTACATAAACGGGAACAATCCGCGTTTCCCTCCCGCGCGTTTGGCTTTCTTCATCATCTGTGGGTTCGACATCTGTTTTACCATTTTCTGCATCATGTCAAACTGCTTCAGAAGCCGGTTTATGTCCTCCACGCGCGTACCGCTTCCGCGCGCTATTCTCCTCTTGCGGCTCGAGTTGAGTATGGCCGGGTTTTCGCGCTCTTCCCTTGTCATCGAGAGAATGATCGCTTCCATGCGGGGAAGGGCCTTTTCGTCGATCGTCGCCCCTTTGAGGGCGCTCGCATTAATCCCCGGTATCATGCCCAGAACGTCCTGCAGCGGACCCATATTCTTAATCTGGCCCATCTGTTCGAGAAAATCCTCAAGCGTAAAACGGTTTTGGCGGAGCTTCCGCTCCATTTCCTCGGCCTTTTTCTCGTCGATGCTCTGCTGGGCCTTTTCGATAAGCGTGAGCACGTCGCCCATGCCGAGTATTCTCGAGGCCATCCTGTCGGGATGGAAAGGCTCGATCTGGTCGAGCTTTTCGCCGACTCCTATGAACTTGATCGGCTTCCCCGTAACGGCTTTTACGGAAAGTGCGGCGCCTCCCCTCGCGTCGCCGTCAAGCTTTGTCATCATCACTCCGTCGATGTCGAGCGCTTCGTTGAAGGCCTGTGCCGCGTTGACGGCGTCCTGTCCTGTCATGGCGTCGACAACGAGCAGAATCTCGGTGGGATTCACCGCGGCTTTTATTTCCTTCAGCTCGGTCATAAGGGTTTCGTCAATGTGAAGCCTTCCCGCGGTGTCTATTAAAATCACGTCGTTCCCGTGGTCGGATGCGTGGCGGAGCGCCGCCCTGGCTATTTCAACCGGGTTCCCCTGTCCCTGCTGGAAGACAGGTATCCCGAGCTGCCCGCCCACGACTTCAAGCTGTTTTATTGCGGCCGGCCGGTATACGTCGCAGGCAACGAGGAGGGGCCTGCGGCCGTGATGCTTCTTGACGTAAGCTGCGAGCTTTGCGCCGTTAGTGGTTTTCCCGGCTCCCTGCAAACCGACAAGCATTATAATAGTCGGAGGTTTGGACGAAAACTTTATCCCCTGAACGGTTCCACCCATCAGGGATGTGAGCTCCTCGTTGACGATCTTTATTACGGTCTGCGCGGGTGTGAGGCTTTCGAAAACATCCGATCCCACCGCCCGTTCGCTTACCCTGGCGATAAAATCCTTGACAACCTTGTAACTTACGTCCGCCTCGAGCAGGGAAAGGCGTATTTCCCTCATGGCTTCCCTGATGTCGCTTTCGCTCAGGCGGCCTTTGCCCCGCAGCTTTTTGAACGCGGCGGAAAGTTTTTCGGTAAGTCCCTCAAATGCCATGGAATGCTCCTTGTACTATTCTTCGGACAGGTCCTCGATCAGATCCCGGACCTGCTCGATAATCTCGCGTGCCTTGTCGTCGATCGCGTTGCTCAGAAAGTTGGTCTGGTTGATCTTTTTAATTTCGTTCGCGGCGTCAAGGATCCGGACCAGGGCTTCGTCTATGCTGCCGTATTTTTTATGCAGCCCCAGCTTTTCCTCGAACTCGACAAGGAGGTTTTCCGCCCGGACGATCGCGTCACGCACGCCCTGCCTCGTAATGCCTTCGTTTTCGGCAATTTCGGCAAGCGACAGGTCTTCGTTGTAATAGAGGTCAAAAAACTCCTTCTGCTTTTCGGTGAGCATGTTGCCATAAAAATCAAAAAGCATTACCATCTCTATCGACTTTTGCTTCATTACCCGTCACCGACCCGTCGAATTTTTGGTTGTAAAGTCATCAACTTTACATTAACATAATACACTATATTCACACGCCTGTCAAGAGCAAATACTGACGAAAGCGCGGGCTTTCGACCTGAATATTTGAATGCCATGCAGGCAAGAATATCCTTATCTGACACTTCGGTCTTCCATGGTTTTTCATGGGCGAAAGTAAATCAGAGAGGAGAAAGTCCTGTAAATCCTGATATCCCTAAAGGAACAGGAAAACAAGCTATGGCATATATCGAACTGGACAATCTGGAGCTCTTCGCCGAAAACATATCCGCAAACCTGGCGTCGACAAAAATGAGCAGGCCGGGCAAAATATGCCGCCTGCTCTCCCGGAAGCTCTCCGAAATAAGAGCGGTTGCCGACAGGATCGGCGGATACGTCACACCGTCGTCCAAAATCCCGAAGGAATTCGAATGGCTCCTCGACAACAGGTATATCGCCGAACGGGAAGGCAGGGGAGCCATACTCGTGCTCAGGCGGGCGGGAAAACTGCCCGGTCCCCGGAAGGGATATCCGAAAATATTCGGATTGGCCGCGGCTCTCGTCGACTCGGGGGACGGCGCCATTACAAACGAGCGGATTGCGGTCTTCATATCTGGCGCCCAGAAAGCCGGGGCTTTTTCGGAAAAGGAGCTCTGGCTCTTTGTTGTTATGCTTAAGGCGGCTTTGGTGCTCAGGCTCTGCGACCTCGCAAAAAACTTTCCTTCAATGCTCTCGGAATACGCCGGAGCCCGGAAGGGCGTTTTTTCCGCCGAGATGCAGGCGGAGAGGATGCGCAGGGAGGGCGGGAGCATTCCCGAAGAAATTGCAAAGCTTGCCAAAACCGCCGAAGAGCGGCACGCAGAATATTCAACTCTCGCGGAAAACATATTCACGTCGCTCAGGCTCCTGTCGAACACCGATTACAGGGAGCTTCTCCATAAGCTCAGCGCGGTCGAGAGCATTCTCTGCCGCGACCCGGCGGGAGTTTATCCCCTTATGGACGAGGAAAGCCGCGCCCAATACCGTAGAATAGTGAGCCGGCTCGCACGCCGGCTCAAAAGCAGCGAAGCTTCGGTCGCAGAGCAGGCGATCCGCCTTTCGCGCGAAGCGACCGACCCAAGGCGCCGCCACGTCGGATATTACCTTCTCACATGTCCGCTCGGCAGGCAGCCTTCAAAATGGATCGGCCCCGCGTATTTTTCCGCTCTCATTGCCGCCACGATACTTTTCACTCTTCTCGTTTGGCCGATAGCGGGCATGGCGGCCACCCTGCTTCTGGTTATTCCTTTAAGCGACGTCGCGAAAAACCTGTGCGACACCCTCGCCCTGAAGCTCCGCCATCCCATGAGGCTCCCCCGGCTGGAGCTGAGGGACGGCATCCCTCCCGAAGCAAAAACACTGTGCATTATTTCGGTGCTTCTCACCGATGAAAAAGCAGCGTGCAAATACGCTTCCCTTCTTGAGCAATATATGCTCGCAAACCGGGGCTCCGGCAACGGCCTTCTCTTCGGTATCCTCGCCGACCTCAAGGACTCTGAGACCGAAACGTCCCCTATCGATTCGGCGATAATCGCTTCGGCAAAATCGTCGATAGCCCTTCTCAACAAAAAATACGGCAGCAGGTTCTTCTTCTTTTCAAGAAAGCGTACATTCAGTAAAACAGAAAACCGCTACATGTCCTGGGAGCGCAAGCGCGGCGCACTCATCGAGCTGTCAAGGCTGCTCCTCGGCAGGAAAAGCTCCCTCAGGATCGAGGCCGGAAGTCCCGATCTCCTGAACGGAGTAAGGTTTGTCATCACGCTCGACTCGGACACCAGGCTTACCGTCGGCAGCGCCGCGGAGCTTGTCGGCACAATGCTCCACCCGTTGAATACTCCCGTAATCGATAACGAACGCCGCGTCGTAAAGGAAGGCCACGCGCTTCTCCAGCCGAGAATAGCTGTTGATCTCGCCGCCGCATCCCGCTCATTTTTCAGCCGCGCTTTCGCGGGCCTCGGAGGGACCGACCCATACGGCGGCACCATATCGGACCTGTATCAGGACCTGTTCGACGAAGGCAGCTTTACAGGCAAGGGAATCTTCGATCTCTCCGCCTTTTCGCTGTGCCTTGACGACAGGTTCCCGGAAAATCTCATACTTTCGCACGACCTGCTTGAAGGCTGCTATCTCCGTGCGGGTCTTGTCAGCGACGTTGAACTGACTGACGGATTTCCGTACAAAGTGGGGTCGTATTTTTCGCGCCTGCACCGCTGGACACGCGGAGATTGGCAAATCATAGGCTGGCTCTTCGGGAAAGTCCCCTCTACGGGCGGGAAGATGGAAAGGAACCCGCTTAACGCGTTATCAAGATGGAAGATATTCGACAACCTGAGGAGAAGCCTCGTCCCGATCCTTACCTTTACGGCGCTGATCTGGGGAATTATCTTCGGAGGGCTCTGGACGGCGGCGGCCGTGGCGGTTGCTATATCGCTTTCCGGCCTTGCCCTGTCGGCGGCCTCGGCTCTGCTCCGCGGCGGATATGAGCTCGGCAGCCGCTATCACTCCTCGATAATGTACGGTTTGCGCGGAAGTGCCGTGCAGACTGTCCTCCAGCTCATGCTTCTCCCCTACAACGCCATGGTCAGCCTGCACGCCATTCTCACTTCGGCCTATCGCATGCTCGTCTCGAAGAAAAAGCTGCTGCAGTGGGTGACCGCCGAACAGGCCGATCGCCAGGCGACGGACGGCGTCGCAGGCATGTACGCAAGGATGTTTGTCTCAGTCATTTGGGGACTCGTGGGGTTTATTGCATCGGATTACGTTCTCGCAAAGCTCCTTGGCGTCCTGTGGGTCCTTTCGCCCCTTGTGAGCGCCGTTATCAGCAGGCCCACAAGGACGGAATATTCCCTTTCCGAAGAGGACCGCGCATTTCTCCGCCGCCAGGCGGCGCTCATGTGGCAATATTTCGAAACCTTCCTCGACAGGTCAAACAATTACCTTCCGCCGGACAACTGGCAGGAGCAGCCCGCGCTGGGAGTGGCGCAGAGGACCTCCCCAACAAACATCGGGCTTGCCCTGCTCTGCTGTCTCGCCGCGCACGACCTGCAGCTCGCGGGTTTAAACCACATCCTCGACATGATCGAAAACATTCTTTCGACCATAGAGAAGCTCCGAAAATGGCGCGGCCATCCGCTCAACTGGTATGATACCTCCACGCTGGAACCCCTCTATCCCCTCGTCGTGTCGTCGGTTGACAGCGGAAATCTCGCCTGCTGCTATATCGCCCTCATCGAAGGCCTGAACGGCTTCGCCACACCGCGGGCCTCCGGCCTAGCCGCCCGCGCAGCAAAGCTTCTCGACGACATGGATTTCCTCCCCCTTTACGACAAGAGCCGCAGACTTTTCCACATCAGCCTTGACGCCGAAACGGAGCAGCCTTCGGAAGGGTGGTATGACCTTTTGGCAAGCGAGGCCCGGCAGACAAGCTATCTGTGCATAGCCCGCGGCTTGATAGACAAAAAGCACTGGCGACGGCTGGGCCGCGCGCTGGTTCAGAAAAACGGATATTCCGGCATGGCCTCCTGGACCGGAACCATGTTCGAATACCTGATGCCGAACCTTCTGCTTCCCTCGTTTCCGAATTCCCTCATTTATGAAAGCCTGTGTTTCTGCGTCTACTGCCAGAAGCTCCGCGGCGCAGCTTTCAGAATACCCTGGGGGATCTCCGAAAGCGCGTATTTCGCCTTCGACCGCGCCCTCAACTACCAATACAAGGCGCACGGGGTACAGCGTCTCGCCTTTAAGCGCGGCATGAACCGGGAACTCGTCATTTCCCCTTATTCGTCATATCTCGCCCTTGAGGTGGAACCGGCGGCGGCCGTGAAAAACCTGCGGCGTCTCAGGGATATGGGCATGGAAGGCCGGTTCGGCCTTTACGAGGCCGCCGACTTCACCCCGAGCCGCCTTGTGAGCGGTCAACGGTACGAGCCGGTCAAATGCTTCATGGCGCACCACATAGGCATGAGCCTCGTCGCGTGCGACAACGCTCTCAACGACCGGATCATGCAGCGCCGCTTCATGTCCAACGCACAAATGGCGGCCTATTCGGAACTCCTGCAGGAGCGCACCCCGGTCGACGCGGTCACCGTGCGCGCTTCATACAGCGAAGTGCCCGAAAAACCGAAACGCTCGCCCGAAAACGAATGGAGCATGTCGCTTGCGGGATATGATGCTTTCAATCCCCGCTGCCATGTCCTGTCGAACGGCTCATACACCCTTTTTATCACAAATACGGGCCTGTCCTATTCCGTTTCGGACGGTATATTGCTTACGCGATTTGACGGGCGTCTCGCAGACGGAGTGTCCGGAATATACTTTTTCATCAGAAAGGACGGAAAAATGTATCCGCTTGCGCCCGCTCCCTTCTTCGACGACGGCGTCATCTACGGCTCCGAGTTTGAAGAAAGGGGGGCAAGGCTGCACGCCTCATTCGAAGGCGTCAGGGCCGGGGTTACGGCGTGCGTCCCGTCAAGGGACAAGTCCGAGCTTCGCGAGGTGAAGATTAAAACAACGTCTCCCCTGAAGGGCGAACTCGTCTGCTATTTTGAGCCGGTCCTCTCCAAATCGGCGGATTACGGCAGCCATCCGGCGTTCTCAAAGCTTTTCCTCGAAACCCGGGCTGAAGGTCCCGGAGTCATCATACATCGCAGGCCCCGTTCGGGTACCGAAAACATCTATGCCGCGTTCCTGTGCTCCGCTGAGAATTCGTTTTTCAACACATCGAGAGAAAAAGCCCTCGGGCGGGGAGGTTTCTCCAATATTCTGAATCTGCCCGATCGCATTTCGCCTTTTGCGGGCGGCTCCGAGCTGGATCCCTGCCTGCTCGTCCGTGTCCCTCTGGACATGCGTGAAGGCGAGAGCAGGACGATACGGTTCGCCCTCGCCGTCGCGGGAAGCATCGACGGCGCGGTTTCGTCGGCCGAACGCACGCTGAACATGCCCTACAGACAGGCTTCCGCCCGTCCCGTGGGCGAATCCCGAGGGATCGGCCTCACCAGTACCGAAGTGGCCGCGGCTCTCGACCTGCTCAGGGATATTACGTTCCTGACGCCGGGCAGGCGCGACCACGCCAGATTCATTCTTCAAAACGCCGCCGGCCAGAGCGGGCTCTGGAAATACGGAATCTCGGGCGATCTTCCGATACTTGCCGCGGTCTGCGGAACCGAAACCGCGCCCGATGCGATCGCCCGCATCATAAGGCAGCACAGGCTTCTGTATCTGGGCGGAGTCCGCTGTGACCTGGTCCTTCTTTTCTCCGACGGCGACGATTATCGCAGGCCTGTCAGGACGGCCTCGACCGATATCATCCGTTCGATCGGGGGCGAAAACATGATCGGCATTTCCGGAGGCATCCACCTTCTCGACCTGAAACCCTCCGACCCGGATTTCTCCCTCATGGCCGCATGCGCATCGGTATTGATCGACGTGAACGGAGAACGTATCACCGGCACAAAGCCTGCTATACGCAAGCCCGAACCCGTCCCGAAGCTCATCTCCGACCAGCCGCCCCGTAAGGACAGGAATCTGCGCTTCGGCGACGACGGCAGCGTGAGCTTCGAAGCCGGAGGTTCTCTTCCGGACGTTTCGTGGGTAAACATACTTTCAAACGGCCAGCTGGGCTTTATCGCCGCCGACAGCGGAAGCGGATACATGTGGAGAATCAACGCGCGTGAGAACAGAATAAACAACTGGACGAACGACACCCTCGCGATCGAAGGCGACGAGACCCTCTCGATCGTCATCGAAGGAAAATCCGTATCGCTCTTTGCCGCCGACGACCGTTTCCCCTGCAAAATCACATACGGGCCGGGATATGCCGTATGGGAAAAATCAATCGGGTCTGCCAAAATAAAGACAACCGCTTTTATCCACAGGAGCCTGCCCTGCAGGCTTATAAAAGTTGAATATGAGGGGGATTCAAATACCGAACTGATATATTACACGGGGCTGCTGCTCGGCGGCAATCCGGAAATGCGCAGACACGTGGTCACCGCGGAGGAAAGCGGATCGATATATGTTTTCAACCATTACAACACTGCATTCAGGGACCAGTCCGTCATGTTTTCGTCGAACCCCGGGTTTTCATCCTTCACGTGCGACAGGGCCGAAGCCCTTTCGGGTATCTTCAACGGGACCTACGGAGCCGGCTTCGACCCCTGCGTGAGCCTTCGCATCCCTCTGGACTCGGGATCGGCTGTGCTCCTGACCGCGGCCGACAGGGACGGTACGGACATGCGCAAGTACCTTTCCCTCATGGACGACGAGGAGTTTGACGACGCCTTAGCCGAAACCTCCCGCTACTGGAAAGAAACCGTTTCCCCTATCACCATTAAAACGCCCGTACCGGAGCTTGACCATTACATCAACGGCTGGGCCCTGTATCAGACGATTGCCTGCAGAATACTGGCCCGCTCGTCGATGTACCAATCCGGCGGGGCGTACGGATTCCGCGACCAGCTGCAGGATGCCTGCGCCGCTCTCTACTCGGATCCCGATATGACGAAAAACCTTATCCTCCTTGCCGCCTCCCACCAGTTCACCGAAGGTGACGTGCAGCACTGGTGGCATCCGGAGGAAGGCGATGCGCCCGAAAAGGGAGTGCGCACCCGCTGTTCGGATGATCTTCTCTGGCTCCCGTACACGGTATGCGAGTATGTCGAAAAGACCGGCGATAAGGAGATACTCGATTTGCAGGCGCCCTTTATCGTCTCGGACCCTCTCGGGGATGACGAGCATGAACGTTACGAGACGCCGCAAAGGTCGGAAGAAACCGCGGATATATATAACCACTGCGTCAGGGCGATCGAGCTTGCCATGCGGCGCGGAGAAGGCAGGCACGGTCTTAGCCTTATCGGCTCCGGCGACTGGAACGACGGATTCAACCTTGTGGGCGCGAAAGGTCATGGCGAAAGCGTCTGGCTTACCTGGTTCTTTTCGATTGTTCTCAAACGCTTTATTCCTCTCTGCAGAGACCACGGGGATACCCAAAGGGAGGGGCTTTTCGCCGCCTATGCCGGTAAACTCATTTCGGCGGCTGAAAAGGCGTGGGACGGAGAATGGTACAGGCGCGGCTATTATGACAGCGGGGCTCCCCTCGGGTCAAATGAGTCGGACGAATGCAAAATAGACTCGATAGCGCAGAGCTTTTCCGCGTTTGCCGGCGCGGACAGGGAGCGCAGCCTCAGGGCTGTCCGAAGCGCGCTGGACCACCTGGTCGACCGGGATGCCCGGCTTGTAAAGCTCTTCACTCCGGCATTCAAGGAGAGCCGCGAAAATCCGGGCTATATAAGGGGCTACCTCCAGGGAGTCCGCGAAAACGGCGGGCAATACACCCACGCCGCAATCTGGCTGGCTATGGGATGTCTTGAACTCGGGCTTTTCGAGGAGGGCTTTGACATACTGCATATGCTCCTTCCTGCGACGCATGACCAGAACGTTTACCGGGTCGAGCCATATGTCCTCGCGGCCGACGTATACACCGCCGAGCATCATGTCGGCAGGGGCGGCTGGAGCTGGTATACGGGTTCCGCCTCATGGTATTACAGGGCCGTCTGCCAAAACCTTCTCGGCATTCATATCAAAAACGGCACGCTCACACTTCTCCCTCGAATTCCCAAAAGCTGGGACGGCTTCGGCGCGGTAGTGAAGTTCATGGGATCAAGATGGAATATACGGGTGTCCAAAGGCGAAAAGGATGAGCTATATATAGACGGAAATAAGGCAAGTATAAACACGCCCATCCCTCCCGGAACACACGATGTGCTTATGACCCTGGGCCGCCGCGGCGGGCAAATCAAATCGTGAGAAGATTTCCCTTTTCTTTGGCTCTCCGCCAATGTATAATAAGACTCAGATGCTGGTGAACAAGCATCTGAGTCTGTTATCACATCAGGATGACGGCAGGGTAAAGGAGGTTTCTTATGGGCAACGCAATATCCTTCCCGGGTCTAGGTCTGACGTTCGATCCCCCGGAGGTCGCTTTCTCCGTTTTAGGGTACAACATACGCTGGTACGGAATAATAATCGCGGTCGGCTTTATGCTTGCATTTATCTATGGCATGAAGCGGTGCGAGAAATTCGGTTTCAACCAGGATCAGCTGATAGACATGCTGTTTGTCGCGACTCCCGCGGCCATAATCGGCGCCCGCGCATATTACGTGATTTTCAATTTCCACGAGTTTGAATCGGACCCCGCGAGGATTTTCCAGATATGGAACGGAGGTTTGGCCATATACGGTGCGGTGATATTCGGTTTGCTAGCCGCGTCGATTACGGCCAGGGTTAAAAAAATCAAAATAGGCGCGGCCCTTGATCTGGGTGCGCTGGGTTTCCTTATTGGCCAGGCGGTGGGAAGATGGGGCAACTTCATCAACCGCGAAGCATACGGCGTCGCGACGAATCTCCCCTGGCGCATGGAGATTTATGACAGGGCGATGGGAATGCGGATTGCCGTCCACCCGACTTTTCTTTATGAATCGCTCTGGAACGTGCTCGGCTTCATACTTTTGCATTTTGCTTCAAGAAAACGCAGATATGACGGCCAAACATTCCTGACATATATAGCCTGGTACGGGCTCGGCCGCGGACTTATCGAAGGGCTCCGCACCGACAGCCTGTATCTCTTCGGCACCGGCCTTCGCGTCTCGCAGGTCCTCGGTTTTGCATCCTGCCTTGCGGCGCTCCTTATCCTCGGATACAACGCGTTGTTCCGCCAATTCGATCCCGAAAACCTGCAATATGCGCGCTATATGAAACTTAAAGGCGACAATGCAGCCGACCTTTCTGAGTCTCGGGAAGAAAACGGCGCAACCGGAAACAGTCTTTCGGCAGACGGCCAAACCGAACCGGACCGGAATACTGATAATGTAAAAATGCCTATGCCGGAAGAATTGAGCGAACCGTTAAACGAACCGGAAGGCAAAACCGAATCGGGCACCGAAAACGATACCAGTTCAGACCCAGACAATAAATCCTAAATGTCACCGCTTGGGTTTCCCTGGGTTGAATCGTCTTCAGATCCCTCCGCAGGCTCGTCGCCTTCGTTGGCAACTCCGGTATCGTCGGTCAGGAGCTCCTCGGTAATTATCAGATAATCCGCGTGTATGTAGGCTATTCCTCCGTTGTACTCGACCTGGTGCCAGTTTTCGCTGTAATATTCCGTAAGGACCAGAAAACGGTCATTTGAACGAGCTTTACCAAGCACGTCGTATGCCGTGCCCGGCCCGCTCCGGATGTTCAGATAAGTATCCACATTATGAACGGTGCCGATCTTCACATAAACAGGCTTGGGAGTCGGCTCCTCGGACGGTTCAACCGGCTCGTAATAATTTTCCGAGGGTGTAGGAGTATCTTCCGCTTCCTTTTCCTTGCCGCCGCATCCATACAGGGCAAGGATCAGCAAGGCTGCCAATAACAAGCTTATCCGTTTTTTCATAGTCCCGCCTCCGCTCAAATGATCTGTACAAATACTATAGCATACCCCGGGACATTTTTCTACAATTTACCGTAATTTTAACCAAATTGTATACATTTGTTACCGTTTTCAATAGTCATCACATTTTCGCGGCGGACGCATATGATCGACCGGCACGATCCATCCCGCGGCATCTTACGCCCGTTATAGAGCCGTGTATCCTGCGGCGTTAAAGAGTCTCCGACACCTTGCATCCCGCGGTGTCATCAGGCCATCCAATAATGTGCGTTCTGCTGCGTAAAGTTAATACTATTTTAATATTTAGATCAATGTATCTTAACAACCTTTGGATATACTATAAATCAAGAAGTGAGTATTTTTTCATCATTACCTCCTAGCTATTGAGGCGGCATTTATTGCCGCCTCCGTTTTGCGTGTCACCACTTATTGTAATGCACTTTCGACTCGTCATATCTTTTCGGCCGCGGAGGCTCCTCGTCCGGAAAACCGACGGCAATGAGACTGAAGGGCACGAACCCGTCGGGAATGCTGAGAACCGCCGCCACCGCTTTCATTCTCTCGGTCTGCGGCGCGACTCCCATCCAGCAGGTTCCTAGCCCCATGTCGTATGCCGCAAGCATAAGGTTCTGTGTCGCGGCGGCGCAATCCTGCTGGTAATGCTCCGATTTATCCGGTTCGGCACAAACCGCTATGCATACCGGTGCCTGTGAGAGCATCGACGAATAGGGGTGGGCTTCGCGCAGCCGGTCAATTACTTCCCTGTCGGTGCACACGACAAAATGCCATGGCTGTCGGTTCCTTGCCGACGGAGCCATCATCGCCGCCTCAAGAAGGCTTCGTATCTGTTCGTCGCTTACGGGTTGATTCTTGTATTTCCGAATTGAGCGCCGGTTATAAATTGCGTCTATCATACAATCTCCTCCTCGCATGGGTTTTCCGCAGGCCGGTTCTCCCGGTATAGTTCTCCCGGGTTTTTACCAGGGGCTTTTACCAGGAGACGGTCCCGCGGTAAAAATTATACCACGAGATTTTCTCCCGTGGTATACCCTTTGCTTTAACTGCGTAACACCGGGTACACCAAATATAGCAAGGAGAACCGATCTCGTGGTAAACCCTCTGATAAACCTTTCGGTAATCAGCGCGAGCCGAGGATATGTATGCAGCGGTATTTTTTAAACTCGTATGAAGAAAGAGGCCGATAGTCGGCGTCGTTTGTATGGGTGGCGACAAGAACGCTTTCAGCGGACGGTCCCGCCTGCACCACAAAAAGGCTGTGGCCGAATACGTTTCCGTCGAACGACAGTTGGATTACATCGCCGATGTCCACGCCGGACAGTGCGACAACCGATCCGTGAGGCCCCGGTCCCGCGTTGTCCGTCAGAAACCTGTAAAGGTACTGAACGCCGGTCCAGGCGGGCGCTTTCCTGTTTCCGTTAATATAAAACCAGCCGTAAGTCGGGGTGTAATTCATACGCGCCCCGCCCGCGTGGATGCATTGCGATATGAAATTCGTGCAGTCTCCGCCAAGATTGTCGTAGTTTAGATAGCGCGGATTCCTCCCGTACGCCCATTTGTGCGCGTAAGCGACGGCTTTTTCTCTCGAATAGGGCATCCGAAACCCTCCTCTCCCGTTCCGCGGTGCCTTACAGACATTATATTCTCCGAGAGTATCCGATGTCTCTTTGCCCGCGAATAAGATCAGCCGCACGCATTTATCCATCGTTCAAACAAATAAAAGGATGTACGAAATTTCTTTTCGCGCATCCCTTTTTTATTATCTTTCCTTATGGAAGTTTCCCTATGGAAGCATATCTTCAACGGCTTCTCCGATTGAACGGATCGCCCGCATCGGCTTGGACTTCATAACCTTCTTTCTGGTCTTCGGGCTCACCATCAGACCGACCGTCGCACCGGCGACCAGTCCTATGCCCATTCCTTTCAAAAAAGAACCGAACATCAGCACAATACCTCCTTCAAGGTTTCTTTTCGCGTGGGCGGGATATTCACATCGTTATTATTCCCGAAGAACAAATTTAATCTCGAATCCGGTTTGCTTTTTAAACGGTAATTTTTAGCGAATGTAGGATTGTCAAACATATTGGACAGTCAAGTTTTCAGGAAGTCGAGGGGAGAAAGATAACCGAGCGGCCTCATCGGGATAGAATTGGAGCGGCGAAGATGGACAGCAAGCTGAGACGCGAA